>JAABUU010002642.1_pt1 | contig 24836 bp, 22 predicted proteins | sample 5559301 | NCBI WGS metagenome assembly JAABUU01 (sample SAMN10711884, study PRJNA513360) | rock metagenome | isolation source: Antarctica rocks | place: Antarctica: Victoria Land, Richard Nunatak white | reverse complement strand
CGCAGCCAACGCGGACACCGCCCGGGCGCAGGCCACGGGATCCGGTGTGGTGGCGGCAATGTCGGTGAGGGAGCGACCAGGGATCCATTGGGCCACCACGATGCCGCCAGCGCCCTGCGGCACCACATCGAGCACGGTGGCCACCGCCGGCAGGTCGATCCGGGCCAGCCACAGTGTGCGCCGCAGCACCGCCTGCGGGCCTTCCACTGCGGGTGTGCCAGAACCACCGCCTGCCCGGGCCGGTCCTGAGGGGGATACGCCGTGTGGGGATGCGCCGATGACGGTCAGGGCCACGTCACGCTCGGCCACGGTGTCATAGGCATGCCAGAACCGCAGCAGAGCTAACCCACCGTGATCGGTCAGCAATCGGTACCGGCCACCGACCACCGATCCGCCGGGCACCAACAGCGCCCGCACGCCCACCGAACGTCCCGGAAAGGACAGATCACTCACGACGGGCGACCCGACGATGACCCACTTCGCCTTCCGGGCTGGCCTGCCCCCACTGCGACACCCTCACCTCTACCGTCCTGCCCGTGCGCTGTCCAGAATATCGGAAAGCACAGGCCACCACGCCCCCGCGCGGGGACAGAGTGTGTTGCCCTGCCCGATTCTGCCGCGTCCTGTGCCGCTGTCCCGCGCGGCGACGTTTAGCACTCCCGAGCATCCCCTGGGCTGCCTGGGCGCCGCTTCGACCCCCCGCCGCCGCACCCTTCGTCATCGGTATGACGGCGGCGGCCCGGCTGGCCCTGACCTCCGCGGTGGTGACGGCGCTGACGGGTGCCCGCCACGCCCTGCTCCTCATCAGCGTGGCGCTGTTCTAGGCCATCGGCCTCGATCCGGTGGTGTCCTTCCTGGCCAGACGTCGTGTCCCGCGCTGGGCGGCGGTCACTGCCGTGGTCCTCACCACGCTGGCCCTGGTGGCTGCGCTGCTGGCGGTGGCGGTCCCCCCGCTGGCCCAGCACGCCACCCAGCTCCTGGCCGATGTCCCTGGCTTCCTGCGCCAGGTGCAGAACCACTCCTCGACGGTGGGCCGGCTCAACGCCCGGTTCCAGCTGCAACAGCACCTCACCACCGCGGTGAACGGCTCGACCGTGCTCACCCACCTGGTCGGTGCGGTCACCCTGGTCGTCAACGCCATCACCAAACCTGGTCATCGCCGCGGTACTGACCGCCTTCTTCCTCGCCGACCTGCCACGGATCCGCGCCACCTTCTAGAGCCGCGCTCAGACTGAGCGCCACGACAACCCATCCCGGCGTCACTCCTCGCGCACCTCCTCCCGGCCCTGCGCGCACCGGGCACGACCACCGCGCCGAGCACCGCACCCGCCCGCCAGCCGGGTTTGCCCACCACGTGCCAGGACCTAATTGACGGGAAGCGCCTGTCGGTGGTGGTGCGCACCGTCCTGGGCCAACCCAGCCCCGTGGTCGGGGGCGTCGGCCGGATCACCTGCAGCTACGGGATCCCCTCCCCAACCGGCGGCTACGCCCTGCAGGTGAGCGCGACCTCCTACCGCGACGAAGCCGCCGCCGCGGCACGGGTTCCGGTCAACGTCGAGCCCTGCGCACCCCGGGGGTGAACCCGATACCCATCGCCGTGGGCCAGACGACGGGCATGTACCGATGCTGCTCGCTTCCGCCGGCACCTATTCCGTCACCCTGACGCTGGGCCCGACCAACTTCAGCCCTGAGCAGGCGCCCGCCCGGGCCGCCGCCGTGGCCGAGCTTGTCCTGTCCCAGGTGCGCGCCTGAGCACACGGCAGACACCGGGACCGGGGGTGCGCCGCACCGGTGACCTCTGCGCTGACAACTGCTGCTGGCCACCCCGTCGTGGCCGGCCCGCTGCGCGTCTACCCCCGTGCCCCGCCGACCACCGGCCCCACTCCATCGCCGCGGTGTCCCCCGCCGGCCCCGCGGACAAGGCCGGTATCACCGCGGGCAGCGTAGTCACCCGAGTCGATGACCGCGTCATCCCCAATGGGAACTCCCTCGTGGCCGCGATCCGCTCGCACGCACCCGGGGACACCATCAGCCTCACTGTGCAGTACTCCGCCGGTGGCGCCCACACCGTGCAGGTCACCCTGCAAGGCATCACAGTGAAGGCAGGGAAGTAACCCGGTCCGGTGATTAGCGACGATGACCTGGAGGATCTGGAGATGGGGTCCTGCTGTTGCGTCCCGGGCAGCGGGATTTGACACGGGAGGCAACATCATGGCCCAAGTCGCTGACGGCTCGAACCCACCGCCTGACCCCGAGCGCACCACCCGCGGGTGGCGTGCCTCGGATGCCGATCGAAACGACGTCGCGCACGTCGTGCAGCAAGCTCTTGGTGCGGGCATGCTCACCCTGGCCGAAGCCGAGGAACGACTCACCGCCGTCTACGCCGCACGGTTCTGCGACGAGCTGGTCCCCCTCACGGCAGATCTGCCGGTGACGCATACCGCCCTGGACTCTCGGTCACCGCGGGCGTCGGTACCTCTCTCAGACGCTTTGCGTGACCTGGTTGCCGCCAGCATCCCCGTGGGCGCGGCCGCCCTCGCCGCACTGTCCCGGCATCGGGTGCTCGCCGGGGTCCTGCTGCTGCTCGCCGGCATATTGTTTGCGTCCCTCGTTGTGAGCACTGGAGCCGAGTTGTTCACTCCCGAGCATCACACTCACGGGTTGGACGGGTAACGCCACGTCCGGCAGCGAGCACGCCGAGGTGGTGTACCGCACCGTTGTGGTGACGTCGGCAGCTGATCGCCGTGTTCGTCGTCGTGACTGCGGCTGGCTTGAGCTCTGCTCAACGAGGCAACGAAGCAGCTCGTCCGCCGGAATCGGCCGCTGCTGCCGATTAGGGGTCGCTGTGCCTGCCCAGGTTCAGCTTCCCCCGCTCCGGTGGCGGGGTGTGGTGTGGCGCTGACGCGGAGGGGATTCATTGTGCTGGCCAAAGGCTTCCTGGCCGTGGTGCGCTGAGGGCCATTCGTCTCCGACGTGCGCGGCGGCTACCTCACCGTCGGCGGTGTCAACGGCCAGGGTGCTGGGCCATCTCGGGCGCATACGCCCTCAGAACAGGGCATATGGGCACTCCAGGACTTGGCGCAGCTCCTCGAGGCAGCGCCGCACCGGGGGCGACAGATGGTTGTCGTTTGTGTGCGGTGATGTGGGTGGCGGGGCCGGACGCTGCTCGCTGACCGTCGTGGGGAGACCGGCACCCGGCGATTGGGGTGCGGTTAGGGCGCTGCCGTGGGGGGCGGAATGGCCGAGGGGGTGAGTGCCGCCGTGGTGGTCGGCGGGGCAGGAGGACCGGCTGTTCCCGGTCGGGTTGCCTGCTGGTACGCCTTGACCGCTGTGTCGAGCTTGGTAAGCGCCTGGCCGAGGGCGGCGAAGTCACCGCCGGCCTGCGCCGTCTTCAGGTTCTGCAGCGCGGTGTTGAGGTTGTCGATTGCTTGCGGCACGGGCACGGCACCCGGCGGGGGTGGGGCGGTACTCGTCGCCGCCGGCGGGCTACTCGGAGTCGGCGTAGCCCCCGACGTCGGCGGGCTGGTGGGGGTGGGGTTGGCCGGTGCGGTGGTTCCCGACCCGGCCCCGGCGCCGAAGACCTGGTCGAGGGCCTGAGCCAGGGTGGGGGCGTAGCCGACCTGGTTGTGGTAGCTGACCAGGACCCGCGCCAGCTGCGGGTAGGACGAGGCTTGCGCGGAGCGTTCGATGTAGAGCGGCTCGACGTAGAGCAGACCACCCTTGCCCACCGGCAGGGTCAGCAGGTTTCCGTACTCGATCTTGGTGGACTGCTGGCCCAGCAGGTTGCGCTCCCGCGACACCTGCGGCGCGGACAGCATCGAGTTCTGCACCTGCTGCGGCCCTTGGGTCTGGGTGTCGGTCGGCAGCTTCAGCACGGTGATCTGCCCGTAGGTGTCGGGGTTGGAGCTGGCGCTCATGTAGGCGGAAAGGAACTCCCGGTTGAGACCCACGAGGGCGCTGGTCAGCTGGAAGGAGGACGTGCCGGTCGTGGGGTCCGCGGCTTGGACGTAGTAGGGCGGTTGGGGTGCGTGGCCGTTGTTGTTGTCCACGGTCGGGTCGGCGGGGACCGACCAGAAGCCGTTGTTCTGGAAGAACTCCTTGGGGTCCGACACGTTGTAGCGGGTGAGCAGGTCGCGTTGGACTTTGAACAGGTCCTGCGGGTAGCGGAAATGTGCGCGCAGATCCGGGGAGATGTCAGTACCCGGTTTGACCACCCCGGGGAACACACCCTCCCAGGCCTTCAACACCGGGTCCTTGTCGTCCACCGAGTACAGGGTGACGGTGCCGTCGTAGGCATCCACCGTCGCCTTGACCGAGTTACGGATGTAGGAAACCGGGGTGCTGGAGACTTGGCGCGCCGCGGTGGAGGCGCCTCGACTGTCCGCGGTGGCGGTCGCGGTGTTCAGTGAGGTGCGCTGGGCGTAGGGCAGCGAGTCCAGCGTGGTGTAGCCGTCGACGATCCACTTGATCCGCCCGTCGACCACGGCCGGGTAGGTGGTGGTGTCGGTGGTGAGCCACGGGGCCACAGCGCTCACCCGGTCCCGCGGGTCACGGTTGACAATGATCTTGGAGTCCTTGGTGACGGCGCTGGAGAACAGGATGTTGCGCTCGCCGTACTTCGCGGCGAAGGCCAGACGGTTGATGACGCCGCCGATGCTGACCCCGCCGGCGCCGTTGTAGGTGAAGCTGGAACTGTCGGTGTCGTACTCCCGCGGCGGCGCGCCGGGCACGTCACCCACGATGGCGTAGTCGGGGTTGGACTTGCCGATAAGTTCCCCGTAGTAGATGCGCGGCTGGGTCACCGGGATGGTCGTCGACTTCGTGTTCAAATCCGCCACGGTGTACACGGGGTAGCCGCCGGTGCCACTACCGGCGTCGGTCAGCGCCGCGTTCACCTTGTTGGCGGCCGCGGCGACGAAGCCGTTGCCGTGGGTGTACACGGTGTGCTGGTTCACCCAGTTCGTCTGGTTACCGGTCAGCGTGTTCGGGGCGAGTTCCCTGGCGGCGACGATGAAGTCCCGCAGCTGCCCGTCGACGGTGTACCGGTCCACGGCGAGGGTGTTCGGGAAGCCGTAGAAGTTCTTCAGCTGCTGCTGCTGGGTGAAGGTGCGCGAGAGCACCGTCGGGTCGAGCAGGCGCACGTTGGACACCGTGGCCGTGTCGGCGGCGACGGCGGTGGGTGCGACGGTGGCGGTGCCCGGGTAGTCCACATATTTCACCGTGTTGTCGGTGATGCCGTAGGCCGCCCGGGTGGAGGCGATGTTGCGCCCGATGGACAGGGCCTCACGGTCGGGTCCGTTCGGGTTCACCGAGAACTGCTGCAGGATCGCGGGCCAGGCGGCCCCGACGAGAATCGAGGACAACACCAGTAGCGCGGTGGCCAGCGCGGGCACCCGCAGGTCGCGCAGCACCACCCCGGCGAAGAACGCACCGGCGCAGATCACGGCGATGCACAGCAGGATCAGCTTGGCCGGTAACACGGCATGGAGGTCGGTGTAGGAGGCGCCGGTGAACTGCGGGTTGCGGTTGCTGGAAAGCAACTCGTACCGGTCGAACCAGTAGGCCACCGCCTTGATCAGGATGAAGGTGCCGGCCAGCACGGCCAGTTGCACCCGAGCCGCCTTGGTCAACCGGCCACCCCGCCCGGCCAACCGCAGCCCGCCGAACAGGTAGTGGGTCACCAGGCTGGCGAGGAAGGCCAGTACCGCCCCGGCAAAGGCCCAGCCGAGGAGGACGCGGTAGAAGGGCAGGTCGAAAGCGTAGAACCCGAGGTCCAGACCGAACTGAGGGTCGGTCTGCCCGAAGCTGGTCCCGTGCAGGAACAGCTGCACCAGCGCCCAGTGGGATTGTCCCACCAGCCCGGTGATGAGACCGATGACCACGGGGATGCCGATGCCGAGCGCCCGGAGGTGGCTCATCACCACGGGGCGGTAGTGAGCGGCCAAGTCGGCCGGGCCGGCGACGGGCACGAACACCAGGCGGGAGCGGTAGGCCAGCACCAGGGCCGCCGCAACAATCCCGCCGTTGACGGCGCCGACCACCACGAACAGCACCACCTTGGTGAGCAGCACCGTGGTGAACACCCCGCGGAAACCGAGCGCACCGAACCACGCCCAGTCGACGTAGGTGTTGACCAAGGAGGGCCCGCCGAAGATCAGCACCAACAGCACCACGCCGATGATCAGCAGCCATCGGGTCCTGCGGGACACACCGGCAAACCCGGTAGGGGGGTGCACGGCCACGGGCCACACTCCAAGCAGTCGCACGACGCCACCGCGCCGTAAGTGGTTGCAGCGGCCTCACGCTCACCACCGGTGACGGCCACTGTACGGAGAACCGGGCGCGGCCAGCCGGGGCGCCGAGCGGCCCGGATCGGGCGGTGCAGCACCTGTGGAGGCACATCTTCTCCCCACGCTCATGGGCGGGGACGCACATCGCTGGGGATGGATTCACCACCCGACTCCAGGCCCATAACGACGGGTGCCTGGGAGGTCTCAGCGCCCTTTCAGGGCAGTGGGAGGACGGTGAGGTCGGTGTTGCTGGGCCGCTACATCGGCTTCACCCTGGACCTCTCCGGGATCGCCGGGTTTATCGTGGCCATCGGCATCACCGCCGACTCGTTCGTGGTGTTCTTCGAACGCCTCAAGGACGAAGTGCGTGAGGGGCGCAACTTCCGCTCCGCCGTACCCCGGGGCTGGGTGACTTGGAGCGCCGCGGTGGAGGCGCCTCGACTGTCCGCGGTCGCGGGTCGGCCAGGTTCAGGGTTTTGCTTTCACCCTGGGTATATCGACCGTGCTTGATCTCCTCGTGGTCTTCCTGGTCACCCATCCGCTGGTGGTGCTGGCCTCACGTTCAGACTTCTTGTCCCACTCCGGCCGCATCGGCCTGGGCGGAGTGCAGCAGATAGCCAAGCAACGCAGGCGTAACCAACCGTCGGAATCCTCGCCCGGCTGACACCGGGCCTGTCCGAGGTCCGCTGAACGCTCTGCGTGGGGCCTTCCCGGAATGGCAGGGCTGGGGGCGTTGCTGCGCCTGTTGACCGGGCCGCCATCCGGTGGGGTGGGATGGGCTTGCCGACCAGCGCCTGTGCTGTGACTGGTTCAACGAGGTGTGCGAGGGGTGGCGGTCATGCGGGAGGAGCGGTAGCCCTGCATCCGGTGGGGCCCGGAGGGGTATCGAGGAGCGCGTGGGCGGCGGCGGGGGGCTCCCTTGGTGGTCGCTCGGCAGGGATGGTGGTGGTCGTAGCGGTAGCCTCGGGTTTTCGTGCGTCCAGCAGAACAGGAGGTTGCCTGATCTGCTGGACGCACGAAGCGTCGAGGTTAGGGCTGCTCGGGACGGATCGGCTTACCAAGCACTCAACCGCCGGGGTTGATGCCTTCATCGTCTTCGCGGTCCTCGTGGTGGGGTTGACGCTGACGCGTGATCCGCGGGCCATGCTGGGACGCTTCGTTGTTCTTGGGATCTACCCGATGCTGTGCGGATTCGGGTACCTCGGTGGGAGGCCACCCAGCGCTCCCATCGGAGTCTTCTTCTTGGCCGGCGGGGTAGGGATGGTGGTCCTCGTCGGGGCGCGGGCGCGGGCGCGGAGGCGCTTGCGAGAGTTGTGGACGCAGTGCAATGCCCGACAGGCGTGCACCCTGGGACGGAGGGCATTGTCAGCGCCAGGGTGCCCGGTAGTCGAACTCCCATCCCGCAGGTGCCCGCGTCGTCATGAGATGAGGACTGCCCGCATGCTCACCGGCACGTTGGTGTGGCCCAGGCTGGCCGCGACGCCCCCGACGACGGCCGCTGTCTCGCCGGGAATGACGAAACCGACAAAGATGGCGTCCTCGGCGAACACGAGAACCGCCACCACCAGGTACACCCAGATCGGTGACACGTTCAGGAGATGGTCGACCAGACTGCTCATGACGTCAGTATGCCGACCGTTTGCGGGTTTTTGTCGGAGTCTTCAGCGCGCGCACAGCATCCCGGGAGCACCCTCGTGGACACCACCGCGGCAATTCGCTGCCGTGCCTCGACCCAATGGAGGAGATCCATGATCACGCTGCTCGCTCTGGTCTCGACAGTGCTGCTGCTGTTCGAGCTCATCCTCATCGCCCGGGTCGTGCTCGACTGGATCGGCGTGTTGGCCACCCCGACTGGCCGGGCGGCGGCGCCGATCAACGGGGTGCGCACTGCGCTGCACCGAGTGACCGACCCCGTGCTGGCCCCGGTACGGCGAAAACTGCCGGCACTACATCTGGGTGGGGTCTCCCTGGATCTCTCGGTGACCGTGGTGCTGATCGCGGTGATCGCGCTCCGCAGCGTGCTCCCCTGAGGTGCAACCGCGGCCAACCGGACCGGGAACCCGACCGCGACTGACAGATTCGATCACATGCTGATCGGCCTCGTTACGGCCCTGGTGGCCTGCTTCGGCTATGGAATCTCCTCAGTCATGCAGGCCCACGGTGCCCGCCGGTCGGCTGCTGCGGCCCACGCTCGGGGCGCCACAGATCAGCTGACCGCCACCGGCGCGCCGACCATGGCAGCCACGATCGCGGCCGCGCTCACCGTGTCGTTCGTCATCGGCACGGTTCTTGACGCCGTCGGGTTCGCTGGTGGGGCCGTGGCCGCAAGGCTCATCCCATTGTTCCTGTCCCAGACCATCATCAGCGCCAACCTCATCGTCACCGCAGTGCTGGGCATCGTGGTCCTGGGCATCCGGCTGCACGGCCGCGACTGGGCGGCTATCGCCACCGTCATCCTCGCGCTGGTAGCCCTGGGTCTGGCCGCGGGGCGCGAGGGCGGCGGCTCCACCGACCCGGTCATGCATTGGGGCATCCTCCTGGCCTCCGGGATCGTGCTCGTGCTGGGCCAGCTGGTCGTCCGCCGGTTGGGCTCGAGTGGCGCCGTGGCCGCTGGTCTCGTCGCCGGTCTGCTGTTCGGCGTCCTCGCGATCGCCGTGCGCATCATTGTGGGCCTGGGCCCGCTGCAGTGGTCGGTGCTGCTCACCGACCCCGCGGCCTGGACCATCGCACTCGCCGGGGCCGGCGGCTTCTACTTGCACACCGTGGCATTGCAGCTCGGCTCGGTGAACGGTGCGACAGCCGCGCTGGTGGTCGGCGAGACGGTGGTGCCGGGGATCGTCGGGGTGCTGTTGCTCGGGGACACTTCACGCCCAGGGCTGGCCTGGTTGGCGCTTCTGGGTTTTATCCTGGCCGTGGGCGGCGCGGTGGCGGTGGCCGTTTTCGGGGCTGCCGAGGCGCCGGAGCGTCCGTTGCCCATGGCAGGCGAGAGCCCACCGACCGAGGTGACGTCCGCGTGACGACCTTTCAGCGGTGTCTCAGGTCTTTTCAGCGCCATTTCAGCACCCCCGGGGCAACGTGGGTGGTGTCCAAGCGGAACAGCCGCCAATGATGGACCGAATGCCAGAAAGGAGGCGATGACATGGCCGAGAACGTGACCGGCTTGGAGCCGGCCGAAGCGAAGTCCAACGAGCCCGACACCGGGCCCGACGTCCAGCAGGACGGCGACTTCCAGGGGAACTACTGACCCCGACACAAGGCTGGGGTGGTCGACCTGAGGGCCGACCACCCCAGCCCCATGTTCAGCACAAGCGGGAAAGGAGCGGGTCAATGCACGCGATGGGACCCAGACACCGCGCGGATCTGGCGGTCTACCGCCGCTTCGTCCCGCTGCTGAAACCATCCTGGCTTCCGCTCGCGGTAGCGTTGGCTGCGAGTGCCTGCACCCCGCTGTTGTTCGCCGCCCGCATCTGGTTGCTCAAGGTGCTCATCGACACTGTCCTGCGCGGGCAACGCCCCGACCTGCTGGTGGCCCTGGCCGGGGGCTTCATCGCCATCGCCGTGGCCCGCAGCATGCTCACCTACCTCGAGGGCAAACTCAGCGGCGCGGTGGGTACCCGGGTGGTCCGCGACCTGCGGGTCACCGTGTACACGCACCTGCAGGGACTGTCCCTGCGGTATTTCCACACCCAGCGCCTCGGTGACCTGCTCACCCGGCTGTCCGGGGACATCGCCGCCATCGAGAACCTGCTGGTCACCGGGCTGACCACCCTCGTCAGCCACCTCGTGACCATCGTGCTGTTCACCAGCCTGCTCATCGTCCTCGACCCGGGGCTCGTCCTGGTTGCTGCCGGCGTGCTGCCCGTCCTCGTGGTGACCACGATCATCGATGCCCGGCTCGGCCGCCGCGCCCAACGCGGCATCCGGGAAACCACCAGTGAGCTCACCTCCACCGCCGAGGAGGGCCTCTCCGCAATCGCCCTGGTCAAGTCCTTCGCCCGCTCAGGCCACGAGAGTGCCCGCTTCGGCGCCGCAGCACAGGCCAGCGCCACCGCCCGGCTTCGCGCGGTCAGGATCCGCGCCGTGTTCACCCCCCTGACGGAGCTGGTCGGCGCGGTGGGCACCGCCGCCGTGGTGTACCTCGGGGCCCGCCAGGTGATGGCCGGCACCCTGAGTCTGGGTTCGTTGGTGATCTTCATCAGCTACCTGGCGTCACTGTTCACCCCGATCCAGGGGTTGAGCCAGTTGGCGGGCACGCTGCAACGCGCGCTGGTCGGCGCCGAACGGGTGGTCGATATCCTCGACACGCCCACCACCCTGGCCGAACGGGTCGGGGCACCGCCGCTGCCGCCGGTGCGCGGCACCGTCACCCTGAATCACGTCACCTTCGGCTATGACCCCGATGAACCTGTCCTGCAGGACGTGAATCTCGGGATCTCCCCCGGTGAGGTCGTGGCCCTCATCGGGGCGAGCGGTGCCGGTAAGACCACCATCGTCAGTCTGCTGTTGAGCTACTACGACCCCCAAGCGGGCGCGGTCGGCCTGGATGGGCACCCGCTGCACCGCTTCGACCCCGACAGCTGCCGTCACCAGGTCTCTGCGGTACTCCAGGAGCCGATGCTCTTCGATGCCAGCGTGGCCGAGAACATCCGCTACGGGCGCTTGGACGCCACGAACGCCGAGGTGTCCGCAGCGTCGGTCGTGGCCCAAGCAGACGACTTCATCCGGGCGTTGCCGCAGGGCTACGACACCGGCGTCGGACCACGCGGGACGCGGCTATCCGGCGGTCAACGCCAACGCGTCGCGATCGCCCGCGCGGTACTCAAGGCAGCACCCGTACTGGTGCTCGATGAGGCCACCTCCGCCTTGGACCCGGCCACCGAAGCCCAACTCCTCCCCGAACTCCGCCGAGCCTGCGCACAGAGTGCGGTACTGCTCGTCGCGCACCGCTACTCCACCGTCCGCCACGCCGACCGCATCGTCGTCCTGGAGCACGGGCGGGTCATCGAGACCGGCACCCCCACCGCACTCCTGGACCGTCGGGGCGCCTACTGGCGGTTCGCCGAGGGCCCACGCGCACTGGAGCCTGTGGGCCACGAATAAGGCGAATCCGCAGACTCTTTCAGCGTCCTCTCAGCAACGCTCAGCGGCCCTTCAATAGCGCTCGTCAACTGTGGAGACAGAGGCGGTCGGCCTCCTCACCAACGCTGGAGGCGCACCCATGTCACATTCCGTGCTGGATCCACCGCGGCGGCGAGTCCTTCCGGAAGGCCGCCCGCCACGCCCGACCAGGGAACGCCGCAAACACCACCGGGTGCGGCGTCTGATCGTCGGTCTCCTGCTGGTGGGGCTGGGCCTGAGCACCGCCTCCTATGTGCGGGCCCTGACCTACCCTGGCAACGCGACCTGGCAGCAACGCAGTGTGAGCTGGGTCCGTGACCACGGTGGTTCCCCCATCGTCAACCGCGCCGAGAACTGGTACTACACCCGGAACGCACCCTCCACCGCCCCGCCCAACCCGGCCGCCCTGCCCACGACCGCGGCACCCGCGGCGACCCCGGCCGGTGGGCCGCACCCACTGCCCGCTCTGTCCGGGCTGCCCGGGGAAGGCGCCTGGGTGCCCGGCCGCGCCGGCACCGGCGGCCAACCCGTGGCCTACACCACGTACGTCCAACCCGACCCCGCCCACGCCGGCGTCGTCGCCGGCGTCGCCTGGATCCGGGCCGGTGCCACCACCGCACACCTGGTCGCCGGCACCACCCAACCCGGCGGCAACGGGTGGGCAGGCAACGCCCAAGTGCCTCCCGCCGCCGTGCCCAACCTGGTTGCCGTGTTTAACTCCGGTTTCAAGCTGAACGACATCACCGGCGGCTACTACAGCCACGGGCGCACCGCCAAAGCATTGCGAACCGGGCAGGCATCGCTCGTCGTCAACGACCGCGGCGCGATCACCATCGGCCAATGGGGACGCGACATCACGATGAACCCGCACATCGCCTCCGTTCGTCAAAATCTTGCCCTCGTCGTCGACCACGGCCGGGCCGCCGACGGGCTCACCGTCAACGCCGACCAGCGCTGGGGCAGCGCCGCCAACCAGCTGCAGTACACCTGGCGCTCCGGAATCGGCACCGACGCCGCCGGCAACCTCATCTACGTGGCCGGGGACAAGCTGACCCTGGCCACCCTGGCCGGCGCCCTGATCGACGCGGGTGCGGTCACCGGGATGCAACTCGACATCCACCCCGGCATGGCCTTCTACGCCAGTTGGTCACCGACCGGGGCTCAGGGAGCCCAACCGCGCAAGCTGCTGCCCACCATGCCCGGAGCCGCACACCGCTACCTTGCTCCCGACCAACGCGACTTCTTCTACCTCACCCTGCACTGAGCCCGGTCCGGGTCGCGAGCCACACCAGGGAGTCGGCCAACCCGGGTCGCCACACGTGCCAGGAATGACCGCCAGGTAGCTCGAGGTAGCGGATGTGCATACCTGCCGCGCGGGTGGCGGCAAGCACGACGAGCGCTTGCGGTCGGTACCGCTGGTCGTTACTCCCGGCGACGATGGTGCCCGCTGTTTGCGGGAACCTCTTCCGCACCAGCACATCCAACGGGTTGACATTGACGAAAGTCGCGGCGTTGCCGCCGAAGATCTGGTCGATCGTGCGGGCCCGACCCCCGAGGGTGGGCTCGTCCTGGCCTGAGATGTCCAAGAACGTGGGGAACACCTCGGGAGCGTTGACGGCCAACTGCAGTGCGCAGGTGCCGCCCGAGGAGAAGCCGCCGACGGCCCAGTGCCGCGGATCGGGATCGACCTGCAGCGTTGCGCGGATCCACGCCGGGACGTCCACCGACAGATAGGTGAACGCGTTGCCCTTGCGGGAGTCCACACACAACGGGTTGGCCAGCAGAGCGCCCAGTGGGTCGGCGACCACCACCACAGGCGCCAGCCCGGCATGTGTGGCGGCGAAGGTGTCCATCACCTGCGCCAGGCGGCCACCGTCGAACCAGTCTCTCGGCGAGCCGGGCTGCCCAGGCAGCAGAATCAACACCGGCAGCAGCGCCCGCGGAGTGGACAGGTAGGCGGGCGGCAAGTACAGCCACGCGGAACGCGCAGCGAATCCGGAACGGGATCCCGGAATGGGCGCGGTGGTGATCACCCCGCGGGTGGGCAGGTTCGCCGGCGGTACCCAGGTCGTGCTCAGAGCAGTCCCGGGGGGCGCCTTCACCAGATCGGTGCTCGACGCAGCCACCTGACTGAACGGGACCTGACCGGGAAATGGCAGACCCAGTGCGGTGCGGAGCGTCGGGTAGGCGCCGAACGTGCGGTTCACCTGCGCCATCCCGGCCAGCACAACAACCACGACGGCGAGGAGCGAGAGCGCCTTGCCCAGTGCTCGCCCCGGCCGCAACACCGCCAGCGCGAACCCCCCTGCACTCAGCCCGGTCCACACGGCCACCCCACGCGGTAGGGGATCGGGGAACGGGCGCCAGAGCACATCGACGATCAAGATCACCGCACCTCCGGCGAGGGCGCCGGCGAGAATGCCCAGCGGTACCCGCCGTGTCCACCACTGCCGACGCCCCGTCGCGGTGAACGGTCGCCCGGCCACCAACAGCGCCACTGCCAGCAAACCCAAGCTCAGCGTCGCCGGCGGAAACCAACCTCGGGTGAGCGAGAGGTTCAACAGCGACACGGTGCCATCTTTCCCTGCCTCCGCACACCAGGGTGGGCTGGGCAGCCTCTCCTGCCCAGCCCACCCTGATCCTGGAAGGGCTACTTGGCCGGCGCACCCGGTGCGTCGGGCACCTCGGGACCGGCGGTGTCCGGGCCGTTCTGGTCGCCCTGCTGGACGTTGTCGGTGTCCGCGGCACCCGGGGCGTCCGCGGTGTCCCCGGCCTCCGGGGTATCCACCGCACCTGGTGCGTCGGCGGTGTCACCCGGAGTCAGGGCATCCGCCGACGGTGCGCTGTTCGCCGCGGGCGGCGGTGCGGTCGTGGTGGCCGCGTTGGCCACCCCGGCGCCGATACCACCCATTGCCAGTACCCCGAACGCGGCGGCGGCGAGCTTCTTTTTGAGAGCCATGTGGTAGTCCTTCCGTCTCAGACCAGCCCGGTTGGCTGCTCTGAACACCACCCTGATCCGCCGCACCTGTAGATCCGCTGAAGGAACCTGAGAGCCCACCCGCTGGCTGGTCTCTGGGGCTGGTCAGTGTCGGCGGAACATGCGCAGTCCCTGGCGTAGCGAAATCCGCGGCACGTAGGCGCGGCTGATGCCATTGGCGATCCGCGGGAGAACCGCGGTCTCCGGGTAGGCCATGTACAACGGCCGGTAGGTCGGGCCGAACTTGGCCTTGAACGCCAGCAACGAACGAAACCCGTACACCGGCTCGAGGGTGCGCCCCATGAAGTCGAGCAGGCTCTGCAGCCCGGTCGGGGCTATGGCGGGGTCGACTCGGGCCAGTGGTGCCCCGGAGAGGCTGACGAACTGCGCCCCCTCGGCCTGCAGGTCCAGCGCGGCGGAGCCGATGAGGAACTCCATCACCCCGGGGAAACCCTCGGGGCTGCGGCGCATGAAATCCAGGGTCCAGCCGATGACCGCGCCGGCGTCGTGCACGGGCAGCCAGCTGGTGACCCCGTGTAGACGGCCTTCGGCGTCGACGGCCACCAGACAGCGCACCTGCGGGTCGTCGAGCTCGTCGAGCCCGCCCAGGGTAAAGCCCATCTCGGGCAGGCCCTTGCTGGCCACCCACTCCTCGGACAGCGCGCGGATCTGGGTGGTCATCGCCCGGGAGGCGGTGGGGTAGGTGATCCACTCCGCGGTGATGCCCGCGCGGGCTGCCCGGTTCACCGCAGTCCGCACGTCCTGGAACTTCTTGCCGGTGAACGCCAACGTGCCCAACACCAGCACGGTGTCCTCGGCGACCTGCACACTGGGCCAGCCCAGCCGGGTGGTCTCCTCGACAACCGCGGGGGTGACGCTGTAGAAGCACGGAGTCCAGCTGTGGGTCCGGCAGTGCGCCACGAAGCCCGCGATGGCCGTGGCGCGTTCGGTCGGTGATCCGATGGGGTCGCCGGTGGTGATGGCCGCTCCCCCGATCACCCGGTAGGCCACGAACGTCGAGCCGGTGTCGGTGAACCAGTAGCTGTTGCCGGCCCAGATCGTGAGGTAGGACAGTGCGGTGCGGCCGTGCTGGGTGAGGACCTGTCTGGCTCGCGCACTCTCGTCCTGCCCGCGGAGGGTCTTGCCTCTAAAGCTGTGCAGCACCACCGCAATGACCACCGCCCACAGCAGCACGCCGGTCCACTCGTAAATCACCGTGCTCAGCGCGGTCTGCGGGAGGAACGTGGGTTCCACCACGCCGAGGTAGCCCGGGGGGATGAGGCGCTGGGGGAAATCCGCGGCCAGCTGCCCCAGCGTGGGCGGGGTGTCGAACTGACCGGCCACCAGCACGCCGACCAGCACGTAGCCGCCGAACAGGACCACCATCGTGGTGGCGAGCACCGCAGCGACGCGCACGTAGGTGCGTGCCGGCGCGCTGAGCGCGAACGACTGTCGGAACACCACCAGCACCACGAGCACCATCAGCGGTTGCACGAGCGGGAGCACCACCCCCACGACGCCGCGATTGCCGCCCACTACCAGCACCGCGGTGTCGCGTGCGGGTCCGCGGACTGCCGCCACTGCCAACAACAGCCCGAAGCCGCTGAGCAGGACGTGCAACCCCACCGCCGCCCACCACGCGAATCGGCGCCCCCGCCGCAACCCGTCGGCCAGCACCAGCACCAGCACGGCGGGCAGCACCGCCAGCAGCGAGGGTCCGAGGCCGTCGAAACGCAGCTGGGTCCGCAGATCGGCACACATCTCGGCGCTGGTCTGGTCCGCGCACAGCTCCTGCAGCCGGGCGGGGTCCAGCGAGGGCGAGGCGAACAGGTAGCGAAGGACGGCGAAGGGGCCCACGGCGGTGGGCGACACGCTCGCCAACAACGCCCCACCGGCGGTGGCGGCCACCAGCAACGCGACCAGCACCCGGTTCTCCCGGCGGCTGGAGTGCACCATCAGCGGGGGGTGGCGGCGGCGCAGCAGCACGGCGCCCACTGCCAGGCCCAATAGGGCGGCGGCGAGCCGCAGCACGTCGGAGAGCAAGCCGCCGTAGAGCATCGTGGTTAGCAGGACCACGAGCAGACCCAGTCGGATCCGCCGGCGCCACAGCACACTCGAGGATGCGCTGAAGGCCGCCCACGCACCGAGGATCAGCGGCGTCGAACCGACCGTGGTGCCGACCGCCAACTCGTTGCTCCAGGTACCGCCCGCGCGGGCGAGCAGGGCGATGCCGCCGAGCCCGGCGGCCGTCCCGAGCGTCTGGGTGAGCACGGCGACGCCCAGTAATCGTGCGGGCCCGTGTCTGCGTTCGATGGCGCCGCCCACGGCCAAGGCCCCCGCGCTCATCAGCAGGTAGCCGATGAGCCCGTGTGCCCACAACGCCGTGGTCAGCAGGGTGTAGACCCGCCCCGACGCCAACGCGGGAACGCTCGCCCCGATGCTGCGGCGCAGCGGCGCGGAGGGACCGCGCAGCAGGCTGCCGGTGGCCGCGCCGAGCGCCCAGAGTGTCACGACGAAACCGACCGTCACCGGGGCGCTACGGGCGAGGCCAAGGAGTCGTCGCGCTGAGCTGACCATTCTCACGGCGGGGCCGGTCATCGGCGAAGGCGGCGGCGGACGGGTCACGTTGGTCGTGCTCACGGCGCGGTGAGTCCCGTGCGATGCGCCAGAAAAGGCAGCGAATCTTCCAGGCCGGTGGCCCACACCTGCCAGGTGTGCCCGCCGGGCAGCGCGAAGTACTGCACGCTGATCCCGGCCGCCGTTACGGCGATGCGGACCCGCTGGGCGGCCGGGCCGTACTCGGCGTCGTCCCGGCCGGCGACAATGGTTCCCGCCGTCTCGGGAAAGCGCCGGTGTTCCAGAATGTCGAGCGGGTTGACCCGAGCGAACGCGGCGGGATCGCCGCCGAAGGCCGTGTTCAGGGTGCTGGCGCGATCACCCAGGGTCGGTTCGTCCTGGCCGGAGATGTCCAGAAACGTCGGGTAGACCTGTGGTGTGTTCAGTGTCAGCTGCAGTGAACACGTGCCGCCGAAGGACAAGCCCCCCACCGCCCAGTGCTGCGGGTTCGGGTCGACCTGCAGGTTGGCGCGAATCCACGCGGGGACGTCCACGCTGAGATAGGTCTGGGTGTTGCCGAGCGGGGAATCCACGCACAGCGGGTTCGCGAACTCGCTACCCAGGGGATCCGCTACTACCACCACCGGGGCGAGACCGCCGTGCGCCGCAGCGAAGGCGTCCATCGTGGTAGCCAGGTGACCACCGTGAAACCAGTCCTGCGGTGCACCCGGTTGGCCGGGAAGCAGCACCAGAACGGGAAGTAGCGCACGCGGGGTGGCGAGGTAGGCCGGTGGCAGGTAGATCCACGCATCCCTTGCGGCGAAGTGCGAAACCGTGCCGGGAATCGCCGCGGTCGTCACGGTGCCGGCCCGCGGCATTCCCGTGGGCGGTGACCACTGTGCAGCCAGCGTCGCGCCGGCCGTGGCGTGGATCGGTCTCGGCTGGGCGGCGGGAATCTGCGCAAACTTTATCTGGTTGGGCAACGGCAGTCCCATCGCGACGCGCACCGTGGGGTAGGCACCGAAGTGCGCATTGACCTCAGCCGCTCCGCTGCCGGTTACCCCGACGGCCACGAGTAAGGCCAGCGCCTTGCGGTGCGCCGGAAGCGGGCGGAGCAGGGCCAAAAGAATTCCCGCGGCGACGAGCCCAGCCCACACCACGACGACCGTGGGCAGCGAACCGGGGAAGGGATGCCAGGCAACGTCGACGACCAGCACCACCAGCCCCGCAGCCGACACTCCACCCACCGCGGCGAGGGGCACCCTGCGCAACCACCAATTCCGGCCGCGGCCCCAGGCGAGCCAAAGCAGGACCGCAGGCCCCAGCACCATCAGTGCCCACCACAACGGCCCGCTGATCAGGGAGGCCTCGAGCATGCGGTGCACCCTGGGAGTGTGCCGGGAGTTTCCTGTGACTTTCCTGAACGCGTGACCGATTCACGCCAGGACATCTGGTGAGCCGATTCGTCGCGGGGTGAACAGGGTGAACGTCGGCTGCCGTGGGTCGGTGAGGGTCACCCGGGCTCCTTCGGATTCGGCGAGACTGCGGGCGAGGGCGAGTCCGATGCCGGTCCCGGTGGCGTCATCGGAGCGGCGGACGAAGAGCGCCTGTGCGTCGCGGGTGATGGGTGGGCCCTCGTTGGCGACGTCGATGGCAAGCACTTCTCCGGCGTCGCGGGCGGTGACGGTGACGGTGCCAAGGCCGTGTTGGCGGGCGTTGTCGATGAGCACATCCACGATGTGCAACGCAGTCGGCGCAGACAGTGGGCTGGGTGGTAGTGGTGGGTGCTGCACGATGCGCAAGGGGCGGCCCTCGGCGGCGAGGACACCGTTCCAACGCTCACGAATCTGCTGCAGGAGCGGGTCGAGATCGAGCGCGGTCGGGGCGCGCGGGATGTCCCTGGCCAGGGTGAGCAGGTCGGTGATGGTGGCCTGGAGGCGGTCGGCGGCGACGAGGGCGTCCCGCATCGCGGGGCCTGGGTCGGCGGCCGGATCGTCCAGTGCGGCTTCGAGTCCCAGACGTAGACCGGTCAGTGGCGTGCGGAGCTGGTGGGAGACGTCCGCGGTAAAGGTGCGTTCGCGCTCGACAAGGGCTCCGAGCCGGTCGGCGGTGCGGTTCAGCGAGGCGTTCACGGAGTCGATCTCGGCGATACCCGCCGGGTGCGTGCGGACGCTGAAGTCGCCGGCCCCCAGACGTTCGGCAGCGAGGGTCAACGCGTCCAACGGACCAGTGAGGCGTCGTACCTGTCGGCGGGCGAGCAACCAGGCGGCGGCCACGGCGGCGGCGGCCAGCGCGAACATCGCCAACCATGCCTCCCCGATCCGTCGGTACACCTGTGCGTGTCCGGCCGTGACGAGTACGGCCCCGACCACGGTGTCGCCGTCGGATACCGGTACCGCGACGGCGAAGCGCCCGTTGATCGTTCCGGAGGTGACGCTGCCCCGGGTGGCGCTGCCGAGCAGGGGTCCCGGCGTCGTCGGCCCCGTTCCGGTGAGGCGCAGGCCGCTGCTGTCGTAGACGCTCACCTGGGTGTCAGCCTCCAGAGTGCTCGTCGCCGCGCGGTCCCGCGAGCGCATGAGGTCGCCGGAGGCGGCCAGGGCTACGGTGTCGGCGATGTGCTCGAGCTCGTTGTGCTCGTCGGCGACGAAGTACCGCGCGGCAGCGGCAGCCAGTGGAATGCCGAACAGCGCTGTGCTGAGCACGGCGGCGAGCACCGTCAACCCGACGATCCGTCGTCGCATTCCGGCCGCTCCCGTCCTCGCCGAACTTCTTGCCCTCCGTTAACCGTTGCCGAACCCTCCGCTATCGCGGGCCTGCCTACGGTCGCAATCATGACGAAACTGCAGCGCACGGTCCGGATCAGCGCCGCTTGCCTGGCCGCGCTCGCCCTGCTCAGCGCGTGCAGCAGCGGCACATCTCCATCATCGGCCAGCGCGCCAGGAGCAGGTGGTGCCCCGAACCCGAATGCCATCGAGACCAACCCCGCAGGCGACATCCCGGACACCCAGGCGTTTGTCGCGTACACCCCGGCGGACAAGACCTACACCGTGCAAGTCCCGTCGGGGTGGGCGCGCACCGGGTCAGGCCCAGCGGTGACCTTCACCGACAAGTACAACAGCATCCGCGTCGAGACGATGCCGCGCCCCAGCGCTCCGACCGTCAGCTCCGCGCAGACCAGCACCGTGCCGGCGATCCAGTCCAGCGCCCAGGGGTACAAGCCGGGCAAGGTGTCCACCGTCGCGCGCACGGCAGGGCAGGCGGTCCTGATCACCTACGAAGCTCTCTCGGCGCCGAACCCGGTCACCGGGAAAGTCGCCGTCGAAGCGGTGGAGCGGTACGAGTTCTGGAAGAGCGGCACCCTCGCAGTGCTGACGCTGTCTGCGCCCGCCGGCTCAGACAACGTAGACCCGTGGCGCAAGGTCACCGACTCCTTCAGCTGGCAAGGATGAGTGCCCCGGTCGACGCACCCGACCGGGCACAGCCGGACGCAGACGATTCCCTAGCCGCGTTGGATGCGCATTCCTTGTATCGCTTCTTCCGCTCGGGCGACGAGGAAACGTTGGCGTTGCAGGGAGTCTCTTTGCGGATGACGGCCGGTGAGCTCATCGCGGTCGTCGGGCCCTCTGGCTCGGGAAAGTCCACTCTGCTGGCGTGCCTGGCCGGGATCGACGAACCCGACGGCGGCACCGTCCGCGTCGCCGGGAAACGACTGAGCCACCAGCCCGAGGCGGCGCGCGCACGCTTGCGGGCACGCCACATCGGACTGCTGTTTCAAAGCGCCAATCTGCTGCAACATCTGACCGTCACGCAGAACGTCCGAATCGCACAGAGCCTCAGCACACCGGCACAACGGCCTACCATTGACGCCTTGTTGGGCACCCTCGGGTTGCGTGCCCGTGCCGGCGCCTACCCCAGCCAGTTGTCGGGGGGTGAGCTGGCCCGCGCGGGACTGGCGGTCGCGCTGGCCAACGACCCGGCAGTGCTGCTGGCCGACGAGCCGACCGGCGAGCTGGACCTCGCCACTGAGGCCGGCGTGCTCGACCTGCTGCGCGAACGAGCCGGCAGTGGAGTCGCGATCCTCGTCGCCAGCCACAGCCCCGCGGTGGCCGCGTCGGCCGATCGGGTGGTCACGATGTCCGACGGAAGGATCACCGGATGAGGACCGCGGCAGCGCAGGAGGAAGCCCCGATGGTCGTGTGCGGGGAGGTGGCGTGCACCTTCGGTAGCGGAACAGCTGCCGTCGTCGCCGTCCATGGCATCAGTGCAACGGTGACGTCCAGTACCCGCGTCGCGCTCACCGGACCGTCCGGATCAGGCAAGTCGACGTTGCTGCACCTGATGGCCGGGCTGGAAACGCCCACCGCGGGCACCGTGTCCTGGCCAGGGCTCGGTGGTCACCCGCTCGCCGTACCGGGGCGCATCGGGGTGGTGTTCCAGGGTCCGAGCCTGCTCCCCGCACTCGACGTCGTCGAGAACATTGCGTTGCCGCTGCTGCTGGCCGACACCACCGAGGACGAGGCAACAAACCGGGCCTTGGCCGCCCTCGATCTGCTCGCGATCGGTGACCTCGCCCGCAAGCTGCCGGAGCAGCTCTCCGGTGGCCAGGCCCAACGCGTCGCCGTGGCCCGAGCGCTGGCCGCCCGCCCCGCGCTGATTCTCGCGGACGAGCCCACCGGCCAGCTCGACCACGAGGCGGCAGCACTCGTCATCGACGTGTTGCTGCACGCCACCACCGAACTCAACGCGGCGCTGGTCGTCACCACCCACGACCCGCTGATCGCCCAACGCCTCCCCACCCAGTGGGCCATGCGAGACGGCACGCTCAGCACCGCCATCATGACGGGCGCGCGAGCGTGATCGTAACGTGGCTCGGCGGACTCCTGCGGCGACGCCCAGCCCGTCTGGGGGCCGCCGCCGTCGGCGTGGCAGTGGCTGTCGCGCTGCTTGCCTCGCTCGGATCTTTCCTCGCCCACTCCAAGGCCACCATGACCGATCGGGCCGTGCGCGGCGTCGCCGTCGACTGGCAGGTCCAGGTCACACCGGGCACCGATCCGGCCACCATCAGCCAGATCGCGAAAGCCGGCCCCGGGGTACAAGCGACCGCCACCGTCAACTTCGCCCAGACCACCGGGCTTACCGCCACCACCGGCGGCAGCACCCAGTCCACCGGGCCCGGTGTGGTCCTCGGAATTCCCGCTGACTACCAGGCCCTGTTCCCCGCCGAGATCCGCTCCCTCGTCGGCGCCGCCGGTGGCGTGTTGCTGGCCCAGCAGACCGCCGCGAACCTGCACGCCGCACCCGGTGATGTCATCAACATTGGTCGCGCCGGAGCGCCCCCCGCCCAGGTCACCGTCGCCGGCGTGGTCGACCTCCCGCACGCCGACTCGCTCTTCCAGACGGTCGGAGCCCCTGCTGGTGCCCAGCGCACCGCTCCACCGGACAACGTCGTGCTGCTCCCACAGCCGCAGTGGCACAGCGCTTTTGACTCCCTCGCGGCGGCTCGACCCGACCAGGTGAGCACGCAGATTCAGGTGCTCCGCGACCACAGGCTGCCGCAAGACCCCGCCGCGGCCTACACCGTCGTCACCGCCGCCGCGCACAACCTCGAAGCCCGCAGTGCCGGCGGCGCGATGGTGGGCGACAACCTCGGTACCGCACTCGGGGCCGCGCGCCAGGACGCGGCGTACGCCCAAGTCCTGTTCCTGTTCCTGGGGCTGCCCGGCGCGATCCTGGCTGCGCTGCTCACCGCAACCATCGCCGCCGCTGGCGCGACCCGTCGCCGCGGAGAGCAGTCTCTGCTGCGGGCCCGCGGCGCCTCGACACGTCAGCTGATCCGCCTGGCCGCCGTGGAAGCTGCGCTCATCGGCCTCGGCGGCGCCGTCCTCGGCCTCGGCGCCGCCGCCCTGGTGGGCCAGCTGGCGTTCGGGACCCCCCGCTTCGGGACCCCCACGGCCACCGCGATCGGCTGGGCCGCCGCGGCCGCCGTCATCGGTCTGGTCATCGCCGCGGCCGCCGTACTCGTCCCCGCCCGGCGTGACCTTCGCGAGTCCACTGTGGCCGCCGGACGGGCCACGGTCACTGCCCTGCACTACCCGCGGTGGGCCCGCTACGGGCTCGACGCGGTCCTGCTGATCCTCGCGGGCGTGGTGTTCGCGGCCACCAGCCGCAACGGCTACCAGCTCGTGTTCGCCCCCGACGGGGTACCGACGATCTCGGTGTCCTACTGGGCGTTCGCTGGTCCGGCGTTGGTGTGGCTCGGAGCCGGCCTGTTGGTGTGGCGCCTCGCCGACCTGCTGATCGGACGGGGGCGCCACCTGATCGCCCGCGTGCTGCGCCCGGGCACCGGCGCCTTGTCCGGCAGCATCGCCGCCAGCATGGCGCGGCAACGCCGTCCCCTGGTGCGGGCGATCGTGCTGCTCGGCCTCGCACTGGCCTTCGCCGCCTCGACCGCAACGTTCAACGCCACCTACCGGCAACAAGCGGAGGCCGCCGCACAGCTCACCAACGGCGCGGACGTCACCGTCACCCCGGCACCGGGCGCCAACGTGCCTCCCTCGACCACGCAGAAGCTCGCGGCCGTTCCCGGGGTGCAAGCGGTGGAGCCGATCCAGCACCGCTTCGCCTATATCGGGAAAGACCTGCAAGACCTCTACGGCGTGCACCCGAGCACCATCACCAACGCCACCGCCCTGCAGGACACCTACTTCCAGGGAGGCACCGCGGTTGGGTTGATGCACACCCTGGCCACCAAACCAGACTCCATTCTGGTGTCGGCGGAGACGGTGAAGGACTACCAGCTGCACGTCGGCGATCCCCTGACCCTGCGGTTGCTCGACGCGAACACCCACCAGCCGCGGGCCGTCAGCTTCCGCTACGTAGGGGTGATCAGCAAGTTCCCCACCGCGCCCAAGGACAGCTTCTTCGTCGCGAACGCCTCCTACATCGCCCAGCAGACCGGCAGCAACACCGTCGGCGCCTTCCTCGTCAACACCGGTGGTCAGCACAGCGCGGCGGTGGCGCAGCAGATCCAGACTCTGCTCGGCACCTCGGCGACCGTCACCGACATCAGCAGCGTCCGCACGAGCGTGGGTTCCAGCCTGACCGCGGTGGATCTGGCCGGACTCACCCGCGTTGAGCTGTCCTTCGCCCTGCTGCTCGCCGCGGCCGCCAGCGGACTGGTGTTCGCGCTGGGATTGTCCGAGCGGCGGCGCACCTTCGCGATCGTGAGCGCCCTCGGCGCCAAGCCGCGGCACCTACGGCAAATCATCTTCAGCGAAGCCGCCGTACTCTCCGTCCTCGGGGTAGGCGCCGGCGCGTTGCTAGGCTGGGTCCTCGCGGAGATGCTCGTCAAGGTGCTCACCGGGGTGTTCAACCCGCCCCCCTCGACGATCGCCATCCCCTGGCTCTACCTCAGTGCCGTCGGCCTCATCACCATCGCCGCGGTCGCCGCGGTGAGCGCGACGGCCGCCCGCATCGCTCGGCAACCGGCCATCAGTGTGCTGCGCGAGCTATGACCCCCCTCCTCCCACGGCTCGCGCGTCAGCCGCGTTCGAGGCGGTAGCCCCGGCCGCGCAGCGTGACGATCTCCGGAGCCCGGCCATCGCCTTCCTGCGCGGCCGCAGCCAGCTTGCGACGGAGCGCAGAAACGTGCACATCGAGGGTCTTGGTCGATCCAAACCAGTTCTCGTCCCACACGTCGGCCATCAACGCCTCCCGGCTGATCGCCGTCCCCGGCTCGGCTGCCAGCCGGGCGATGAGGTCGAACTCTTTGGCGCGCAACACAAGCTCAGTACCATCCAGGCGTGCGCGCCGGGCCGCCGTGTCCACCTCCAGGCCCCCGACCCGGAGCACCGTGCTGGCACCGGTCGCGGCCGCGCCGCGTCGCAGGTGCGCGC
>JAABUU010002640.1_pt1 | contig 24853 bp, 32 predicted proteins | sample 5559301 | NCBI WGS metagenome assembly JAABUU01 (sample SAMN10711884, study PRJNA513360) | rock metagenome | isolation source: Antarctica rocks | place: Antarctica: Victoria Land, Richard Nunatak white | reverse complement strand
CGACATCCCCGAACCACTAGGCACCCTCTACCGCCGCCGGCACACCCTGGAGGCGGCCCGGAACGCCTCACTGGCAGCTGTCCTGCCCGTCTGGCGGGCCACGGTGGACCTGACCGCCGTCCTGGACGCCACCGGCATCGTGCAGGCGGACAGCACCCAACCCGCTGGCCCGGACCCGCGTACGGTGGCCGCTGAGATAGCCGCTCGGCAGGCACTGACCGCTTCCCTGGCATCCAATGCGGGGCAGGCGTTGCGGGACACCGCACACACCGGCCTGGTCCAGTCCTACGCCGAAGGCCAGTCCGGCGCGGCGCAGCTGGTGAGCGTCACCCGCGGCCAGATCGGCATCGACCTGGCCGGCATGACGGTGGACTTCGCCGATGCGGTCGCCGCCGCCGACAACCTCGACTCGCTGTGGTCCGACGCCGACGCGTGGCTGGCTGAGCACGTCGGGGTGGTGTCCCGCGCCCTCGGTGACGCCGTGGGCCAGGCCTTGACCGACGGCACCAGCCGCGACGAGCTCCTGACGTCCCTCGAGGGCGTCATCGATGACAGCGCGCTCGCTGAAGTGCTGTACGACCACGCGATGGCAACGGCGCTCGGCCAGGGCGCAGCGGACTTGTACGCCTCGGAGAACGTGACGGCCGTGGACTGGTCTACCGCCGGGGACAGCCGCGTCGATCAGGTCTGCGAGACGTACGAGACGAACAGCCCGTACGCCCTCGCGAGTGCGCCGAGCGTGCCAGCCCACGTGAACTGCCGCTGCAGCCTCATGCCCGCCGACGACGCGATCCGCACCCTGCTCGCCCCCGCATCCGAAGGTCTCAGCGCCGAGTAGACACGTGGGAGGCCGCCTTGACGACCCCTACCGTCCCGACCGCACCGATCCTCGGCCACGTCGAGGGCGTTGACCTTGTTGACGTTGGAACTTGGAGTGCCTCAACAGGAGCGTTCAACCCAACCGCCTCCGACCTACTCGCCGCCGCCGCCGCCGTCCAATGCCCAGCGGTACACCGCCCCATCCTCAAGCTCGGTCACACCGGGAACCACGGCGAAGGCGACGCCGCCCTCGGTTACGTCGACAACCTCCGAGTCGAGGACAACGGCCAGACACTGCGCAGCGACTGGCGCGGAATGCCCGCTTGGCTCACTGCTCGGGACGAGTTAGGCGTCAGCATTCTCGCCGCGACCTACCCCGAACGCAGCGTCGAGTGCACATGGAATGTCGTCTGCGCTCTTGGACATCTTCACCCCATTGTCGTTGAAGCTGTCAGCCTGCTCGGTGTTTGGCACGGCGCTGTCTCCACTCTCGATGCCATCGCAGATATCTACGGCATCGTCGCCGCAACCGCCCAGCGCGAGGAGCCCGATATGCCCAAGCAGGTCCAGGCCGCAGCGACCGTCACCGACGTTCTACGCCAGTTCTATGCCACCGACTACGGCAAGGACTGGGACATCTGGGTCAAGGAACCGTTCATCGACCCTGCTGAACTCATCGTCATTGACGACGACTCAGACGGCCCCACCGACACTTTCAGGGTCACCTACAGCATCGCCTCGGACGGCACGGTCACCTTCAGCGACCCGCAGCCGGTGACCACTACCTACGTAGATGCGGCTCGTACCGTCCGCGTCCCTGCACTCGTCTTCGCGACCCGTGAGGAAAGCAAAGCCGCTGCCGCGGCCCCCACTCTCCCGTCGGCACCCGCCGCCGGGCCCCCCGCCACCGCAGGTGGCACCGCCCCACTGGAGGAGCCCATGACGGACACCCTGTCCGTTGGCCTGCGGAAGCGACTCGGCGGCAGCAACCTCGCCGACGACGCCGACGAGGCCACTCTGCTCGCCGCGCTCGATGAGGCACTCGCCGAACGCGCCGAGCCGCCCACCGCGCCTACGACCGCCCCGGTCCCCGTCCCTGCGCCCGCTACGGGCACGGTCCTGGTGGACGCCACCCAGCTCCAGCAGCTCCGGGTAGACGCCGCCGCCGGGGCGCAGGCCCGCGCCACCCAGCTCGTGGAGCAGCGCACCGGACTGGTCGACGCCGCGATCGGTGACGGTCGCGTTCCGCCCGCCCGCCGGGACGCGTGGATCGCCCAGCTCAGCGCCGACCCCGGCGCCGAAACCGTCCTGGCGTCCCTCGCGCCCATCGCCGTTCCGCTGGCCGCGAAGGGTTTGGACACCGACGAGAGCGGTCAGGTCGCGGCGACCGTCACCGCCATCCGTGAGACCCCCGCCTACAAGAACTGGAGCGCCGGCCGATGAGCGGTATCCCGATCCACCTCAAGACCGGGCCGAAGACCTACACCCCCGCCGAGAACATCCTCGGCGGCCAGGTGGTCGAGGCCCGCCCGAACGGCCGCATTGGCGTGGCCGCCGCTGGCAGCGTGACCACCCTCGGGGTGGCGCTGGTCGACGGTGAGGCGCCGGAGGCAGTCGCCCTGGGCACCACGGTCGTCAACGGCCGGCCGTTGCTGGTCGCCGGGTTCACCCCGGTGGCCGTCGCGGTCGCCTACGGCGGCATGGAGGTCCCCGTGACCTACAGCGCCGCTGCCACACTCGGGCAGCAGCTCGTCGTGACCGCGAACGGCCAGGTGGCGCCCGGCGGCAGTGCTGCCATCCCGGCCCGCACGTTCAACGATGGCGCGACGACCCTCAACAGCGCCGTCGTGACCAGCGTCACTGGCGCCTTCACTACCGCAGATGTCGGGCGCGGCATCTCTGGTGCGGGTATTGCGGCGGGCACGACCGTGCTGTCCGTCCAGTCCGGGACGTCCCTGACGATGAGCGCGAACGCCACGGCCACCGCTGCAGGTGTCAGCGTCACACTCGCTGCAGTCGCCGCCACGCCGGCTGCTGCCGGCACGGTCGTCGGCAAGTGCACTGACACCACCCCGGCAGGCGTCGCCGCCGGGGCCACCGGTCTCATGACCATCCTCTAGAAGGGGCCGACATGCCTATTGGTGTTCTCAGCATTTCCGACGGTGCGCGTACCACCGTCAACGATCTCATCGGTGCGCCGATGCTGATCCCGGCCAGGATCCTGGATCTCCTGTCCAACCACTTCATCACCGACACGATCTTCCGTGACGCCGGCCCGAACGCCAACGGCCTGGTCGAGTACCACGAGAGCAACCCGCTGTACCTCGGTCAGGACGTGGAGATCGTCGCGGAGTTCGCGGAGATCCCCGTCGCCGCCGGTCAGCTCGGGCTGCCCCGCATCGCCTACGCGCTCAAGAAGGCGCTCGGCATTCGGATCTCGCGCGAGATGCGGGACGAGAACAAGATGCAGCTCGTCGCGCTGCAGCTCACGCAGCTCGTCAACACGATCCGTCGGGCGGACGACCGAGCGCTGCGGGCCGCGTTGATGGATCCGCGCATCCCGACGATCGCGGCGACGCTGGCCTGGACGGACCCGAATGCCCAGGTCCGCCGGGATATCGCCAACGCCGCGTTCCAGGTGGGCTCGGCGAAGCCGACCGTGAGCCAGCAGGACGACGTGTTCGGATACGTCGCCGACACGCTGGTCCTACCGAACAGCGTCGTGCCGGTGCTGCAGGCCAGCGACAACTTCAACCGGATCTACGTGAACAGCCCGCTGGTGTCCGAAGCGATCAGCTACACCGGTCGGCTGCCGCAGAAGGTGCTGGGTCTGGACACTTTGCTGTCCTGGTCCTGGCCGAATGATCGGGCGCTGGTCGTCGAGCGCAAGACGCTCGGCTTCTACAGCGACACCCGGCCGCTGGAAGCGACCGGTCTGTACGGCGAGGGCAACGGGCCGAACGGCGGTCCCACCGAGTCATGGAGATCAGACGTGAGTCACAAACGAGCGATGGGGGCCGACCAGCCCCTGGCTGCCTGCTGGATCACGGGGGTGAACGCGCCGTGACCACCCCCATGGACGTGAACAGCATCACGGCGGGCGACTACGAGCTGGTCGCGGAGCTGTACGACCAGCCCGCGGCCGGCTTGAAGCCCAGCGACCCGTTCGATTTCACCCGTTACAAGAAGGGTGACGTGGTGACGTTGAGTGTCACGGAGGCCAAGCGGCTGGTCACGGCCGGCGCGGTCGTGAAGCCCGGGGAGGCCGAGAAGATGCGCGCCCAGGCGATGGCCACGTCGATGCAGGCGCACCTGACAGCGCTTCCGGACGAGGTGCGGGGCGAGATCCTGGCGACGTTCCAGCCGCCGGAGCCGCCCGAGCCGGCTGCGCCTGCCGACCCGCAGACGCCGGTCGAGCAGCAGTACAACCCGGCCGCTACCCCGGCCGCCGGGGTCAAGAAGTAGCAACCCAGGCCCACCGGGGGTGCCAAGCGCCCCCGGTGGGCCTCCCATCTTCCAAACGGGGAACGCGATGGCTACCTCGAAGGCCTCCGCGACGCCCTGACCATACCCGGCCGGGAGTAGGAGGCTGCTGTGGCTATCGTCGTCGTGCCGGGGGACGTCGCGGTCTACCTGCAGCAACGCATCCGGACGCGGGACGGCAACACCGGCGGCGTCCTGGACACCACGACAGTCCCAACCGCCGCGCAAGTCCAAGCCCTGATCGGCAAGGTCACCGCTGACGTGACCGGCGGGCTCGGGGTTATCCCGCCCGCCCTGGCCGGCCTGACACAGACCGCCGTCGAGCTCGGGACCGCGACCCTCGTGCTCCTGCAGTTCTTCGAGAACGACCAGACCTACCGCGATCTCGACGCCCGCTACCAGTCGTCGTTGACTCGGCTGCGGGAAGCCGTTGATGTCGCGAGCACGACCGGGGACCCGAACGCGGTCAGCGCCGAGGACAGCGGCAAAGGCGGCTCCGGTGGGGATGAGCGGCCGCCCGCGCCGTCGTTCAGCTTCCCGATCACCCAACCGAGCGTCTACGCCTACCCGCTGCCCGTCACGACCGCCTACGAGCGCTACTAGTGACCGCGCCGCTGCCCCCACCGACCGGGACCGCCGTCGATCTGGAATGCGGGTGGCTGAGCGCCGACCCGGCAGTGACCGCCTACCTGCCCGGCGGGGTGCTGCCGTGGGTGCGGGACCGCGCTGAGGGCGTCAAGTCAGCCGAACTGCGGCTCGAGCGGACCGAGGAACGCCGTGAGGCCAACGGCCGGTCCGAAGTGATGCACCAGGTGATTCTGCGGGTCGCGTGGCCGACCGCGAACACCGCCAGCAGCCTCAACGAGGACCAGGCCTACCTCTACGGGGCGTGCACCGCCCTGCGTGCCCGGATCCGGGGCGTGTTGGGGGATCACACCCACGGCGGGGTGTTCGCCTCCGCTGGGGACACCGCCGACGGCAACGCCCGCGGCATCGACGTCACCTACGAGGACCCGCTGCGCACCCTCACCGAAGGCAACCCGGCCCTGACCGCACTCATCCGGTACGGCCTGACCGAGAACCTGCTCACCGCCTAGGAGCCGCTGTGAAAAACGTCCGGAACATCACCGACCAGACCTTGATCTTCCCGACGCTGAACCCGCCGCTGAGCCTCGCACCGGGCGAGGTCGGTGAGGCCAACGTCGAGGACAGCATCGACCTGCTCGGCACCGAGAAGGCGCTGAAGAAAGACGACAAGACCGCCGGCACCGCCGATGCCTCCGTGGCTGTCCCGGTGACCGAGCCGCCGCCGGTCCTGACCGACGCGGTGCAGCTCGCGCATCCCGACGCGACCGTCCCCGGCGTCGAACCGATCGCGCCGGACACCCCGCCCGCTGCCTGACCTGCCCGCTTGACCCCCGACCAGTTCGTCAGTCCCAGGAGGACGCGTGTCCAAGCTCAGCAGGCTCTCATACGTCGGGCTCGGCAAGGAGACCGTCATGGGGACCGCGGTCGCCCCCACCGTGTTCCCGCCGACGACCGCGAACGGCCCCGAAGACATCATCGCGCCGTTGCGGGATGAGTCTTTCCGCGGCAACGACACGCTCCTGCAAGGCTTGTACGGCGGCGCCGCCGACAGCACCTACGACATCGCCGGAATGCCCTACCCGGACACGTTCGGAACCTTTCTGCGGGCCATCATCGGCCCGGACGTGGTCACTGCCCCCGTCGCGCCCGCGACCCTCAGCAGCCACCTGTTCAAGAGCAACAACACCCAAGCACCCACCTACACCCTCACCGACTACGACCTGGTGGAAGCCCGGGCGTTCCCCGGCTGCCTACTCGGTGACCTCAACATCAAGATCGACACGAAGGGTGCGGTGACGTACGACGCGAAGTGGATGGGCTGGCCGAGCGCCCCCTCTGCCGTGCCCGTTCCGCCGTTCACCGCCCTGCAGCCCTGGTTGGGGTGGCAGCTCACCTGGTCCGCCGGTGGCGTCAGCAGCACCCGCGTCGAGACTTGCGACTTGAACTTCAAGCGCCCCATCGACTTGATCGCGGGCAGCGACGGCATCCAAAGCCCACGCGAGACCTTCGCCGAAGCGTTGGAGTTCAGCGCCACCGCCAAGATCCTGTTCGAGGACAACAGCGACCTCAACCGGTTCCTCACCTACGCGCAGCAGGCTGTTACCGCGACCCTCACCCAGCCCGTCGCGCAGGGCGGCGCGATCCTGGCCGTCACCTGCAGCAAGGCGTCGTGGGACAAGGCGAAGCGGGACACGTCCGGGAAGTACGCGACGCTCGACGTCAACATCGACGGGGTGTACAACGCCGCCGACGCCGGCCCCGCGCAGGTCACCCTCACCGGCCCGCAGGCCACTGCTTACTGATGGACGACGACCGCCCCGACGAGTTCGTGGTCCTGCTCCCCGACAACGACCCTGCGCCTGCCTGGGCGCAGGAACTTCTCAACCGCTTCAACCGGATGGAGACACGCATCATGGCCGATCAGGACAAGCTCGACACCGACGTGAAGGCACTGCTCGCTGGGCTGGGGAACGTCGAGGTGGAGATCGCGGCGCTGAAGGCTCAGCCGGCCGCGACGAGCCTGAACTTCACCGGCCTGGACGCGGCGGTCGCCCGGCTCCAGGCCGACGCCCCAGCCCCCACGCTCCCGCCGGCACCGGCTCCAGCGGCGGCACCGACTGCGCCTGCCGCTTCTGCCGAACCGACCCCACCCGCCGCACCGTCTCGGCCGCTGTACACCCACGTCGGCAACGACCCGGTCGACAGCCTCACGTGGCCCAAGGCCACCGAGACCGGCCCGAACGGCGAGGCGCTCTACACCTTCAGTGGCGACACCCCCGGCGCCGGCCACACCGGCGCGTCCGCCGAGTGGGTGGCCTACACCCCGCCTACCCCTGCCTGACCCCCTGTTACGCCTCACCCGTCCGTGTCTGGCTCTCCAGGGACAGCGCGGGCGGGTGAGAGCACCACTTACCCCTGGAGACCCGCCATGACCGAACCTGACAGCACCACCCCTGCGCCGAAGCCGTCCGGTGGCTACGGCAACCGCACGCTGCGGCACGACTTCGATGACCTCGCCGACGGCCTGTACGTCGAGATCCGGAACCCGTCGATGCTCCCCATCGACGCCCTCAGCCCCAACCGGGACCTGAGCAAAGTCAAGGACAAGCACGAACGCACCAGGATCATGAACGCCTGGCTCGCCGGCTTCATCATCTCGTGGCGGATCTACGACATCACCGACATGAGCAACGACCCCGCCGTCCTCGGTGAGCCGTGCGGCGAGACCCTCGCCCTCGCGCCCGGCGTCGTCCCGAACTGGATCGCGAAGCAGGTCACGGCAGCCGCCGACCCTACCTGAGCCCCGTCGAAACCATCGCCGGGGAGTATCGGCAGTGGGCGACGGGTGAACTCGACCCGGACGGGGCCTTGGACAGCCGAGGAGTGCCCGCAGGGTTCCCGCTGTCCGGTCCCGGCGCCGACTTCGAGCTCGCCGAGCACTTCCGGTGGACGTGGGGGCAGTTGCAGGACACCCCCCTGACGATCCGCCGGTTGTGGTTCGCGTTGCTGATGGTGCGGCGGGAGGTCGAGGCGGAACGGGCTGAGCGGCAGCAAGCCTCGGCCCCCCCGACCGACCAGGACCGCCGTGAGGCGCAGGACACCCTCGCCGAAGCACGGGCAGCTGTTGCTGAGCAGGAGGCGCGTCGTGGCTGAGCACTTGAGTGTCGCGGCGATGCGCCGGGTGACTGCCGCGATCACCGAACGGGGCCAGCTTGGGATGCGGGAGGCGTTGACAGCCGTGGCGCTCGCTGGGGAACGCCAGGCCAAGATCAACGCCAGTGTCGGGGCGCACCGCAAGGGCACGAAGACACCTGCGACCCGGTATGAGACCGGGCCGGCCCGGATCAGCGGGAACCTGGTGCGCAGCGTCACCCACGAACCGGTCGTGCAGGCCGGGACGGTGTTCACGACCAAGGTCGGGGTCGCCGGCTCAGCCCCGTACGGCAAGTGGGTCGAGGGCGAGGGCTACGCGTTCATGCTCCCGACCGCGAAGTTCCTCAAGGGCGTCGTCGTCCCGATCGCTGAGACCGCGATGCGCACCGCGTTCCGTGTCCGTTGAGCCGAGGGGGTTGCTGTGGCCGATGACGTCGCCGACCTTGCTATCCGACTGTCCGGTGAGACTGCCGGGTTCACCACCGCGATGGAACGCGCCGCGGCGTCCGGTGACGCCACTGCCGTGGCTGCTGAGCGGGCCGAGAAGGCCACCCTTGGGCTCGGTGAGGCTTCTTCGACCGCGGCGGTAGGGGTGCAGCGGTTGGAGGCGCAGCAGCTCAAGAGCGGCGCGTCGGTGAAGGAAGCGACCGCCGCTCAGCGGGAGTTGACGGCCGCTGTGGCGACAAACAATCGGGCGAACGCCGAGCAGGTCGCGTACATGCGGGCCACCGCCGACGCCGCCCGCCGGGAGGCCCTGGCGATGGGTGAGGCGACTGCGGCGGAGAAGGCGATGCGGGACGCCGCGATCCGCAACGCCGAGGCGATGAACGTCCAAACCACCGCCGCGGGCCGAGCGGCGTCTGCTGCGGCACGGGAAGGCGCCGCGCAGCTCCAGGCCGGCCGGCAGGCCGTTGAGGCAGCCGACAAGCACAAGGCCGGGCTGGAGAAGGTCCGTGGCGGCCTGGACAAGGCTGGGCTGGGTGTCGTCGCCCTCATCGGCGTAAGCCTGAAGCTCGCCGGGGACTTCCAGAAAGACACCAGTGTTCTAGTGACCGCCGCCGGGGAATCCGCCGGGGCCCTCGGCCACATCCGCTCCGGGCTGATGGCGATCAGCGCCGACACCGGCACTCCACTCAAGCAACTCACCGAAGGCATGTACCTCGTGGAGAAGGCCGGGTACCGCGACGCCGACGCCCTGAAGGTGATGAGCGCGGCGTCGCAGGGCGCCCGGGAGGAGAACGCGAACCTGGCTGCGGTCACGAACGCCATGACGTCGGTGATGGCGTCCTACCACCTCGGGGCCAGTAGTTCCGTGCAGGTGATGAACGCGCTGAAGACCGCCGCTGGTGAGAGCAAGACGACGATGGAGGAGTACGCGACGGCGCTGTCCACCGTCATCCCCATCGCGTCGGCGAACAAGATCGGTTTCGAGCAGGTCGCCGGGGCAATCGCGACCCTGACTCAGCACGGAACGAGCGCGGCCGAGGCCACCCAGGAGTGGGCCGCGACGATCTCCCGTTTGGTCGCCCCCAATAACGTGGCTATCGCGGCAATGGCCCGGATGGGGGTCTCGGCGACGGACGTGTCGCAGAACATCGGCAAGCGCGGGCTGACGGGAACCGTTGAGCTTCTGACCACCGCCATCCTGAGCCACATGGGCCCGGCTGGGCTCGTTCTGACGTCAGCGTTCAACCAGAGCAAGAGCGCGGCGCAGGACGTCAACGTCATGATGGGAACGATGCACGGGACGTTGCTCACACTCGCCCAGCAATACCAGAAAGGCACAATCAGCGTCGGAGACTGGCACAAAGCAGTGAAGGCGCTTCCGGTTGATCAGGCTTCCCTTGCCGGTCAGTTTGCCGTTTTGCAGAACAAGGCCCATGGCTTCAACAGCCTGTTGCGCTCAGGCTCGCCTGCGGCGCAGACCTACACCGCAGCCCTGAAGCAGATGGCCGGCGGTGCCATCGGTCTCAACACGATTCTGCAGGCCAGTGGCGAGAACCTCGGCGGCATGAAGACCCGCGTCAATGCGGTCGGTAAGAGTCTGCAGGACGGCGGTAAGGATGTCGAGGGTTGGCACGCGACGTTGAAGCTCTCTAACATCCAGACGGACCGGGCTCGCCAGTCCTTGGTCGATCTTGCGATTCAACTTGGGACCGCACTGATGCCCGCTTGGATCAAGGTTACGCAGGTCGTGAAGTCTGCCGCGGATTGGCTCGGTAAGCACAAGACTGTCGCTGAGGCCCTGGCTATTGCCCTGACCATAGGTTTGGTCGGTGGGATTGTTGCGGTGAACGTGGCGCTGGTGACGCTGGCCGCGAACCCGGTCACCCTGACCATCATGGCGATAGTTGGCGCCGTCGCTCTGCTCGTTGCTGGTTTCGTCGTTGCGTGGCAGAAGTCCGAGGTGTTCCGGGACGTCGTCATCGGCGTCGTTGATATGGTCAAGCAAGGTTTCTTCGGGATGGTCTATCAGGGGCTGGGCCTGTTTCGTGTGTGGCTGACGGCGTGGCTGGAAACCGCCGGTGGGATCCTGCATGGTGCCCGGCTGATGCTTAGTTGGGTGCCTGGACTGGGCGATAAGCTCAAGCACGCCGACGACGCGTTCCGCGGCTTCAAGGATGGCGCCCTGTCCACGATTGACCGGCTTCGGGACGGCATGAAAGAGAAGATGGATGCGGCGGCGAAGCAAACCGCCTACCAGTCGGCCCTGACCGGCCAGGCGCTGAAGCACGGGATCGAGGACCGGCTCCCGGCGTATCTCGCGATCGCCGACAAGTACGGCAAGACACTCCCGCAGGTATTGCACGACGCCCGAATCCCTGCGGCGCAGGCAGCGACGATCATGGCGCAGGCCGCGACCAGCGGGTTTGCGTCCGGGGTCGGTCCGGTGTCCGCGGTTTCGCAGCGGATGGCGCAGGGAGCCGTCGATGGAGTGCAGGCACACGTGGGTTTGGCGAACCAGGCCGGCCAGAACTTGGCGGCGGGTGCGCGCGATGGTGTGTCCAGCGTCGGTGGGTTCGACACCCTGGGTTCCAACGCCGGCCAGGGCTACGTCAACGGCATGCAGGGGATGATTCAGCAGGCCTCAATGGCGGGTGCGAACATCGCCCAGGCCGCTCTCCAGGCGGTCCAGGCCGCGCAGGTCTCGCACAGCCCTTCGGTGCTGTTCCACGACATGGGCCGCTTCGCCGGGCAGGGTTACGCGAACGGGCTCGCCTCCACCCACGGGATGATCGCGGACGCGGCGGCGGGGATGGCAGCCGCGGCGGTAGGTGGTCTGCCGGCCATGTCCGGCGCGACCCCCAGCGGCGGCATGGGCGGGATCCCGCAGAGCACAGCTGGGTCGGGTGGGGGTGGCAGGAACGCGCCGCCGATCATCCACAACCACTTCTACGTCGACGGCAAAGAGATCCACACGGTGGTGCAGACGCAGGAGCTGCAGTACCAGGGGCGTAACGGCCGGTCCGCGTTCGCCCGATAGGAGGAGAGCGCTGTGCCACTCGAAGTGTTCGCGAACGCCCCCGCGCAGGACCCGACGTTGGTGTTGGCGCTCAGTTCCGCGTCAGCGACTACGGCGGCGGTCAGTACCCCGGCGGGGTTGCCGGCGGCGGACCCGACCACGCCCGTCCCCTCGCAGTGGCGGGGTTCGTTCCTGGACCCGTCCGGCAACGTCCTGGAGCGGTTCGTGTGCACCGACTCCCGTACTGCGACCCTGACCGTGGTGCGGCAGGCTGAGGACGCCCTGGCGTTGCCGGCGGGGGTGTGGCCGGTCGGGACGCGGGTCGCGCACGACCTGACCGCCGGGGCGATGAACAGCATTGTCGGTCCGGTCCGGTGGCGCCGGCACGCCAGCGCCGCGCAAGCCATTCCGACCGGGAACTTCGCCCTCACGTTGGACGCGCTCGACTACGACACCGGCGGCATGGAGGGCGCCGCTGGCGGCGTGGCGACGGTCCGGCGCGCCGGTCTGTACCGGGTGAGCGTCGGCGGTCTATTCCTAGGTGCCACCCAGAGCGCTCAGATATGGGTGGCGAAGAACGGCGTCGCCAACGCGCCCCGATACGCCTGGATCGATGGCACCTTGGTCACGCTCAACGCCTCGGAGGAAGTGCCGCTGGCGATCGGGGACACCCTCACCGCGTACGTGGCACTCACCACCGCAGTCTCCATCTCGGTGACGTACTCCAACCCGTTCATGTCCGTGACCCGCGTCAGCGACTGACGTGGCCGTCCTGGCCGGGGACCGCCTCGGTGCAGGTGCGTCCCGCCCGGGCCTGGTGCGCCTCGGTGCCTGCACCGGCCCGGCGCAGGCGGTGGGTGGCGAGCCGTTCGTGCCCGGCCGTGCAGCGTGGCCCACCCTGACCTATCAGCTCGCGCTCTACTCCGACCCGAACGACAAAGGCACGCTGGTCAACTGGGCCGGGGCGATCAACCTCACCCGGCGTGTCCTGACTGGCTTTCAGACCGGCCGGGGCGCGCCGTACGAGCTCGGCCGGACTCAGGCCGGCATGCTGACGGTGCCGGTGGACAACCGCGACGGCGCCTTCGACCCGGCTAACGCGGCGAGTCCGTACAACGGCTACATCTTGCCGCTGCGGCCCTTCCGGGTCCTCGCGACAATGCCAGACGGCACGACCCGGCCCGTGTTCACCGGCTTCGTGGAGCGGTGGCCGAACGCGTGGACCCGTGGCGGCAGGTTCGGGCAGTCCGACCTGGTGTGCGTCGATGCCCTCACCCTGCTCGCGCAGGCGACCTACCGCTCAGCGGTGCAGGGCACCATCCTGGCCGACAACCCGCTGTACTACTGGACGCTCGCCGCGGTCAGTGCTCCGAACCCGGGCAGCCCCGGTACGAGCGTCAACAGCGCGAAGACCGACGCCGGGACGTGGAACGCGCCGCTGACGTTCAACAACGGCACCGGCTACACGTCAGTCGCCTCGATCGTTCCCAAGGGTGACAGCGGGCAGGCCGTACAACTCGATGGGGCTACCTACGCGAACGTCGCATTGCAGGCAGGTGGCTATCCGAGGGTCAGCGCCACGGTCGGGATCAGCGCTTCCCTGTGGCTGGCAACAACAACCGCCGACTTTCAGCGCAGCCCCATGTGTCTGCTCGATGGCAACGGTGCCATCGCTTTCTCATTTACGATTGACCCTTCTACCGGGCGCTTGCAGATCACGGACGGTGGCAGTGGCCTTACGACGACGCTGCCAGCCGCGAACTCCGGGAACCTTCACGACGGCCTGTCGCACCTCGTTAGCCTCAACGTCGAGTTCGGCACCTACACCGCGTTTGTCGACAACCTGCCGCCCTACACCGCTCCACGCGCCTCCCCCGGCATTCTTACTATTATCAGCATCTACGTCGGAGCGGGCTATTTCAGCAACTTCATCGGCACTGTGGCACATCTCGTTCTACGGAACACTACGATTCCCACCACGCCCGGCCCGAATGGCAGCTTGCGGCACACCGATCTGTTCAACGCCGGCAAGACGGGTTTTTCGGGGGAGACCACCGGCGTCCGAATCTCACGGCTGCTGGACTACACCAACTTCAAGCAGCCCGGTCTCGCCAGCCCGAAAGTCGCCATCGACCGGGGCCTGTCCACCGTCGCAGCCGTCCCGGGCGGCGGCTCGTGCCTCGACGCGATCCTCACGACCGCCGACATGGACGAACTCGGCACGTTCTACGTCGACGCCGCCGGGGTCCTGACCTTCCGCCAGCGCGACGCCCGGACCGTCACCGGCCCCGTCGCGTTCACCTTCGGCGAACGGGTCGATCTCGGGGAGATCCCCGTCGAGCACGACCTCGCCACCGACCTGGACCCCACCTACATCTACAACGACGTCAGCGTCACCGGCCCGAACATCACCGTCCCCCTGGACCGCGCCGACCTCACCTCACAGCGCTGCTACGGCACCCGCGCCCTCACGATCAGCACCAACCTCAACGCCTACGCCACCGACACCGCCGTCCAGAACCGGGTCTCGGCGGTGCTCGCTGCCTACAAGCACCCGCACCAGCGCATCCGGGTCCTGACGTTCACCCCGACTACCCTGGATCCGGTGCTGTGCCCGAACGCGTGGCTCGCCGCCCTCACCTTGGAACGCGGGATGCGGGTCCACGTCAACCAGCGCCTGGCCCCGACGATCAGCATGGATTGCTACGTCGAGCACATCCAGCACACCGTGACGTTCGGCGGGCTGTGGCAGGTCCAGCTCCTGCTGAGCCCCACGAGCCTCGCTGCCGCCCTCGCGTTCTGAGCCCGAAGGGAGCCCGGATGCCCGGAACGTCCGACCCGGAAGTCATGCGCTACATCCTGGAGACCCTCACTGCCCGGTTGGACCAGACCATCGGCCGATTCGAAACCGTCTTGGGGGCGCTCGACGGCACGTACGTCCGGAAAGAGATCTACGACCGGGACCGCACGAACGCGACGGGGGTCGCTCTCGCGGCCGAGCAGGCGGTCCGGGTCACGACCACGGACCTGACCCGCCGGATGGACACCGCCGACAAGACCGCCGAAGCCGCGGACAAGGCAGTGAAAGAGAACCGGACAGCGCTGATCCGAATCGGCATCGGTGGTGCCGTCACCGTCGGCGCCGGCCTGATCGTCGCGGTCGCGTCCGCTGGTGGGTTCCACTGATGGCCGCCCGTCCGGAGCTGTTCGCCGGGTCCCTCACACCCGAGATGCGCAAGCTCCTCGACGGCCTCGACGGGTTGACCAGCCGGCTGGGGCAGCTGACGGACCGCCTTGAGGACAGCTACCCCGCCCCTGACCCCGCCGACAGTCCCGAGGGAGAGATGCGATGACTGACCCGATGCCGGCGTCCGATGCCGACTGGGCCGCGGAGGTGGATGAGCACTTGGCTGACGGCCACGGGCACCACGCCGACCGGGACCAGGCCACGACCGACCGGGACCAGGCCACGACCGACCGGGACCAGGCCACGACCGACCGGGACCAGGCCACGACCGACCGGGACCAGGCCACGACCGACCGGGACCAGGCCACGACGGACCGGACCGAGGCCCGGCGCAGCGCGGTCGGGTTCCGCGCCGACGTCACCGCCCTTGGTCTCAGCGTCGCTGACCTGTCCAAGTCCGTCGCCAGCCTCCACGACCTGATCGCGGCGACGATGGTCACGGCTGAGCAGGCACGTACCGAGGCGGCGCAGAACCCGACCCGGCACCGGCTGAACACGACCGTTGCCGCCCTCGTCGCCTTCGCCCTGGTCCTGGTCGGCATCGCCGGGTGGGTCGTCCACGACCAGCAGCAGCAGAACTACCAGGCGTGCCAGGTCCGTAACGCCCAGCATGCCCAGCAGCAGGAGTTTGCCGGCAAGCTCGACGCGGCGGTGCAACGGGCCCGCCGGGAAGGGTCGGTTCTGGGCCGGGACCTCGGCAGCCTGCTGACCCCGATGCCCCAGGCACCGACGGTGATGTGCCACCCACCCCGGCCGTGAACGGCGATGTGAAGCCGTGCCCCGAAGCCCTCGAAGTGTTGGAGCGTGCGATGTGACCCACCCCGCCGGCACCATCTTCGTCCTGCGCAGCGGCGGTTGGATGGGCGCCGTAATCCGCCTTCTGACCCGGAGTCGCGTCAATCACACTGGGGTCGTCCTCGGGGACGGCCGGACCGTCGAGGCGATGCCCCGCGGCGCGACCATCGGACGGGAACAGGACGGCCCCAACGTCATCTGGGGCACCGACCTGCTCGCCATGATCGAGGCCCAGCGCCCCGGCGCGGGCGCCCGGATCGCGGCCGAAGCCATGCGGCTCGTCGGCAAGCGCTATGGCTTCCTCGACATCGCGGCGCTCGGGCTGACCGCCATCGGACTGCGGTGGGGATGGCTCGAGCGGATCGTCGGCCGCCAGGACCGGCTGATCTGTTCGCAGCTGGATGACGTGGCGTGCCTCAACGCGGGCGTGCACCTGTACGACAAGCCCCCGCGGCTGCCGCAGAACGTGACGCCGGGGGACATTGAGTGGCTCGTCGCTACCGGCGGTCTCGGCGTCCTCGTTGACCGGACCGCACCGCGCTGATCACGTAGTGGCGGGAACGGGATTCGAACCCGTGACCTCTGGATTATGAGCCCAGCGAGCTACCGACTGCTCCACCCCGCGCTTTCCACGGTACACGTCCTCAACCTGCTCGGAGGACGGGCACACGATCAAGGAGACAGCATGAGCAAGTACCGCAAGAAACCAGTCGTCATCGACGCGCACCAGTGGAAGCGCAACGGCGAGCACCCACTCGACGGCGACCCGGCCACGGAAGGTGAGGTCGTCCGCTACTTCCGACGTCCTGAGCCTGAGTACGCCGGGGCGAAGCTTCACGACGGCTGCGGCGCGCAGTGGCACGACCACGGGTGGATCGACACACTGGAAGGCGGCCACATCGTCTGTCCAAATGACTGGATCATCACCGGGGTACAGAACGAGCGGTATCCCTGCAAGCCCGACATCTTCGCGGCCACCTACGACCCCGCATGACCGCGCAGAGCCTGTTCGTCACCGACCTGGACGCCTACAAGTCGAAGCCCGTCGCGGCCGGCTATCCCCCGACCTTCCGTACCTTCTACAGCCCGATCGATGATGTGCACGGTGCCCTCAAGGCAGTCATCGGCTCAGCGCAGCACAGCATCGTTGTCGCGATGTACGGCTATGACGACGACGAGCTCGCGGCCCTGCTCGACACGGCGCTGAAAGACCCCACGAAGTACGTGCAGATCAGCTTGGACAAAAGTCAGGCCGGCGGTGTGCACGAGCGGGCGATTCTGGCGCAGTACGCGCACGAGATGACCGGCAACTCCGTCGCGGTCGGCACCTCGGAACGCGGCGCGATCATGCACCGCAAGATGGTCATCGTAGATGGCATGTGGCGGATCAGCGGCAGCACGAACTGGTCCACGAGCGGCGAGACGCTGCAGGACAACGAGGCCACGATCCTGCTCGATGCCGTGGCCTGCGCAGAGGCACGAACGGTGCTGGACATCGAGCACGACCACATGCTTGCCGCGATGAGGAAGCGGTCGGCATCGCACGTCAGTCCCCCGAACTCCCCTGCCGCATAGGAGCACGCATGAGCATCTACATCGGCCCGCCTGCGCACGAGAGCGGCGGCGGCAACGTCGTGCCGGTCGCGCATCACGGCCTGCGGTATCTGGCGGGGTCGTAGCCCATCCGCTTGCGGCGATCCTCTCGGGCGCACGCCCTGCAGTACCGCCACATGCCCGCGCCAGGGCTTGCCTTGTCAGCGGGCGGCTTCCGGTAGCCGGTGTTCTCAGCGTCGTACGCGTGTCCTTGCGGGCAGTGAGTCTTGACCTTGTTCAGCGCGGCGTAGGACAGCGAGCGGAAGTTGTTGACCTGGACCGGGACCGCCTCTAGATGCGCGGGATTGCAGCACAGAGTGACCTTGCACAGATGGTCAACCTCGTAGCCGTCTGGAATCGGGCCGTAAGCCGAGATATACGCGGCGCAATGTGCACCAATAGTTGATCTAGGGGTGTCACCGCCTAAGTGCCCGTAGGTATCCGCTGCAGGATTCCGCCGAGATTGTTTCGCGCCGATCCACAACCAGCATTTATCTGGTGCGCCTACCTCGACGTGTTTCCAGACGCGGACTGCGGACGGGGTCGGCGCGGGACCTGGCATACATGGATCATACACCAAACTAGACCGTTTAGAAAGGGTCACCCATGACGCACTACCCCGGCTCGACCTTCCGCCCAGTCCCCTCCCACGGTGGGCCCGCGACCTCGCACATGGGCCTCGTGGTCCACATCACGACCAACGACTTCGACCCGTACGGCTTCTTCAGCAACCCCGCGAACCAGGCCAGCAGCAACTACTGGGCCAGCGCGCTGGGACTGCTGGAGGAGTACGTGGACCCGGACCTGCGGGCTTGGGCGCAGTCAAGCGGGAACGGGTCATGGGTCAGCGTCGAGACGTCCGGCCGGGATGGAACGGCAATGACGGACGCGCAGGTCCAGACCGTCGCGGAGCTGTTCGCGTGGGGGCACCAGCACTACGGCTGGCCGCTGCAGCTCAGCGAGGACCCGGGCACTCCCGGCCTCGGCTGGCACGGCATGGGTGGCGACGGGTGGGGCGGCCACTTCAACTGCCCCGGCGACGCCCGAAAGGCTCAGCGCTCGGAAGTTCTGCGCCGCGCCGCTCTAATCGTCGGGGGCCGGTTCGCGCCGCCTCCGGTCGGTGGGGCACCGGCAGCGCCGGGTCAGTACTTCCCGGAGAGCATTCCGCTGCGCTTGGGTTGCCAGGGTTCGCACACCGCCCTCATGCAGCGCACGATCGGCGTCAACCCGGCCGATGGCTACTTCGGGCCGGGGACGAAGGCCGCGCTCGAGCGGTTCCAGGCGGCGCACGGGCTGGTCGCGGACGGCATCGCCGGGCCGCTCACAGCATCGGCGCTGTACCCGCCGCACGCCCCGGCTCCCGCACTGCACCCTGCTGCCCCGCCGAAGCCGTCCGTCGCGTTCCTCGCGCAGTTCGCCGGCGTCCCCGCGGTGTGGGAGGTCCGACACATCACCCGCGCTGAGTGGACCGCCCGGCGCCTGCAGCAGTCCGCTATCACCGTCTTGGCAGACGCCAAGGCGCTCGCCGCCCGACCGGAGGCCACCCGATGAAGTTCGGCAACGTCGAAGCGAAGGTCGCGGTGCCTGTCGTCGCGACCGCCCTCACCGGCACCCTCGGGGCCGCTGCCTACCGCGTCCTGCTTGCGTTCGGGCTGTTCCACCCGTCGCCGCAGCAGACCATCAGCCTCGCGGCGCTCGGGGCAGCGCTGCTCGTCGTCGTCCAGGGCGTCACCGGCTACGCGGCGCCGCACACGAGCCGGACCGACCTGGCGGGCTCGGCAGAGGATCCGCCCGCGCCAGCCGCGCAAACTCCGGTTCCAGCGCCTTCCGCACCGCCCGTTCCCACGGCTCCCACGCCCATCCCGGATCCGGGTCCTGCTCCTGCTCCGTCACTCGCGCAGCCTCCCATGCCGCCCGCCGACGCCTACCCGGGCACGCCACCGGCCGTCGAACCGGTGCCCGCTGCACCACCTGCACCACCTGCGCCACCTGCACCACCTGCACCTGAGCCCGCGCCGCTTGCGCCTCCCGCGCCCGAGCCCACTGCCCCGGCGCCCACGGTCGTGCCGCCTGCCGCCGAGCCGACGCCCGCAGGGTCGGTGCAGGTCCCGCCCGCCGCCTGACCCACCCCACACGACCTCACGGCCCGCTTCACCCTCACCCGGTGAAGCGGGCCGCTTCGTGCTGTCCGGTTCTGCCACGGATCTGCCACAAGCGGACTACGAACGGCTGAACGCGCACACACGCTCACGCACACGCGAACCGGCTTCCTACCTCGCCCGACCTGCGGAGATGCCCTCTGACATGGGCGGTTCCAAGATCGCCACAAGTTCTGCGTGCTCGGTCATCGGGAAGATGCGCACCGAACCGACTAGGGCTGTGACCTGCGACGATGCGGCCTAGGTCCTACATTCTAGGACCCGTCTGCCACCGATCTGCCACACGAGCCGTCAGGGACCGTCCGCCACGGCCCTCATCCCCGCCCGCAGCCGGTCCTGGACCTGACCGCCGGCGTGGACGTACCGGCTCGTGGTCGACGTCGACTCGTGGCCGGCGAGGGTGCAGACGGTCGCTAGGTCCATGCCCTTCTCAACCAGCCGCGACAGGCAGGTGTGACGACAATCGTGCGGGGTCGGCCACGGCTTCTCGATCCCTGCCCGGTCCAGCGCCGGCTGCCAGACCATCGAGCGCCAGTTCGCTCCCACCACCGGCCCGAACGTGGCCTTGCCTGGTGAGCGTCGGTGCGCCCGGAACACCAACCCGTCGCGGCCGTGGACTTCCATCGCCCGTGCTAAGGCCAGGGCTGCCCGTTCCTCAAGTGGCACGACCCGCTGGGACCGGAGGGACTTGGGGTAGGCCTTCACCTGCCCGGCCTGCGTCAACGTCTCCACGACATGCAGCTCGCGGCGCAGTAGGTCCACCCGGTGCCCGTGCAGGCCGGCGAGTTCCCCGTAGCGCAGGCCTGTGTCGAGCAGCACTTCCACCATCGCGACGTCCCGCACGCTCGGGAGTGCTTCAAGGAGCGCCGCTTCCTCGGCTGCGGTGATGAGACGGTCCGGGTGCTTCGGTGCCCGAGGCAACCGCACACCCCGGGCCGGGTTGGACGGGAGCAGGTCGTCATGGACCGCGGCTTCCAGGACGGCGGTGAGTTGCTGCACCGCTTTGCTGATCGCCACCGGTCCGCGGCCGGTCTGCTCAAGCCGGCGCACCCAACCCTGCACCTCCAGGCGGGTGATGCTGTCCAACGGCCGGGTGCCCCACTGCTCCAAGACGTCCCGGCCGTAGGTGGTGTCAGCGCGTCGGGTCGCGGCCTCCACTACTCGCGCAGCTATCCATCGGCTGTGCCAGTCCCGGAGCAGCAATCGGCCGGCCCGCGGGTTGCGGTGCGTCCCCGCCCGAACCAGGGCCTCCTGATCGGCGGCCCACTGCTTCGCTGCTGTCCGGGTCGCGCACACCCTTGTGTGCTGCCGCCCGGCGCCGTCGCGGTAGATCGCCTGCCACCTGCCGTTTGGCTGCTTACGGACGCTCCCCACTACGCCGCACGCCTACGGGCTCGTAGGCGCCGGAGCCGGTTCACCGTCATCGGGTCAGCGGCTAGCGCCTCAGGGCGGTTGATGAGATGGCTCAGGAGCTGGTAGTAGCGGGTCGCGGTCAGGCCGAGATCGTCGGCGACGGCCTGCTCCTTGCCGCCGGGGCGTGCGTAGAACCGGCGCTCCATCGCGAGCATCGCTAGGTCGGTGGCGGTGAGCGCGGTCATTGCCCGACCGTAGGCAGCAGGTCCGACATCTAGCCGCTCTTGGTGTAGTCCGCGCAACCCTTGACCTCCAGGCTGAAATCCGAGGCGAGCACCACCACCACTGTCGCGCCCGGCGCCGCGTGGTTGTCAAGGATCTCGTTGTTCTTGTTGTGCCGCGCCCAGTAGCAGAGTTCACCGCCGGTGGACTTGTAGGTGCCGGGCTGGATGTCCTGCCCGACGATGTAGACGCCGTCACCGGCGAACGTGTTGGCTTTGGCTGCCGCCTCGGCTCCCCCGATCTTCTTCTCGCGGTCGTCCAGAGCGGCGCTGCGCTGATCCAAGGCGGCCTGCTCCCCCTTGAGCTTGGCCTCCGCTGCCGCCGTGGCGTCGGTGGCCTTTCCGTTGGCGGCTGACGTCTGGACCTCGGCTGCCTGCGCTCGAGCGTCCGCCGCCTGCGCTTCGCTCTGGGCGGAAGCGACCTGGCTCTGCGCCGCGGCAGCTCGAGCGTCCGCATCGGAGGCGCTACCGCTGCCGGTGACTCCGCCGACGATGAGCCCGGTCAGCCCGACGGCGACGAACTGTACCCAGCGCTTGCGATACCACTTCGGTCGGGGCGGGCCATCGGCCGAATCTTGGATGGTCATGCGCTGTGCTCCTTCATAGAGAGCCGGCGCTGCAGGTAGCCGCGCTCGGACGGGTGGAGGTGGTCAAGTCGAGCTTGGAGCGTTTCGCCGTCAACCCAAAGCTGCTCAGCGACTTGGGCCAGGTCATCGCCATAGAACACGGCGGCCTCGGCGAGGGCACGGATGTCAATGAGGCGCCGGGCGGCCTCGCGGTGCACTCGCGGGTGGCAGTCGGTGTCCCCACGCTCAGCGTGGATCTGCTCATGGGCGACCGTGCATCGGCGCTCGGCCTGGTTCTGGTCTGGGTCCAGCGTCAGCGTCCGGGTCTGCTCGCACCACGATCCCAGAATCCCCGGCCGGCGCTGCCAGACCACGGTCACATCGCTCATTCGCCGGACGGCTCGCCAAGGGTTGAACGCCATGTGGGGCAGTGAAACCGACGGGTACGACATCAGGCTCCTTCGTCCGCGCCAGGTGCCTGCCGGCGCAGAGGTGTGCCGCGACGGGCCGCGACCGGGAACTGCTCTGGAATCGCATGGCCGGTCGTCTCTAAGAGGCGCTGCAGCACAAGACCCTCGCTGACGCCAAGACCACTCGCGAGCGCAGCAGTTGTGTCGGGGCCGGGCATGTTGCGCACAGGCTCGGTTGCGTACTGCTGGACGCGCTGGCGAGTGAGCTTGCCGCCCGACCGCCGCGCAATAGCCGCGTAGGTCAGATCCACTCCATGCTCGCGCCGGAACGAGTCTCGGCACTCGTTGATCAGATGGGCGATGGGAGTCACGTCGGCCAAGATCGTCCCCTTCTTAGTGATCGTCTAGACCCACTGGTCACGAGCACTTCCCGCACCACGCGGCGGTAGTGGGCACCAGTCATAGCGCACTGGTCACCACGTCTGACCTGCTACCTGCAGAACTACACGCCTGTAGTTACTTGTGCACGGTCACTGTCTCGGACATGCTGTCCAATGTTGCTGGACACCACGTCCCGAACGCAGTACCGTCGCTTCTACCGAAAGGCCACCCAGTGGCAACGACCTTCGAGGTGTACATGCTTCTCACAGATCGCAAGCGCCTAGCGCGCCTGATCGCTATCCAGGGGGTCAGCAAGCGCAACGTTGCTGCTGCTGCTGGGTGGAAGTCGCACACCTACCTACTGCGCTTGCTGTCCGGCGAGGCGCGGACTGTCGAGCCCGAGCACGCTGTCAAGATCGCGACCTACCTCGGTGTCGACGTAGCTGATCTTTTCATGCCCAAGGTGTCCAGCGGCGCTGGTCAGGTCGGCAAGCAGGGCCGGGCAGCATGACCGCGCACCACGTCTACGTCTGCCGTCAGGCCGATGGCAAGCCCCTCTACGTGGGCTGCAGCAGCGACCTGTTCACTCGGCTGGAAACGCACAGGCGGGCGTCCTTCTGGGCGCCTCTCGTTGTCCGGGTCACGGCCACCGTCCACGCTGACCGCCTGACTGCCCGGGCCGCCGAACACGTCGCGATCCGCGATCTGCGCCCCCGCTTCAACGTCATGGGCCGCTGGGCGCAGCACATCTACTGGACTCAAGCGGACTACCAGGACTACCTGCAGGCACTGCTCGCTCGTCCGAACACCGGCTGGAAGCGCACGCACATTCAGCGCGTACATGATGCCGCCACGGCGGCTCGACTGCTCGACGGTCGTGCCGCGTGACCGCCTCGCGCAAGGTCACCCCGGCGCTGCTGACCGTCAACGAGGCCGCCGCCTACCTGAACGTCAGCCGCTCCACCGTCTACAAACTCAGCGCCCTACGCGGCACCGGCCCCAAGCAACTCCCGGTCGTGAACCTCCCCGGCACCAGCGTCGTCCGGTTCAAGATCGCTGACCTCGACGCCCTCATCGCCCGGTCCGTCGTCACCGGTGGACGGCACCTGAGCACCGCACCTACCAAGGCAGGTGCCGCGTGACTGCGCCCGTCTACGCCTGCGACGCCACCGAGGCCCGCACCCTCCTACCCGTCTGACCCACCGACACCACAAGGAGAACAACAGTCATGCCCGACACGACCGAGACGCACGTCCGCCCCTTCGCTGAGTTCCTCCAGCAGCAGCGCCGAGGCGCCCTGCACGGTGAGATCAGCGAGCAGCTCCACGATCTCCTGCAGTCCGTGAAGGAAACCGGCAAGGCCGGCAGTCTCACGCTGCAGATCAAGGTCAAGCCCGCCGCGAAGGGAAACGCCGAACAGGTCCTCATCTCCGACCTGACCGTCGCGAAGAAGCCCCAGACCGAGCGCCCCGAGTCCATCTTCTTCCTCGACAACGAGGGGAACCTGTCCCGGTCCGATCCCCGGCAGATCGAGTTGCCTCTGCGTGAGGTCAGCCGTCCCGAGGTCGCCGAGGCCAAGGCGGTCAACCGATGAGCGCCACCAACGACGCCTTGAGCGTCGACAGCGACTACAGCACCGAGGCCGCAGTCGTCGCCGATGTTGCGACCCATGCCGCCCGCCCGACCGTGCTGGCCGAGGACACGGCCTACGCCTATGTCGTGCCCACTGGCAGCAGCGTCAACGTCGTACGAGGGGCCGAGCCCCTGCCCAAGCCGCTCCGCAAGACCGGCACCGTCCGGCTCCTCGACGCCACCAGCTTCGCCGCGTACGTCCACAAGCACGCCGACGGCGATGCCACACAGCTCTACGCCGACCCAGCGGTCCCAGGCGTCACCGCCCTACTCAACGGCCACCGAGGCGCACCCGACGCCACCGGATGGGGGGACCACCGCGCCGTCCTCACCTTCCGCCCCACCGACGCGTGGAACCGCTGGACGACCAACGACAGCAAGCTCCTCACGCAAGTTCAGTTCGCCGAGCACGTCGAGGCGTCCCTGCCCGATATTCGCGTGCCTACCGGAGCCGACCTGCTTGAGCTGGCCCAGTCGTTTCAGGCCAACACGAAGGTCCGGTTCGAGTCCTCCCGCGACCTCGGCAGCGGACAGCGGCAGCTCGTCTACCGCGAGGAGGTAGAGGCCGGCGCCGGACCGCTCGGGAACCTGACGATCCCGAAGGAGTTTGAGCTCGGCCTCGCGCCCTACGAGGGCACCGGCCTCTACAAGGTCACCGCTCGGCTGCGCTACCGGATCACTGAGGGGCGACTGAGTCTCGGCTACGTCCTGGACCGTCCTCGCGACGTGCAGCGTACCGCGTTCGACGAGGTGCTCAAGGACGTCGAGACGCAGACCTCGATGGTCGCGCTCCTCGGCACGCCCGCACTCCGCACCATGGGACGCACTGCGGAGGAGACGCGATGACCGCGCTCCACACACGCAAGCCCACCGGCCTCGTGCCCTACCCCGTCGTCCTGCTCGAAGGCGCCGAGAAGAGCGGAAAGTCCT
>JAABUU010002639.1_pt1 | contig 24859 bp, 27 predicted proteins | sample 5559301 | NCBI WGS metagenome assembly JAABUU01 (sample SAMN10711884, study PRJNA513360) | rock metagenome | isolation source: Antarctica rocks | place: Antarctica: Victoria Land, Richard Nunatak white | reverse complement strand
GGCGGCGGGACTGGTGCCGTGGGACTACACGGGACAGGAACCATGGGCTAACCTCCTTGGCGCGGGGACGAGCCGCATCAAGGAGGCAGCCTACTCCATCTTCATGGGTTAGGAAACGCCCTCTTAATTGAGACTGCGACATCGTCGTCATGCAAAAAAGGAGTTACCCATGATCCCGTCCGGTTATGAAGACCTGCTCGAATCGAAAGCGCTCGCGGACATCGCGACGATTGGACCGAATGGCGAGCCGCAGGTGACCCCGGTTTGGTTCGGCTGGGACGGCACGCATGTCCGCTTCAGCCAGACTAAGACGCGCCAGAAGTACCACAATCTCCAGCGCGATCCGCGTATCGCCCTCGCCATCGTGGACCCCGCGAACCCCTACCGCTACCTCGAAATCCGCGGCAAGGTCGTTGGCATCGAGGAAGACCCAAACTACGCCTTCATCAACTCGATGGCGAAGAAGTATATGGGCAAGGACGAATACCCGTTCCACCAACCCGGCGACGAGCGCGTCGTCATCATCATCGAACCTGAGCACACGACGCAGATGGGCGCATAATCGTCCTCATCTCCGCACAAAAACACCGGCGCAGACAGAAATGTCTGCGCCTTTCGACGTCAAAGACCCTACCCACAATTGCATGTGCTATAGTGGAATGTAAGGAATACAGATCCCAGTATTACCTGGTTTCATACGGGGGGAATATGCGTGAGATGTCTTCAACAGTTACGAGCAAAGGCCAGGTAACGATTCCCAAGGCAGTTCGGGAGCGGATTGGCATTGGCCCACACGATAAGGTGAGTTGGGTCATAGAGGAAGATTCCGTGAAAGTCATGCGGCGTGAAAGCGTTATCCGCCGCACGGCTGGCATGATGAAATCGCCCGATGGAACGTCATACGCAACCGCAGAAGAGATGCGCGCGGCCGCTGAAGAGGCAATCGCCGCGGACGCGTTTCGCCGGATGAATCGCTGATGGCGCTGCCGTTCCTCGATACGAACGTCCTCGTCCGACATTTTACCCAGGATAATCCGGCGCAATCACCCCGCGCAAGCTCCTACCTCGAACACATTGAGGATGGAAATGTACGGGTGCGCACTGAACCAACGGTGATCTTCGAGACCGTCTACCTGCTCGAAAAGCAATACAAGATTCCCCGCACGGTCGTCCGCGATGGCATCCTCGCCCTCGTTGATTTGCCCGGAATCGTGATGCCCGGAAAGAAGCGGATCCACGACGCCTTCACGTTCTACATCGAGCAGAATCTTCCCTTCGCGGATGCATACCACCTCGCAGCGATGCGTGCCGAAGGACTGAATGAAATCGTCACTTTCGACCGAGAATTCGACCGCATCGCGGGAATCCGCCGCATCGAGCCGTAATCTCACAGCATCCACGTCACGCGCTCCCCACTTGCGATCCCCGCTCGTAGACAACGTTCCCCCTGACGATCGTCATATGCACATGAAGATTTGCGTCGAGCAGGACGAGATCGGCCTCATTCCCCACGCAGATTCGGCCCATCCGTTCGAGGCGAAGAAGCTGGGCGGGTATCTCGCTCGCCATTCGTAACGCGTCAATAATCGTCGCATCTGTCCAGTACACCATGTTAGAGACCGCCCGATCCATCGTCAGGAGCGATCCAGCAAGCGTTCCATCGTTGAGACGCGCGGAAACGCGATCCACCCTCACCTGTTGCCCGCCGAGCGCATATGTGCCGGGCGGCATCCCGGCTGCCGCCATCATGTCAGTCACGAGCGCGATTCGGTCTATGCCCTTCGCGCGCACAGCGAGCCGGAGACTGGCCGGACGAGAGTGAACGCCATCCGCGATCAAACCGACCGTGACGCGATCATCGAGCAACGCCGCGCCAACTGCACCCGGCGCGCGGTGCGCGAAGGGTGACATCGCGTTGTAGAGATGCGTCGCCATGCGCGCACCCGCATCTACCCCGGCCTCGAACTGTTCGTAGGTCGCGTCCGTATGCCCGAGGCTGATGAGGAGATTGCGCTTTCGTAGTTTCTCTATTAATTCAGGTGCGTCCGGTCGTTCCGGCGCGAGCGTGACAAGGCGTACCGCATCGCTTTCGAGCAATGGATCGAGCAAGCGGGAATCAGCGTTCTCGATGATGTCGCGGCGATGTGCGCCAGGTCGTTGTGGGGAGAGGAACGGCCCTTCGAGGTGCAGGCCGAGCGGTCGCGCTCCCCGCACATCACGGGCTGCCTCAAATGCCGCAATCGCCTTCGGGTAGAACTCCGGCGGTGACGTAATAATCGTCGGTAAGAACGCGGTGACGCCCGTTTCCGGTAGTCGAGCAGCAAGCGTCCGGATCGCGTCCGGGTCATCCCCCACTTCGACACCGAAGCCGCCATTCACCTGCAAATCAATGAAGCCGGGGGCGATGTACGCGGCATCGCGCATCTCAATGGGCCCCCATGGTCCCGTTGACTGATTTCCGGTCTGAATTCCGGCAATTTTCCCGTCCTGGATGAGCATCATGCCTCGGCTAAGTCGTGTACCGATCAGCATTAAGCCACGGATCGCGAATCGGCTCATGGTCGCTCCCTCGCAAGATGGATCGCGGCACGCGCCGCGCTTAATGCGGGTTCCGCGACGAGCGCGACGGGTCCGACCGGGCAACGGCGACGGAGGCGGCGGAGCAGCATCGCCCGGAAATCCGCCTCGTGGATCAGCATGCCCCCGGCAAGCGCGACGGGTAGGATCCTGTCTGGGAAGTCGAGCATCGCGTCGACCGCGAGCGCCGCCTGCGCCAGTTCCGTCGCTGCCTCATGCACGATCCGCCGCGCCACGGCATCTCCATCCCGCGCCACCGCGAAGACGAGCGCGGAGAGGCGAGCGATCTCTCCCTTGTCGCCATCAGGGTAGACGCGGTCAATCATCGCGTCCGGGCGCGACAATCGCCATTCCGTCAGAATCGCGGGGAGGAGCGCGGTCTGTGGCCCGCGTCCATCCGCAGCGCGCGCCGCTGCTTTCAGCGCCAGCCGCCCGACTTCGTACCCACTCCCTTCATCGCCAATGATGTGGCCCCAACCGCCGGAACGCGCCGTTGTGCCCGCCGCATCCCGCCCCAACGCAATCGAGCCTGTCCCCGCGATCACCGCGACGCCGACCGCGTCATCCAGCCCGGTGAGCGCCAGTTCGGCGTCGTTTGTCAGCCGCACTACCGTTGCCAGTGCGTCGAGGTGGGGCAGGAGGCGGTCACGGTCGCCGGGGCGGTCCACCCCCGCGAGGCCAATCCACGCGGCAAGGAACGCCTCGCTACTTCCGGCGTGCCGTGCCGCTTCCGCAACGGCGCGCCGGATGCTTGCCACCGCCCGCTCTGGCCCGACAGCAGCCTGATTACCGCTCCCCGCAATGCCACGCCCGATCTCGTGCCCGCCCGCGTCCACAATTACGGCCAGCGTCTTCGTCGCGCCGCCGTCCACGCCAAGGAAATGGCCCTCCGTCATTGCCCGCCCGCAAGCGCGATCCGCACTACACCGTCCGCTATCGCGAGTCGGTGCCGCGCCGCGACAGGATCAATACCGGCGAGCGCCGCGACGATGGCGGTCTTCACGTCGTTATCTGATGCGTGCAGCAGGGCTTCTGCCGCCGATTCGTGTAGGTCGGTCGCCTCTCGCACGATGGCGATGGCGCGCCGCCGCAGTTTGTCATTTGTCGGCTGCACGTCCACCATCAGGTTCCCGTACGTCTTGCCGAGCAGGATCATCGCGCCGGTACTGAGCATGTTGAGAACCATTTTCTGCGCTGTCCCTGCCTTCAATCGCGTCGAGCCGCCGATCACTTCTGGCCCGACGACTGGGGCGATCATGATGTCTGTCGCCTGCCCGAGGGGTGTTCCGGCATTGCAGGCCAATCCGATGGTCAACGCGCCCCATTCTTTCGCATAGGCGACCGCACCGAGCACGTACGGTGTCCGGCCGCTGGCAGCGATACCAACGAGCACATCGTTTGCAGCAATGCTGAGATGCACGGCGTCGGCGCGTCCCATCGCCATGCTGTCCTCCGCTCCCTCAATCGAGCGGGTGAGCGCGTCCGGCCCGCCCGCGATCCAGCCGACGACTCGTTCCGGCGGTGTGCCGAACGTCGGCGGGCACTCCGAGGCATCGAGCACGCCGAGCCTGCCGGATGTTCCCGCGCCCATGTACACGAGTCGTCCGCCCTGCCGCAGCCGTGCCGTGATCCCCTCGATGGCGCGGGCAATGTGCGGCAGTTCGCGCTGCACCGCTGCCGCGACCGTCGCATCCTCCGCGTTCATCATCCGCGCGATTTCCAGCGCGCTCATCCGGTCAATCGTCGTCGTCGCCGGATTGCGCTTTTCGGTTTCCAACGCGCCGAGATCATCGTCGGGATCGGTCGTCATCTGCTCCTGCTCTCATCTCCGCCCGCGACACGACAGGTAGTCATTTGCAGTGTACTCGGAGCGGGATAATGCTGTCGTATCGCGATGAGATTGACGATCCGGAGAAAGGTCCGTGTGACCAGGCATTTCCTGTTTTCGAGAGTGTACGTACATATAATGAGGGAAGCGGCATGGTTGAAAACAGCATGACGGAAAATCGTAGATTCGTTTTGAAAGGCCGATGATTCAGATACGCTCGAGCAACCCGGCACAGACAAGGGCTTCCTCCCAGACCTCTCCGGTACTCTGGACAGACCACCACGCAGAGAGCACAGCCCGGACGATGCCCCACCCGCGTACACGGGCGCGATCGAGTCTCAGTGCCTCGGCCAGTTGATCCACGCGACGGGCGAGGATGCGCCCCGGATGCGGCGCGGCGAGGAGATGGGGCTGCGGATTGTAGAGCAGCGCCCCTGTTTCGTAGGCCGGTTCGCCCGCTAACCCCTTCGGATCAATCGCCAGCCACGGTTGCCGCCCTGCCGCGAGGATATTGTCATAGTGCAGATCGCCGTGCAGCAGGATCGGCGCGGGTGCGGAGGTGGTCAGTGCGGGGATGAGGCTCTCCACTTCTTCAATGATCGTTCGGGGAAACGGGCCGGTCCCGCCGCCATAGTGGGGCCGCAGTGACCGCAGATCGGCGTTCCAGTCCGCCATTGTGGCGAATGAATGATCGGGCGGGAGCGGCCGCCACACCTGCCGCATGACGCTGGCGGCAATGGACGTTGCCCGCTCGTCGTCTGTCTCGGTGATGTGGGTCAGGGGTGTGCCCGACACACATCGCTCCACCAGCAGCGCCTCGTCGTGTGGATCGCTCTCCAGCAGCCGCGCGACGCCGCGCCCGTTGAACAGCCGCAGGGCCGCTACTTCCGACGCGAAGCCGTCGTTTGGCACGTGGACTTTGAGGATTGCTGCCGTGCCATCGGTGCGGCGAGCAATGATGACATAGTTGTACGACAGCGGCGTGGCCGGTGCGCCGAGCGTCAACCCCCACCGCTCCGCGCAGGCATCCAGGATCGCCGGAAGCCGCGCAAGCCAATCGCGCCCGGACGCCCCGGATCGCCTGATCGTCGCGCGGGCAAAGTCATCGGGGATACTGTACATGCGAATCGTTCCTCCTCTCACCTAAACAATGTCGGGAGGATAAACACGAAGAAGAGCGCCAGGAGCGCGGTCGCTGTCAATCCCAGAACGGCGGCAGATATGGATCGGCGCAGCGCACACAGCCGCAGTCGCTCGGTCTCCTGATCATCCTGCGGTTCGCGCAATGCCGCCCATATCCGCTGCCGCCGCTCTGCTCTGTGCATCCCGAACGGGTCAATCTCGCCCTTGTTGACTATCGCATCAAAGTCCTCGACTGTCTCCGCGATGTAGCCAGCGGGCAGCGTCGCGTCATGCAACCGATCATACTGCCGGATATAGGCGGCTCGTGCCTTTCCCGCCCAAGAGATGATCGCAACCGCCCCGAAGAGGCACGCCAAGCCGACCATCAAGTAGAAGAACGAGCCGATGACGCTCGAACTGACCTGAGCATCGCCGATGGCAACGAGGAGCGCTGGGTACAACGCGGTGATACCTCATAGGTACGTGTCGTCGGTCCGGTGTCGTATAGGCGCATTGCGCGTCTAAGGAGCGCTATCTCTCTGGACGAAAGCGCAGGCACTGTGGCCTGCGCTTTCCGGCGTTTCCCTATGTGACGGGCGCGTAACCCCAATCGTGTTAGCAGCCTGGCGTCGGTGTCACAGTACCGGGGCCGACAGTTGGCGAGGGTGTTACCGTACCGGCTGGCGTGCCGGTTGCGCGGGCACGAGCCGTCGCAGTGACGCACGCTGCATTGACCGTGCTTGCCGCGCTACTGCCGGCGGCGGTAATGGTGCCACTAGCCGTGGTTGCTACCGCGTTCACCGTTGGGGCGGCCTGCGTTGCGGCGCTCGCCACGCTGCTACCCGCCGCGTTGATCGTCGGCGCGAGGCTCGTCGCGAGGCCCGTGATGGTGCTCACGGCGGAGTTAACTGTCGGCGCGGCGCTCGTCACCGCACCCGCTGCGGATGTCACCGCCGCGTTAATGGTCGGAGCGGCGCTTGTTGCGGCACCGGTCACGGTTGTTGCCGCCGCACTCGTCGTGGCGGTCGCACCCGCACTACTACAGGCCGCAAGAATCGGCAACAGACCAAGAAGCATCAGGCCACAGAATCGTCCAATCGTCCATCGAGTACCCGTCATCGCATTCTCCTTCACGTATGCGCCGCATAGCCCACAATCCAGCTTTGCTGTATGCACAACTGATGCCAACTGCGTGCAGCAGATGTCTCTTGCGTGCGATACTCCTGGGCATGAGGGAGGGCGACGTGACGATTGCAACGGTCTGTGCGGCATTCGGTATCGGTGCGCCGGTCGCTGCCGAGCAGGTGCGCGCGGGCTATCTGAACCGCGACGAGGCGGTGACGCTCGCGGACGGGCGGCGTTTCTTCCTGAAAGGATCGCGTCACGGCGACCCGCGCGTTGTGGAGGCGGAACATGCCGTCATTCGCCATGCCGCCGCGCAAGGACTGCCGACACCGCTGCCCCTTGTGACCGCCGATGGTCGGAGTGTCGCCGTCGTGAATGGGATGCCGTGGAGCGTATATCCGTTCATCGTCGGGGAGACGTTGACGGGGCCGGAAACCGCGCGCGCTCTCGGCAGGCTCCTCGCGGAGACGCACCGCGCGCTCGCTTCCTGCCCGACAATGGGACTGGCGTTCGCGGAGGGGCCGCTCGACTGGTCAACTGCGGCGACGCTCGCGGAGATGGCGACGATCGAGGAGCACATCGCGGCGCGCGAGGCGACCGGTACGGCAGATGCCTTTACGGCCTTCACGCATGAGGCGTTCGACGCGCTCCGGTGGACACTCCGCGACGCGCCACTGCCGGAGGCGTTCGCGTGGCTGCCGCGACAGGTCATCCACGGCGATTTTTACCCGCCGAACTTGCTCTGCGACCCGCCCGGCATACCCATCGCGGTGCTCGACTGGGAGTTCGCGACGGTGCGCCCGCGTGTCTGGGATGTCGCGCGGGCGATTGCCTTCACTTTCCTCGGCGTGCATGATGACCCGCCCGATGTCGCGGCGGCGCGGGCATGCGTCACGGCCTATCGGGAGATCGCGCCGCTCCCGGACGACGAACTGGCGGCAGGGATCGCGCTCTACTGCTGGCGCACGGCGCACAATCTCGCCAAATACCGCTGGCACGACGAACGCGGCCCACAACTGACCGATGCCTTAGCGCCCGGCGATCTCGCACTCGTTCGCTGGCTGCATGCGCACGGCGAGGCATTCGCACGGTATCTCGCGGGCGGTCCTAACTCCCCGCCTACCCTGACAATGCTTTCGGTGACTAAAGACTCTCCCCTTCCTCCCGACTGATTCCCGCTCTACGAAGAATCTGCTGCAGAAGGCTGACGCCGATGGCGCCTTGATGTGGATTGGGAATCGGGAGTCGGCGTTGGTCTTGCATCATGTACTCGTGGTTACCGCCAGGATACGGGCGGATCAGCGGCATCAGGCGGTGACGCCGACGTTGATCGCGATGGCGTCAATTGGAGGAATCTCGTGATGCATGGCGATGCCGAGCATCAACCACCCCTCAATCACGTCCTTCAATTCGTCACGGCATGCGTCGAGCGTTTGCTCATTGGCCCACAAACCCGTGAGATTCGCGGTCGCGACATGCCCGTAGGAGGTATCATCTTCGCGCATTTCGTCCTTCGCGTGGCACATAACGGCCGGGCGTGGTGAAAAAGGCGGTAGCCGACGAACCAGCATAAGGGTGCATTAGCGGGAATCGCCGACGAATCTCCGTAATACCATACGGGAACGGCGCTTCAAGTTAGCAGCGCACTCGTTTTCGGGCTCAAATCGGCGAACCCGGCCGTGCCATCCGGCCACGGCCGCCGTCCCCAGCCTCTTGCACGCAGAAGTCACTTCAGGTTCTGTCCCGCCGCGATGAAGAGCCCTTCCATATTCACCTGCTGTAACCTTCGGAGCCGGAACTGGCGCATCCCGTGTCACTGCTTCGCCTCCCCGAAGAGCGGTTCGATCCAGACCTTCCGCTTGCGCATCGCCTTCGCATACTCCTCGGTCTCATGGTAGCCGCGCACCCGGTCGAGATATTCCGCGTCGAAGGAGCGGGCGATCCCGCGTCCGTGCTCCCCCGGCGTGCAGGCGGCCTTCACCGGGCAGGCGTTGCACACCGCCGCATCCGCCTGATAGCGCACGATCTTGCGGGCGGTGCGGTCCACCTTCTGGCGGCGCAGCGTCGCGCCCTGCGGGCACAGATAAGATATCCCGCTCCGCGTCGTACGTGAACAAGGACGGGCCGTAGTAGGGGGTGCGCCGGTCCCAATCAGGCAGCGGGACGTAGGCGCGAATCCCGCTCTCCTCCAGTTTCCGGATGTTGTTCGCGGTCCCATAGGTGGTGTCGCCAATCACCTGTCTCGGCTTCACCCGCCAGCGGAATATCGCGCGTCGCAGGAGGGGGAGCGTCGGCGCATTCTCCATCACGTCGGCCGGTGTCACGAGCGCGTTGAGAATAATCCGCGCCTTGCCGCCGTCGATCACGTAGTGGTCATGGAACCCGAGTGCCGTTTTCTGCCCGGCGGTCTTCATCGGCGCCGCATCGGGGTCGGTCGTGCTGACCAGTCGGTCGCTCTTCCGCTCATAGCCGTCCGACGCTGGTCGCTCCGGGTCGAGTCGGCATTCCGCCAGCAAATCCCAGCGGGCGTTGTTCTGCTCCCACAGCGTGGCGGGCGGCTCCGCCGGTTCGAGCTGTGCCAGGTGCTCCTCGGTGAGTAACTGGAGGCGCGGGATCAGCGAATCGAGCGACGCATTGGCGCGCGCTTTGGTCGCATCGAAGATCAACTCCTCTCCCCACACCAATCCTGCCCGGACGCACTGTTCGACGATCATCTCGAAGAACCGGCGGTGGGATGGCCCCCTCCGCCGGGAGTACCAAATACCCTCCTTTTTGACACTCTCAATTTCGAAGTCCGACGTCGTGCATATCTTGCCGAACGGGAAACGCCGCCACCCGAAGGCGGCGGCGCTCGCCATTCCATCGATTGAGAAAGACGCCCTATCCATCGCCGAGGCGGTGGATAAAGGAGACCTCCCCGCCCCCGCCCGTCCGCGGTGGCGCGCTCGGTGGCCCCTGCTGGGAGCCCTGATACGCGAGTGCCCGCGCTGTCTGCGCATCGCTTGTGTCCGGAATCTCGAGGTAACTGACGATCTTGCCATCGCGCACCTCTACCGTCAGGTCGCTGATAATTCGTTCCACCCCTGCGACACGGATCGTATCGCCGCGCGCCTCGAACCGCTGCCGCACCGTCGTGCCGGTAACCGCCGGGGCGCCGACGCCGGTCAACTGGACATGCTCGGCGATGAATTGCTGCATATCCTGACGCACCGCCTCGGCACCGATACACGGGCGATCGGGTGTGCAGAACGGTCCGCCGACAAAGCGAATATCATTGGCCACCAGCGCCAGCGCCCCGGCGATGTCGCTGCGGTTGCGCGCATTGTTGAAGCGTTGCAACACGGTCGCGGGGTCGTCCGCCGCCGCGACGCCGAAGGCGATGGGCGACACCGCCATCAGCATCATCAGCAGCGCCGTAACGAGAAAACCTTTCCAGAGTCGCATCGCATCTAATCCTTTCCTAAGTAGGCAGCCAATGGAACTTGGACGATAGTAAGCCTGACGTATGCAAGTGCTCCTTGTCACTCCGGTCATCCACCCATGCCACTGCCCGCGCCGTCTGCTCGTCCACATCCGCGTACGCCCGATTCGCCGCCACCACTCGCTTCATCTCGCGCCAGACATCCTCGCACGGGTTCAACTCTGGCGAGTGACGGTGAAGCCCTTAATCATGCCGAGGTGCGCGTGCGGGTCGCCATTCGGCTTCGACTGGTCGGGGACGAGGCAGATCGCCACGTAGTTGCCCGGCGTGAGATCGAGGACCACGATACCGGTATTGCCCTTCGTCAGCGCGTTCATCCCCCCCATCAGGATAACGGGCGGCGGCCCACTCGGCGGCCCGCCGGACGGTGCGGCGAACAACGCCTTCACGTCGTCCACCGTCTTGCCAGGCGGGAGCTGACCGATGCTGAACTCGTGGAACTGCGCGCCGGTGTTCGTCACGGTATACATGCTCTTCCCGGCAGGCAGCGTGTCGGGCATCGTGAAGTTGAAGTCGAAGAGCGTGATCGTGCCGTTCACGGCCGACGCGGGAGCCGCAGCAGCCGGAGCGGCGGTTACCTTCAGAGGCATCAGCATCCCCTTGGCAACATGCGGGATGTGGTCATCGCCCGCGAGGAAGCAGGCGATCGTGTACTGCCCCTCTGTGAGGTCCAGAATCACCTCGGACGTGCCGCCGGGAAGGGTCACCCCCGGCCCACCCGTCTGCGTCACGAGCCCTAATGCCGCGTCCGGCCCCTTGGCGAAGGCCGCGCCGAGCTGGTCGAGCGTGACGCCGGTATTGAGCCGCATGAACTGCCCGTGGTGAAGCTCCGTGCCAGTGTTCTTCATCTGCACACGCGTCATGCCGCCGGGGATGCTGCCGAGCGTCTTGAATCCGTAGTCGAACGCCTCGATGACCATCGTCTGGATGCCGCCCGTGGTGCTGATCGCCGCGCTACCGGAGGCGGTCGTCCCGCTCACACTACCGGCGATGGCGCTCCCGGCGGGTCGGGTGGCGACCGCTGCGCTACTCGCGCCGCTTACGGTCGTCGCGACGGGCGCGTTACCGGCTATCGGCGGTGCGGCCGTCGGGGCCACCCCGGTGGTCGGGGATGGCGGCAATGCCGACGTTGGCGCACTTGTCGCGGTGGAACCGCCGGCACCGCAGGCCGCGAGTACCGCCGCCGCCGCCGCTACCGCCGCCGCCCCGAGAAACCGACGGCGATTGACGCGCGGGTACGAACCGAGTACATTAATTCCCTGTGCCATACTGTCCTCCAGGCAGAGCGACCGGACGGCCATTGTCCACAGTCCTCGCAGCCGATGACGCGCGCGTTTCCTCATCGCGCAGCGCCACACCGAGCAGCAGCCAGCAGACGCCCCAACCACCGAGCGCCAGGAAGTTCGGTCCCCGGGCGATGGCAAAGGCGGGAAGCAGCACCACAAACGTGTACAGTCCGCAAAGCAGCGGTGTGAATCGGTGCCAGCCCTGCCAGCGCCCCGCCCGCAGGACGGCAATGCCCGCGAGCAGCATCCCCAACCCCGTCAGCGGTGCAGCCAGACCGAGCAGCGTCTGCGGGTGGTCGAACGCCGTCAGCAGCGTGATTTCGACCGCGATAAAGAGGAGGCGACCCAGCACGGCAACGCCGAGTCCGATCTTCCCGAGACGGCTGTTCCCTACGGCATCCGCACGCACCAGACCGAGCACACCGAGGAGCAGCATGAGGTAGCTGATTGTCCAGAACGTCTCGATGCAGAGAAAACTCCGCGTGCCCCGTTGCCGCACGGCGGGCAACGCCGCCTCCGCGATACCGCCGCCGATCAGGATGAGCGCACCCAGCGCACACCATATGCCCGCCGACTGCAGCACTCGTCGGTACCCTCCCATTGTCGGTATGGGCGGAAAAACGCCCGCGCGGGTCCCTGTTGTCGCCATCGTTGCCCCCTTCCTCTCTGCGTTGTCATGCGCTCGTTCCTGCCGATGCCTCCCCGTCGGGCACTGCCCTCCCCTCATTCTGGGGCGTCGCACCATCCGGGAACAGGACGAGCACTCCCCGTTTGCTAGATGTTTGCGAACGATCGACGCGCCGGGCGACCATCCCCTGCGGTATCATGGCGGGGCCGGTGCCGGGCGGGCGGTTGGTATGCAGGAGAGGAAGGCCGCATGGCGGGGACGGGCGCCACCACGTTCGGGGCGGTGCTCAAGCGGCTGCGACTGGCGGCGGGCTTGACGCAGGAGGCGCTGGCCGAGCGGGCTAGCGTGAGCGGAAAGGCCGTCAGTGACCTGGAGCGCGACCCCGCCCGCACGCCGCGGCTCGACACCGTGATGCTGCTGGCCAACGCGCTCGAACTGGCGCCGGGGGAGCGGGCGCGCCTGCTGGCGGCGGCGCGGCCGGTGGCCACACCGGCACCCGGCGCGTCTACGACAAACCTGCTGCCCCACCCGCTCGCCCCGCTTATCGGGCGCGGCGGTGACGTGGCGGCGGTGGTCGCGCTCCTGCGGGGTGGCGAGAGTCGGCTGCTCACGCTGACCGGTCCCGGCAGCGTGGGAAAGACGCGTCTGGCCCTCGCCGCAGCGGCGGCACTGGCGAACGATTTTGCGGACGGCACCGTTTTCGTGGATCTCGCGCCGCTGCGCGACCCCGACCTCGTGCTCTCCGCCGTAGCATGGCGACTGGGCATGGACGAGCGCGACGCGATCCCGCTCGCGGACCGTCTCGTGGACGCCTTGCGCGCCAGGCGCCTGCTCTTGCTGCTGGATAACTTCGAGCAGGTTGCCACGGCGGGCATCGCTGTGCGCGACCTGGTTGAGGCTTGCCCGCACCTGGTCGCGCTCGTCACAAGCCGGATGGCGCTGCGCGTACGCGGCGAGCGGGTGCATCCGGTCGCCCCCCTGGCGCTGCCCGACGCGACCGTCGGCGCCGACACGCTGGCGCAGTCCGCAGCGGCGGCGCTCTTCCTCGAGCGTGCGGGTGTCGGCGGGGCGGTGGTGACCCTTACCCCCGCGACGGTGAAGGCCATCGCGGTGATCTGTCGCCGCTTGGATGGGCTGCCCCTGGCACTCGAGTTGGCCGCGCGTTGGACAGCGCTCCTGCCGCCGCTTGCGCTGCTGGCACGCCTCGAACAGCGCCTGCCGCTGCTGACCGCCGGGCCGCCCGATCTGCCGCCGCGCCAGCGGACGATGCGCGCCGCGATCGCCTGGAGCTACGATCTGCTCGACGCCAACGAGGCCGGCCTCTTCCGGCAATTGTCTGTCTTCGCGGGCGGCACGCTGGAGTCCGTGGCGGCGGTCTGCACGGAAGCGGGCGCGGAACCCGCGGCGCCGCACGGACTGGCCGCACTGGTGGACAAAAGCCTCATCCGCGTGGTGGCAACGGATCACGACGAGCCGCGCATCGTCATGCTGGAGACGATCCGCGAGTACGGGCTGGAGCGGCTCACGGCCGCGGGCGAGGCAGAAGTGTTGCGGCGGCGGCATGCCGCGCACTTCCTCGCCCTGGCGGAGGCCGCAGCATCGGCGCTCGGCGGGCCGGAGCAGATGGCCTGGGAGGCGCGGCTGGAGCGCGAACACGACAATCTGCGGGGCGCGTTGGGCTGGGCGGTTGGACACGGGGAGGTCGCCACGGGGCAGCGACTGGCCGGCGCGCTCTGGCGGTTCTGGGCCGCGCGCGGCTACCTCAGCGAGGGTCGGCGGTGGCTGCGGGAGGTGCTGGACCTCCCCGAGCCCGACGGCGAAGACCCGGCGGCCTCGCTCATACACGCGCAGGCGCTGATTGGCGCAGCGGTATTGGCGCGGGAGCAGGGAGACTACAGCGCGGCGGCATCGCTCGGTGCAGAAGCGGTCGCCCGTGCGCGCGCACCCGGCGGACGGCCCGCCCTGGTTGGTGCACTCAACGCCGTCGGCGTGGTCGCCACCCAGCGTGGTCGCTATGCCGACGCGACGGCCTGCCATGCGGAGGCACTGGCACTCGCGGAGGAAAGCGGGGATCGCGCCGGCGCGGCGGCGGCGCTCGACGGTCTGGGGAGCGCGGCGAGCCTCGCCGGTGATGGCCCGCACGCGAGCGCGCTGCTCGCGCGGAGCCTGGCCCTCTTCCGCGAGCTGGGGGACATGCGCGGCCGCGCCGGGGTTCTCAACACCATGGCGATGCAGGCCAGTAACGCCGGCGACTTCCCGCAGTTGGAGGCGCTTGGAGCGGAGGCGCTCGCCCTCTTCCGCGCTCTGGGCGACACCGGCGCACTCGCCGAGACGCTCTTCTCACTCGGCATCGCGGCGCAGCGTCGGGGAGCGTACGAGCGCGCGGCGCCGCTCCTCGAGGAGAGCCTGGCCTTGCGACTGGCGCGCGGGGACGAGCGCGGGGCCGGTGCCGCGCGTTCGGTGCTCGGCGGCAACGCATTCCATCTGGGAGAGCATGCGCGCGCCCAGGCGCTGCTCGGGGACGCGCTGGAAACGCTCCGACGGCATGAGGATCCATGGGGGCAAGCGATGACCCTGACGATTCTCGGGCACACGGAGCTCGCTGGCAGCGCGTTGCACAGCGCGCAGATGCATCTCGGCGAGGCCGCAGCGCTGTTCGAGTCTATCGGCAATCCTTGGTATCTGGCATGGTGCCTGGAAGGGCTGGCGGGCGTAGCTACGGCGCAGGGGCACGCCGTGGGGGCCGCACGGCTCCTCGGGGCGCGCGACGCGCTGCGTGAGCGGCTACACTCGTCGCTCCCGCCGATGGATGCGGCGGGTTACGCGCGCACGGTGGCCGCGATCGATGCAACGCTTAGCGACGACGCGGTCGCCGTTGCGGAGGCGGATGGGCGAGCACTGCCCGTGGAGCGGATCATCGCCGAGATGACAGTGCCTGCGCGGTCGTAACCCAGGCACGGAATGATGGGGATTGTCAGACACACATGTCGATGCACGAACGGCGAGGGGCCCTTTTTTACCAGGCAGGGCATTGATGTAGTCGGTGAGCATAGCGTACCCCTAAAGACAGTATACTTCAAAGATATGCTGCGTTGGTCTTGACTACTACTGTTTTCGCCATCTCAAAACGAATTGACGGCTATTGATCGTCGGGTGGTGATTGATCGCGGAAGGGAAGAGGTGGGAGTTCCTGCTCCGGCTGGTTGCGCTCCGCCGCACTGCGCTGGTGCGGGGAGGCCCAGACGCCCCGCGCGCTCGCGACGGTTCCTCTGCGGAAGACCCAGCGCGAGCGGTCGAGCCGCCCATCTCGCTCCGCGCGAATCAGCCAGGTGCGCAGCGCGACCCCGACGGTGACAAACACGACGAGCGCAATCGTCTCCAACGCCCCGATGGACTGCAAATGCTGCATCACGCGCCTCCCGCCGCCCTCGGATCATATCCCTATCAATGATAGCACCGGCCCTACTACACGCGGCCATTGCCCTTTCACTGAACCCCCGAAACCGGAAGCGAAACCGATTGAACCGCAAAGACGCAAAGGGATGCAGGGATTAAACAAGAAACGAACGAGGGAAAATAAATTCATGCTATCTGCATTATCCCTGTCTTTCTTCCCATTGTTCTTTCTTTGCGTCCTCTGCGCTCTTTCTGACGCCCTCTGGGCAGTACTTTGCGGGTTTTCCCGGTTTCCGGGACTCGGCAGGCGTGGACCATGGCAGCGAGGCGGGGGATGTCTGCGGCGAGGATGCCAGGGTCGGTGAGGGCCTCCCAGAAGGGGCCGGTGCCGCCGTACTCTATCGCAATGATCCAGGGGTGCCCCCAGCGTCCGCGCGCGATTTGATCCAGCGACCATGCGGTAAATTCCCAGTCCGCATCAATGAAAGGCAAGTGGTCTTGCCAGCGACCGGCGAACTGTGCGATGCGGCTTTCGCTCAGTCCCGCGCCGCGCAAGACGGCGATCCAGCGGTCGTCAAACTGTTGGATGCCGGTGAGGTGGATCTCCCGCGTTCGCTCGACCGGGAGCAGAGCGATGTAGTCCGCCGCGTCCATGCCGAGGGCGCGGGCGGCGCGGCGAGCATGGGAGATGTCGAAGAGGAGGCCGCAGTCACACTCCTCGATCACGCGACGGACGACCTCCGGCAGAAAGGCGGGTCGCGGGCAGTTGTCGCCATTGGGGACGTTCTCGGCGATCACGCGCTCCGGGCCGAACCGTGCGACCACGGCGTGGACATCGCGGATCAGACAGTCGGTGAGGAATTCGATATGATCGGGATCGGTTGTATCAGCAGGAATATCCGGATGATCGTCGGTCGTCGGCTCAAGATGGAGATTGACGAAGGGCGTATCGGTCTGGGCGAGCAGTCGCTCGACTCCTGCCCAGTCCGCCGGTTGATCCGTTTCCGTGTCCATTGCATCGCCAATGCCCCGGCCGACACGCAGAGGAAAATGGACATACATCGGATACCGCGCCCGCACCATTGCGATTAACTCCGGCCACGCGGGACACTTGAAATAATCTGGCTTGATCCGCCCGGCGTCAACGAGCGCGGCGGCGGGCAGAGAATAGTGGACGGCGACGTTCATCGAGTTTCTTTCCGTGACGCGGATCGTGATACCTCAGTGGAGCGTATGGCGGTATGGCGCTGGGCGCAAGGGAAGACCTAACCCCCGGCCCCTTCCGTTCCTCGGCGTGGGAAGGGGGCTGAGGGGATAGGTAGCGCCCGCGCAGCGTTCAGGATAGCATGTGGCAACGTCCACCGGTCGCAGCGCGGCAATAAGGAGTGAGCGATGGTCCAGATTCTGCACATCCACGCGACGACTGCCTCGATGCAGTCGAATATTCGCAATGCGTACGTGAACTTCAGCGAGATGACGACCTCGGTGGTTGCAATCGTCACGGATGTGATGCGGCACGGCAGGCCGGTAATCGGCTATGGATTCAACTCGAACGGGCGATACGCCGCGACGGGACTGCTCACGGAGCGCTTTCTCCCGCGCCTCGAACGCGCCGCGCCGGAATCGCTTCTCACCGATGCGGGGGATAATCTCGATCCACACCGTATCTGGCAGACGATGATGACGGGGGAGAAGCCGGGCGGGCATGGCGAGCGGGCCGTCGCTGTCGGGACGGTGGATATGGCGGTCTGGGACGCGGTCGCCAAGATCGAAGACAAACCGCTCTACCGCGTGCTCGCCGACCGCTACCGGAGCGGGATGGTGGATGAGAAGGTCTTTGTCTACGCGGCAGGCGGCTACTATCAGCCGGACAAGAACCTCCGCGCCTTGCAGGACGAGATGCGTGGCTACCTCGATCTCGGCTATACCGTCGTCAAGATGAAGATCGGCGGCGCACCGCTGAAAGAAGATCTGGAGCGGATCGAGGCGGTACTGGCGGTCGTTGGGGAGGGGACATCGCTGGCGGTGGACGCGAACGGCCGGTTCGATTTGCCGACCGCGCTCGCCTACGCAGATGCGCTCGCGCCCTATCAGTTGCGATGGTATGAGGAAGCGGGCGACCCGCTCGATTACGAGATTCAGGCAGCGCTGGGTCGTGCATACATGCCGCCATTGGCGACAGGTGAAAATCTCTTCTCGATGCCGGACGCGCGCAACCTGCTGCGCTACGGCGGCATGCGACCGGATCGCGATGTCTTGCAGTTCGATCCCGTCCTCAGTTACGGTCTTGTGGAATACCTGCGCACACTGGCGCAGTTGCAGGAATATGGCTGGTCGGCACGGCGGGTGATTCCGCATGGCGGCCACCAGATGGCACTCAATCTCGCGGCGGGGTTAGGGTTGGGCGGCAACGAGTCGTATCCGGGCATTTTCCAGCCATTCGGCGGCTTCGCGGACACGATTCCGGTCGAAGCGGGGTATGTGCGACCGTCCGAGGCGCCGGGGATCGGCTTCGAGGAGAAGGCCGCATTGTACAAGGTTTTTCGTTCAATCACGGAGTAAGACAGGCCATCGGCATGAAAAACGCTCCGACCCATCCCTGCCCCTATTGCGGGCGCATGCTTACTCAGCCAACCGAGGGTACGATACTTCCGACTGCCCTCGCGAGCAGGCTGACGCGCCCGGTCTACGTGGAAACCCGCGCACGGGACATCAACATCGGCCTCGCGCTTGGGCTGGTGGTCGTGGTGTTTATGGACATCGGCGTCGTCGTGCGGCGCGATTTCACAGCGTTCGGCTTCTCGACGAATGTGCTCGTCGCGGGTGGCCTCACGCTGCTGCTCGCCCTCTGGTACTGGCGCATGCGCGTAGACACCGCCGCCACGAACGCGGAAGAACACGCCGCCTACGAGAAGCACATGGAGAGATGGAAGCACACCTGGTACTGCGCCCACTGCGACGCGGTCTTCGTGCGCGAGTAAACCGTACACAGCATGGCACCCGGTTCGATCAGGGATTCAGGTCCTGATAGATCAGGAGCAGGTCGTTATTCTGCTGGGCGATGATCTGCTGCAAAAGAATCGAAGACTGGAGCAGCACCGCCTGCCGTTGCGCGTCCGTCGTCGCTCCCGCGTACGCATCCTGGACTTTCTGGTTGAACTGGTTGAGGGAGGTCTGTGCATTCGTGACGGTATCCTTGACCTCCGCCGCTGTCGTTGGTTTGAGCGCGAGTTTCTGCACCTGCACCTGCTGGACACCCGACGCGGCTTTCGGGTGGAAGGTGTTGATGCCCTGAAAAACGGTGAGCGCGAGGAGCAGCGCAGCGATGATGCCGAGCAGTGCCGTCGTCATCGGATTGCTCGGTCGCGCGGCGGGTGGCGGCACCGGGGGCGCGATCGTCGTATTTGCCGGCGCCCAATCCCGGCCGGGAACGGTCGGGCCGGGGGGTGGGATCGGCGGCGGGGCATAGCGGCCACCCTCGTAGGGACGTGGCGGCTCCGTCATGCCGCCGGGTGGCGCGGGCTGCGGCGCGGGGACGCGCGGTGGATAGGGAGGCTGCTCCGCAGGTGGTCGCGAAGACGACCCCGGCGGGCGCTGCGGTGGCGTGGCGAACCGGGGCGGTGGTTGCGGCGCGCCAAAGGTCGGCAAGGGTGGCGGTATGACGGGAGCGCGCGGCGCGGGCTGTAGTGTATTGGGCGCGTCAGGCTTCGGCATATCGTCCGGGTGCGCGGATTGCGAAGGGGGTGACTGATTCACGCGACGCTCCTTGTGTGGGGCACACATTCGATGTGCGTATGCTACCACACACCGGAGAAGGACTGAGGACTGAGCGGGCATAGAGGCTGATACCTTCACTGCATCACTCGTTGCTCGTTGCTCATTGCTGCGTGTGTGGCACAATGTGTGCAGCGGAGGAATCACACTATTTCCGCAGCCGTGCGGAGATCAGCACGCTACCGATGGAGGAATGCCCATGGCTACGATGACCGCAACCGCAACGCCGACGACCGATGAACTCGAAAATCTCGCGCGGCTCGTCCGCTACTACAGCATGGTTTCCACGACCAAGGCGGGTTCGGGGCATCCGACGTCGTCAATGTCCGCCGCCGATTTGATGACGGCCGTCTTCTTCCGCGAGATGCAGTACAACTTCGATGACGCCCGCCAGCCGAACAACGACCGGGTGATCTTCTCGAAGGGGCACGCCTCGCCACTCTTGTATTCGCTCTATACCGTTGCCGGTGCGGTCAGCGAAGACGAGTTGATGACGCTGCGGAAGTTCGGCAGCCGCCTCGAAGGGCACCCGACCTCGCGCCTGCCGTGGGTCGAGGCGGCGACGGGTTCGCTCGGTCAGGGGCTTTCGATCGGCGTTGGTGAGGCGATCAGCGGTAAATACCTCGATAAGCAGGACTTCACCGTCTACGTCTTGATGGGCGACGGCGAGATGGCGGAAGGGTCGCTTTGGGAGGCGTTCGCCTGCGCCGCGAACTACAAACTCGATAACCTGATTGGCATCGTGGATGTCAACCGCCTCGGCCAGAGCCAGCCAACGGCGTACCAGCACAACATTGGTGTCTACGCCGACCGCGTCAAGGCCTTTGGTTGGCATACTATCGAGGTGGACGGGAACGATATGGCAGCAGTGTGCCGCGCGTTTGATGAGGCGAAGACGATCAAGGATCAGCCGGTCGCACTGATCGCGAACACGGTCAAGGGCAAGGGCGCGCCGTTCATCGCCGACCAGGATGGCTGGCACGGCAAGGCGTTGAACGAAAAGCAACTGAAGCAGGCGCTCCAGGAACTCGGCCCGGTGAACACCGAGTTGCGCGGCGGCGTGCGCAAGCCGAAACCGCTGCGCGATACCACCCCCACCTTCAAACAGCCTGCCGCGCCGGAGTACAAACTCGGCGAGATGATCGCCACGCGCCGCGCGTACGGCAATGGCCTGAAGAAACTGGGCGACGCGAACGCGCAGGTCGTCGCGCTCGATGGCGACGTGAAGAATTCGTCGTACTCGGAAATCTTCCAGAAGGCGCACCCGGATCACTTCTTCGAGATGTTTATCGCGGAGCAGAACATGGTCGGCGTCGCGGTTGGGCTAGCGCGGATGAAGAAGCGGCCTTTCGTCTCGACCTTCGCCGCCTTCTTCAGCCGTGCCTACGATCAGATTCGCATGGGCGCGCTCTCCGAGGCGAACATGGTGCTCACCGGCTCGCACGCCGGCGTCTCCATTGGGGAAGATGGCGCGTCGCAGATGGGTTTGGAGGAACTGGCGATGATGCGTGCTGTCCACGGCAGCACCGTGCTCTATCCTTCGGACGCGGTCTCGACCGAGCGGCTGCTGGCGGAAGCGGCGCAGCAGGACGGCGTGGTATACATGCAGACGACCCGCGCCGACACGCCCGTCATCTACGACAACAACGAGCGGTTCCCGATCGGTGGGGCGAAGATCGTCAAGCAGTCCGATAAGGACGCCGTCACGGTGATCGGTGCGGGCATCACGCTCGCCGAGGCGGTCAAGGCGTACGATCTGCTGAAGGTAGACGGCATCGCGATCCGCGTCGTGGATGCCTACAGCGTCAAGCCGATTGATGCCAAGACGATCAGCGAATGCGCCCACGCGACGAACAACCGCGTGATCGTCGTCGAGGATCACTGGTTCGAGGGCGGCCTCGGTGATGCGGTACTCAACGTCTTCGCCACCGATCCGAAGGTCTCCGTCACGAAACTCGCTGTCACGAAGACGCCACACTCCGGCAAGCCCGCCGAACTACTCGCCTACGAGGGCATTGACGCGAACGGCATCGCCGCGACGGTGCGCGAACTGGCGAAGTAGTCCATTCGGTTCACACATGGGAGGGGTCAGGGCTCCTCCCACTCTTGTGTTCACCCGAGAGGAGCCTGCTGTGTGCCAGTAATCGCGGTTCTTGATGGAGTATCGCTCTACATGTACGACGATGATCATCCTCCGCCTCATTTCCATGCTCACTATGGCGGGGTTCGTGCGGTATTTCTTATCAAAGAGGGTCTCTTTTTGGAAGGTATCCTTCCTCTCGCTCATAGACGACGCATCCGCGACTGGGCACGCCGTCACGAAGACGAACTTCTGCTAAATCGCGCTAGACGCCCTTTGCGGCGATCTTCGCACCGGTGCGTCGTTCCACCGTCTCATCAATGCCGACGACGAGCGATTCAGTGGGCACGAAGGCCACGACGAGCAAACACAGCAGCACCCGGCTAGCAGTGACGGTGCGTTGGGCGGGAGCGAGGAGCGCCCCCACGAGCAATATCTGCACATGCATTCAGACGCGTTTGGAAAAGAGTGGTGCGAAAGGACGGAGCAGCAGTATCATCGTGGGCGGCAGGGTAGGTATCGGGACCTCCTCTTGGTCGAGTGGTATCGAGCATACCCCGCCGCTTCATCTCCTGCCACTTGGGGAAAGTCGAGCTTACCCTCAGTCCTTCGTCACGATGGCGGACCGTGAGGGCCGCGCGGGTCGTAGATGCCATAGGACTGGTCGGAATCGCGCGGTCGTTGGGAGGGCATCGGGACATTCACCGGCAGGAAATAGCCGATAATCCCACCGATAATGCCGGTCGCGATGGCGACAATCCAGAGCGGCGAGTGGCGGAAGATCAGCGGCACGATGACGAATGTGGAAGCGAAGACCCAACAGCAGACGCCTGCCTGCGAGAGGCGAGTGCGGCGGCGGATGCGCTCGAATGTCTGCCGCTGGCGCGGGTCAATGTCGAAATCCGGTCGGGATCGGGACGAATTATCGCGCATCGGTGTTTTTCCTCATATAACAGGAGCAGCACAGCCATCAGTATACTACGCGCCGCGCGACAGCTCTCTGCCGGGCGTTCGCCACTACCAGCAATCTGAAGCATGAATGTCAGTGAGCCATCTTGACATTCCGCGACGCCCCCGATACAGTGAGCATCGCTCAGTTGTGGCTGAGATATGGAAAGGATGATGAGTGGTCGTTACGACGGCAAACGGAACTGCGCGGCGCGTGCAGACGGAGGCAGTGCGGCGCGAGCAGATTCTTACCGCGACGCAGCATCTCATTGCGGAGCAGGGGTACGAGCGGACGACGACGGCGCAGATCGCCCGGCGCGCGGGCATCTCCGAGGGAACAATCTATAACTACTTCTCCTCGAAGGGTGCGATCGTCAAGGCGCTCGCCGAGCAAGCGCAGCGGATGACAATGGAGCGGGCGTTTTCACGGGCCGTGCCGGGATTGCAGGGGGCAGCGTTGATCCGCGTGATGCTCGAAGGGGCGTTCGAGGCGGCGCACGAGCACGAGGATTTGATGCGCGCCTTCGCCCTTAATGTGGACTATTACGATCCGGCCCAGCCCGGTGTCATCTGCACCTCCGCCGAAGCGGACGCGGAGTCCCTCGCGGGGTTGGCCGCCTTCCTGCGCGGCCAGCAGGAGACGGGGCTGATTCCCCGCAGCGTGGACATTCCGGTGATGTCCCGGCTGATCTTCGGCACCGTCAATCAGGCGATGGAGGATTGCATCGTCGGCGGCCATGTGGAGCACGAGCGGACGTATATTGACCTGATGGTGCGCATGTTCAGCCGCGCCCTCTATATCGAGTAGCCCTGTCCCAACGGACAGGATCGAAACGGTTCGGATGGTGGGTTCGGATCTATTCTCATACGCGTACAGTGGAGGAAAGAGGCGGAATCGGCCCATTCCGGTCTGCATATGAGTGACACCCACTTGTTTGAAGCGATGTTGAATAGTGGCGAGCACGAAGAAAGGGGAATCCAACGATGACCGACCTCCGTTCATGGGAAGCAATCCCGTGTATCCAGATACCCGAGGATTATCTCCAGCGCATTGGCCCGTTCCTGGCGGAGATGTACGAGCGGCATGGGCCGATCTTCCGCTCCAACCAGAACGGGCACAATGTCATCTTCCTTGCCGGGTCGGAGGCGAACCGGTTCGTCCTGCTGTCGAACCGGCTGAAGTTCTCCAACTACATTGGCTGGACGAAGATCTTCGGCATCGAGGACGCGTTTGGCAACGGCCTGCTCTCGATGGACGGCGCGGAGCACGATGCGCACCGCAAGATGATGAACCCCGCCTTTGCGATCACCTACATGGATCGCTACCTGCCGATCATGCAGCGCATCATCCGCGAGCGGATCGCGGACTGGGCAGCACGAGGCGAGGTGGATGTCTATGAGGAAGCGCGCAAGATCACTTTCGATGTCGCCGCCGAAGCGTTGGCGGGCTTAAAGCCGGGGCCGGAGGTGGATCAGTTCCGCGAACTCTATCTGGCGATGCTCCGCCTTGGCCCGCAGATGAAGGATTGGGATGCGTTCTACGCCGAGCAGGTGCGACTGAAGGGCGAACTCTATGGCCTCCTGCGGCCAAAGATCGTCGAGCGCCGCCAGCACCCGACGGATGACGTGCTCGGCATGCTCGTCCAGGCGCGCGATCCGGAGGGCAACGCCCTCAGCGACGAGCAGTTGATCGCGCACACGAATATCCTTCTCGTCGCCGGGCACGAGACCTCGACGAGCATGAGCGCGTGGCTGCTCTATCTGCTCGCGCAACATCCCGACTACCTCCGGCGCGTCCAGGAGGAGCAGGCCGCACTCGTCCCGGCTGGCGCGGCCCCGACGCTCGATAGCATCCAGCGGATGAAGGTATTGGAGAACGGCCTGATGGAGGCGGAGCGGCTCTATCCACCGGTCTCGTACGGGCCGCGCGGTGTCGTGGAGAATTTCGACTTCTACGGCTACCACGTCCCGGCCGGGTCACACGTCTTCTACGCCATCGCCGCCTCGCACCTCATTCCAAGCGTCTTCGCGGACCCAACCAGTTTCGACCCGGATCGCTTCGCCCCGCCGCGCGAGGAGCAAAAGAGGACGCCGTACGCGCTCGTCGGCTTCGGTGGCGGGCCGCGCATCTGCATCGGCATTAACTTCGCCAAGGTCGAGATCAAGGCGATGATCGCCGAAATCCTCCGCCACTACACGCTCGAACTGGTGCCCGATCAGGATGTCGAACTTTTTGGCGTCATTAGCAGACCACGCCACGGTGTGCGGATGCGGGTGCATGCACTTGAACGTATCCCAATCGCGGTGTAGATCAGTGTTCAGTGGAGTTGGTAGTCGAGAAACGGAAGAGGCTGGGGGTAGGCCATTAAAATGTAAGGCCCCGGCAGCCAGTGTACTCCATCCAAACCCTTGGGCCTTGCGGCTTCGGTATTTGGCTGAGGCACATCGGTCATCGGGACCTTACAATCATGAATATACAGGATGTACGGACGTTTGTCAACAGGTTGAATGGGTTCAGTACGTCCGCTACGGATGGATGCCGAACTGTGCGGCGAGGAACTCGACCGGGGTGCGCATCCCGAGGCTCTGGTGCGGTCGAACCTCATTGTCTACC
>JAABUU010002636.1_pt1 | contig 24891 bp, 30 predicted proteins | sample 5559301 | NCBI WGS metagenome assembly JAABUU01 (sample SAMN10711884, study PRJNA513360) | rock metagenome | isolation source: Antarctica rocks | place: Antarctica: Victoria Land, Richard Nunatak white | reverse complement strand
CATTCCCAGCTCTTTTGCTAGTGCATTGGGTGGCTTGATGTCTATGGCAGCTCAGAATCTGGAGCTGCACTTTGTACCCAAGGTACGTGTCACTGTACTGTTTGCATCCCTCCTTGGCTGTAGGTGCTCATAATGAGTTACATCTGCTATGTGTTTGCAGCTTGTCCAAACACTCTGCCGCTATGCTGCTTGTTCAGACTGCATGTGTCAGTGCAGGAAGGAGTTGCAGTACATCGAATTGAAACCAGCTTCAAAAAAAAACCACAGTCTGATGGCAGCATCAAGGTGGCAGTGGGTGACCTGTTTTCAGATGAACAAAAGGACTTTCTTCTTGAGCTGGACATCCCAGGCTTATATGTGGCAGATGTCACTGAGCCAGTGATGCTTGTGCAAGCACGATACTTGGACATCAGCCACACGTGCATGCGTGATGAGAGCTTTGAAGCCACAGTGGCCAGAACTGCTGACACTGCTGGCCTGCGGCAAAGCCACCCTCTTGTGTTGGTCAGTCCCAGCCCACTGGTCTGACAAGCGAGCAGATTGCTGACCTCCAGTTGCTGCTCCCATTGCTAGATCTTCTCAATAGCAACAAGCACTGTCATGGAGTTGCAGATCATCAGGAACGATGGATACCAGGTCCACTTAGTAGTAGTTGTTGCTGCTTTCAGGAACATGTGCAACGCATCGAGGCCTCCAATGCCTTGCAAGCTGCTTCAATGCTGGCAGACCAAGGCAACCTTTCAAGGTGAGCACCTGGGTTGCTCACCAAAATCAACCATTTGATTTGTCAAAGGTCTTTCATTGTCCATTGCAATGTACATTTGTCACTGTGGCCGCTTTGGTTGAGAACACCCAACATTTCATAAGAGTGTCCAAAACAACAAGGTGCAATACTTTGGTGCACATGCGTGCTATCCTGCATTCATCTGCACTTCCAAGATGTCGTCTTGTCATGCCGACCAATAAAGTTATTGCGTCCTCAGCTCACCAACACCAAGTCTTGAACATGCCCTTTGGGCTCTGTAGGCTTATCCAAGCCCTCGGTCAGATCATTTTCTGTGTGAACACTCCCAAATGCTGAACTCTGGTGGTTAGATATGACTTGTGCTGCAGTGCCCGAGCTGTGCTACACCAAAGCTTTGATGGCATCAACAGCGGTCCTGTCAGTGCAAGGTCCAGACGCCTAGCAGCTGACTTGAGCTCCACAATGGAGGCATTTGAAGATCAGCAGACCTATGAGCGTCAGGGACGCTCCATGAGCAGTCGCTTTGGCAGAGAACATGCACGCCAACAGGCCTCTGTCATGACTGGAGGCCGTGAGTCGGCCTATGCCACAGGAGCACAGATCAGGATGTCCAGGATGTCACGGCAGCCTGGTGATGGCAATGCTGCTGCTGCTGTTGCTCAACCCCATCATTCTCAGGCCTGGCAGGCAGCTCAGCCTGCAGCTGCCACGATGCAGTGTGATTCCACCCTGGAAGCTGCTGTGCCGAGACAGACAAGGCAGCAGCGCCAGGGTGCTGGGTCTCATCACAGCTCTACTGCAACTCTGGCCTATGCTCCAGATGCAGGCAGAGTGTCTGGCCACAAAAGAGCTCATGAGCAGGCTGCAAACGCAAGCAGCAGTGAAGCGCGGTCCAGTCCTGCTATAGAGGGGGGTTACAACACACGTGCAAAGTACCGCAGAGAAAATGACAGTTGATTTAAGCTTGAAAAGTTCTGTACATGCCTATCCTACTGATCTGTACCTTGATGTATCACCAGAATTTTCACGTGACCTCCTTGTTTCATAGCTTTTTCGGGGAACCAATAGTACTCCAAAAACAATGTTCCCGCATATGGTGAATGCTTTGTTTTGACATTTTCAACTGCTTTGCTGTCCGCTTAAGCTGTTTGCTTTCATCTGAGGCATTTGTTATTGAAGCAAGGACGTCACGGCGGTCTTGTGTAACCAGACAGAATCATTACAAGACTGTTTCACACTCTGTTATTGCTGCTATCACTCTGTTATTAGGCCGCTGGACTCTGTACATTAGCCTGACGGCGGGACGCTGGTATACGAAACTAGTCATAACAGAGACACATGACCCAACTATGACTAACCACTTCATGAATGACTTGACTGAATCAATCTAAGTGCTTAGCACAACTCAACATTTGTGCTTGCAACTCTATGAATGATGCTGCTCTCTGCTTGATGTTCGATGCACTTCAGAATGTGATGCCCTGGCTTGGTGTGGCGCAAAGTTTGCAGAACACCAGCCAGATTAGTCATACAAACTGTCTATCAATCGGATTCAGGAGCTAGCTGGCAGTGAAAGCCAAGATAAGATCTACCCCTGTACAGCTTACTCGACATCGCACAGCTCACATAGGTGCGCCAATTTTCCGCAAGACTTCAGCAATTATGGTCTCTGCGTGCTTGCAAACTGCTGTTGTGCGTCCAACGGTTAAGTCGCAGACGCCCAAGTCAGCTCGATCCATCCGGGCACCAATCCGCTGCTCAGCTCACAAGAACGGGACAGGGCATGTTGAGGCGAGCAGATTGGCTGCCCTAGCTGCAGCTGCCTCTTTGCTGCTGGTACGCTTTGATTTGACCATCGTCAACTACATATCCGAAAGGCGTCGACCGTGCTGATCTTCGTGCTTTGGGCGGGCTCACGAACTCTGCTGAGCCAGAATTTGACGTGGATACTTGTCAACTACACAGGCCCAGCCAAGCTTTGCCGGACCTTTGAGTGACAAGCTACCAGACTCCTCCCCGGCGGTATGTTCAACATTCTTTGAGGTGTATTACTGTTGTGTACCAACCCTTTGTCGAAAAGGGTCTGACTTTGGTGTCTGTCTGACAACTGCCTATGTTTGTGCAGCCCCCTAAGGAGAAGTTCGAGAGAGACCTTGGTGGAGGACGCAAATTGCAGGCAGACTCTAGCACAAAGAATAATGCCAGCCGTGTGAGTTCAGGCAAGCAAGGAGGACCTTCAGACAGTGCAGATGCTCGTGATGCACCTGATATGAAGGTTACCGGTGGCAGCCTGCCAGGCATCTCAAAGTCACTACCCAAGTCATCAACATCTGCGCCCATCTCTTAATGGTGATGGTTGATAGTCTGTTCTGGTGTCATGGCAGTAGTCCTCCTTACCAGTGTGTACCTGAGATACTGTGCTGTTTTTTGTATCTGAACCCACAGTGAGAGTCCACAGGTCTGGCTGATTGTGCTGCCATTACCTGCCTGGAAAGTTTACACAAGTGTAACGCCAATTTGGCTCACAACCCATGTTGGGACTGCGGCACCTTTCTGCTATGTTGGCAGAGACCAATGTCCATGATATCAGTACAATCTGCATGTGCACTGTGTTCCAGAGCTTGACATGCTTTGGTAAGTAGGCTGCAGCTCAGGATATGTCAAGCAATGTCTGTATCAAGTAGGCATGCCACTTCACTGTGTCATTGACATGTTTGTGTGTGCATATGTACACCGTATCCGTACTAGATGGTGCACACTACTATGGTGGGTGAAGAAGCATGTTTCAGTCATCACACCAGGGAGCATACCTTGATACCTGTCAGAAGGTGTAAGAGAGTATAGTAGTAGATCGAGTGTCAAATTAGGTTTCAGCAGACATGCTGTGCACATCTTTGCAAAGCAGTCTGTGATCAGTCAATTTCGGCTACAGCATGCACAAATATGTAGATACTGACATTCATCTGTATCCCTGGGGGCCTGTATGTCTCTCATATATGACATCAGCTGAGTGGCAAGGTCCCTTGCTGTACATTGGAGCTCTAACGACCAGGATGTAAGTCATTCTACAAGACAGATCTGTGGTTGTTCGGGTGTTCCTGGTGACTTGCATAATGGAGTCACTGTTAGGCTCCATGGAATCTGAAACGGAACACTGAGTATAGGGGTGTATAAATCACTCATGTCACCGAACCCTTGTCATCAGTTACCCAGTAACGTTACCAATTTGTGAGTAACAAACTAATGTACCATTAAAGTATCACTGTCTAATTGCCATACAACGCCATTCTCAGCTGTGAAAGCGGCAAAGCATTGCTCTTGCTGAGGGAGATGCATGCATGCGCATCTGCCAAGTTGAACAAATTCTCGAGCAATATTCCTACCTCAAAACCTGGATTTACCTGTTTCGACAGGGTTTACAGGTTTAAAATACGCCAAATCCTCTACAAAACCTATTTTGCCACCAATTTTCCCCCGATACGGCTCATTTGGGCTTATTTTGCCCATTTTCTGTGAAATGAAATGAAACGAAACGCTTAAATCACCTTATTTCGCGACCCCAATAGTAAATTAGCAGTAATTGCAGTACTGAGTAATTGGAGCCGTTCTGGACGTTTAATTTGCAGGGACCGGGCACCGGCTGACGCAATCGCGTTTTTGATGAGCAGCACATGGTCCTGAACTGCACATACTTGCACGAGTTTTATCGCCTGATTTCTAGCTGCGTCATTCCAGATATGGTATCCTTACCGAATCCTGAACTTAATGATGCCTTGGATAGTCAGGAGCAGACCGGGGCCCTTCTACCTGGCAGGCAGCATGTTGCTCTTGATAGTGAAGACCAGCAGGCTGAGGGTTCCCATGACTATTACGGTGAGTCTTGCCGTAATAATATTAACCTGGCTGATCACTAGGCTACCTCCCACAAACAATCCAACAGCACCGGACAGCTTACCTGGCCTGCAGAGGAGCACATGGCTCGACTTACGGCAGAAGGGGAGGCGGTAGACTACAGCAGACGGCTGACTGTAGCGCAGGAACAGTTAGCAGAATATGCCGCACAGAAGGAAGAAGATGCTGCAGGCTACTTGCAGCAAGCTCAATCCCTCGAGAAAGTGTTGACAAGCTGGCTAGAGAGCAATGATAACAGTCCAGCCAGAGCACAGCTGCAGGCGGCATCTCGTGATCTGTGTCAAAAGCTTGCAGAAGAAGCTGGAGAGGCCAAAAGTTTTGCTGCGCAACAGAAAGCTGATGTGGAGAGAGCAAAGCGCACCTCTAGCCAGGTACACCGGCTGATTTTATGGCAAGCGGAGTAGAAGAAAATACTGATACACCTATGACATGTAGCATCTTGTGCCAGGCGCATTCAACAATCAGTATCTTCCCTTAGTTTGGTGCTTCCTGCCTTGAACGGCTGCATGATGCTAGCAAACAGGGTCAGAAAACAATTCCTGCCATGTTGGGCAACGCTAGAGACCCTTTTACTGCTCCTGCTGATCAACAAGTCATTGCTGCGAGCTATTGCTGCATGCTGTGATGCAGGCAGACCTTGCTCCCATGCAGGACGAAGAAGATGTAAAGAGGCCAAGGGAAGAAAATGGTCATGCCAATGGTCATGCACAGGTACAGCATAGGGCATTGTATGGTGAAGATCACCACACGCAAGACTGTCAAATGCAGCTGAGACAAGCCATCAGCTTGTGGCGCATGCTTGCATGCTGTCAGGCATCAACTGCACAACAAACATTCAGCTTGTTCATGCTTTAGCATGAATTTGAACAGGTGTGACCAGCGCAAGAACGTGCCACATAAGCATCTATCAGCAGCAGGCTAATCCCGTGTCAAGTGCGCTGTATGTCTCTGGCACCTTTGTCTCATGAATACGCGTCTATGCATCCTATTTTCTAACATTATGGTCTGTGCTTGATCCTTGCAGGAGGCATCCACTGCAATGTCACAGGAAGAAGAGGAAGACAACGACAGTCAGCCAATAGCCAGCACATCTGGCAGCAACAACTTTCTGGAGAGAGCTAAGTACATCCCCCTCAGGCTGCAATTGGAAGAGCGGCGATTACTGAGGCTGTTGGAAGCAGCCCTGAGTGTCAGTGAGTACACAGACAGAGTGGATGTACTTAGCTGGAAGAGTAAGACATCGCGCATCCATGCGCAGATCAAGGACATTTGTGCCATACTCTGTGGGCTAGTTGTGGCTCAGGACTACAAGAAAGGGCAGCAGCTTGTTAGGGTTAGTGCCTCTGAGCTCTCCTCAATTGCAAAAGCTTGATACATGTTGGCTGCATCTCATGCGCAAACTTGAACCCCTCTTCATGCCCTGTGAGTCAGGTTTACGGTCCACGATGGGCCAGAGCAGGTGCTGGTGTATGTGTAAGCAGGGCAGTTCTTGCTCAACCTTCTGTGCGCAAGCATTGGCATCATGACAACCTGATTGTTGCCTGGTTCAGAAGAGAAACATGCTGACCATCCGCACATCAATGCTGGCCTCAAAGGCATTGGGACCCTGCTTTTGGACAAGGCATCTGTGCTTCTGTAGGATCGCAACTTTCAGGACAATGCAGAGTTCTTCCAGAATTGCTTTGAGGCTGGCCGCCGCTTTAAGATCATGAACCCCGACAAGATGCGGTCAGAGTACGGCAAGCTTGTCTACCTGCTCATGGACTCCTCAGATGACCATGTGCAGAACCTGCTGGAGTTCAAGTGTGTGCGCCCTCTCAGGACAGTGTACACCCTCCTAGAAGAATGCAATGGCTTGGCAGTGCTCCAGGATCCCCTTGTAGAGGCTGCAACAGCTGAGATTGTGGCAGGTGAGCGGTTCAAGTGGCTCTTGCATTGCTGTTCCAATGCTGTGCAGGTGTCCTGTTGCCATTGTCTTGCCGGCATGCCAGACTTGTTTGTTTGTCAAGTGCTGTTTGTGCACGGCCAATTGCTGTGAAGCAACACAAACTGGTTCTGGCTGTGCATCTGTCAATTTCTGTCCTGCTGGGAACAGCATGTATGCAGCGCTCAACAGATGGTGGCGTCATTCCCAGATATGTCACGTTATCAGGATTTTCTCATGCAGTCCTCGCAAGCAGCACAGTCAAAGGTGTCACGACTCTGTCTTGCATTTGTACGCCACCTCAGTTTCCTGTAATGGTTGTCAGGTGGTCGCCCCCGTCCAGAGATTCAGCGTGACATTCGACGAAAGGAGAAAGCTAGGGAAGCTCTAGTGCAGCGTTACAGCAGCAACCGGCTGCCAGAGGAGTCCCTACTGCAGTGCCTCTACTCCATCAGTGACAACAACAGCTTCCTTCTGTTCAACCGTGACCCAGTGGACAGGATGATCGCCTACCTGCAACATTACTTCCAGCCCAACCAGGTGGAGCAGGGGTTCAGCCTAGGGATCTCTGGGGGTTTTGAGGGGGCGCGGCTGACCCACAACCACCAGCGGCAGTACAACTACGCCCTGCAGTCATTGACACTCTGGCGTGAGATCAGTCATGACATGTTCAAGCTGTGGTGTTTGGCGGAGACTGACTTGCTGTCGGAAAGCAACTCTTATCGACTCACCAACACTGGGCAGGTCAGTCATCCTGCAAATTGCTTTTGCACTGTGATCAGCCTTCCGTTGAGGCTCTTGCTCCACGGCTGCTGGTGGCTATACATCTGTAACACCACCTATCCATTGCTGTTGCCAAGCTTGAGATTGATGACAAGCAGCCTGGTATACTGCCATTGTTGCTCCTATCAGTTGCAAGGCTAAGGCCTTTCAATCTGAAACCAGACTCACTGCCTTAGAAGGTAGTGGCGATGGCGGTAACATTTTGAAAGTTAGGAGCCTGTGCTGCACGTCTGCACTGACTTGTGAGGGACAAAGCAAGGAGGAGGTGAGCAAACATGTCGTCTGTAGGGCCTGAACCGCGTACAGCAAGCACCAGGGGTGTCAAGGGCCATGCACAGCATCCTGTACAAGTGCCAGAAGCAGATTGGGCACTGGGTGGGCTCATCAGTCATTCACCTTGGGGATCACAATGTCCCAAATGCACTCATGTTCATAGACAAGTACACACAGGTAACATCTTGCACAAGGCCACCTGACCAACGCTGCGTCATATGTGCTAGATACTGGCGCAGAAGTTGTAGCAGCACACAGCTTGATATTGCAGTCTACATGGCCACTTGTTTTGTCTTTTTCCGGTATCAGTACTGTATGCTGTGTACTGTCTGGCTCTGATGGCTTTCCTGACAGCAGTCTGGAACATGGAGTGAGCATTCCAGTTTTGTGGAGTGTGTGGTATCATGACTATCATGTTCTGCAGGTGCCACGGATTTTGAACCCTGTGGTGCTGGTTGTGGATGCACTGCCAGACTTGTGTAAGGACACGCAAGTTAGAGCCTATGTAGACAGCGCATTTGGAAGTGAGGAACAGTGCAGGCAAGCACAGCTTCTGTATCATCTGTTGTGTGTGTGTGTGTGTGTGTGTGTGTGTGTGTGTTTTACTGCTCAGGCCGTCAGTCTACTGATGCACTCTCAAAGAACGGGCGGGTCTGATACTACCAGTGCCAGCAGACAGCACTGTAGTCTGCCATTGCTGTACCCAATCTCCTTGTCACAGCTGCACTGTCTTGGTGGGACACCAAGTTCTTGCTGCCGCAGGAAGTCCATCTTAGCGGATTTTTTCAAGCATGCTTTTGACGGTGGAGGGGCCGACAACTTCTTTGATGCTGGGTCTTGCATTGATGGGCGTCTGACATCTGCATGGAACTGGAGCAGCAAGATAGAGAAGAAGCCTTACTACAACATCTTCAAGATGGCTGGTTTTGTGGGCTTTGATGGCCGCTTCTGAGAGGCTCTGGCCTCATGCAACTACTGTCACTGAACCGGCTGTTAGGACGAGTCTATATGTTTCAGTCAATACAATCTTCTGTGTACGAGCTTGTGGGAATGAAGTGTACACGTCCCAGTGTTCTTACAGCAAAACGTTTGTTCTTGATGGCCAATGATTATGTGTCATAGTCAGCTTATGTGCTGTGAACAACTCAGGGATATGCAGATGTCTGTCAAAATAGCTTACAAGTACAACACATGCAGTTTCTTTGATTGTTTTGATGTGATCAAGCTGAATGCTGATGCAAAGTCATTGTCAGCATGAGTTCCATGTCAATTGCACAAGCAAATGCCAAGCTTTGCATGGTAACAGTGGTAAATGTGCAAATTCGACCTGCAGAAGGCATGACGGGAGTCCAATTGAGCATTGTAACCTAAGCATAGGTTGAACAGCCATTAGTCAGAACAGGTTCGCATGAATGCCACTCCAAGCTCATTTGAATCCTACATAATACATGGCGTCCTAATAAGGCTGGCTGATATACAGATGTGAAGGCAGATGCTGCTGCCTTATGTGTGATGAATGTGACCAGACTTCTTGGCCTTCTCCAGCTGGCTGCTGGCCATGTCTTTCTGCCTCCTGCTTTCTGGATCCTCCTCCTAACGCACACTCGCAACTTCAGAACATGCATGCATGTGTTTGGAAGTGCAAATGCATGGTTGTGTATGCAGCATTGTAATTTTCACTTATTGCGTTGTCTGGAGCCATCAAAAGGCCATGCCAATATCATGTAATCATGGCAATTAGTCAAAGCTGGCTTGTCGGATCAATGATGGCGGTCCAGCATTGTTCAAAGCGCTCAATCAACTCACCGTAGCATTTCTGTCATAGATATCTGCAACAGCTGCTACTCCAATAGCACCAAGGGTGATAGCCTGCAATCAGAACAAAAGACTCAGCAAGCAGTACTGCAAGCAAAGCTAGTTTTGCACGAAATCACATGCAGCATTGGAAATTGCTGACCTCACCTGAGCATACACTCTGGAATGTATAATTTTGAGCTGGGTAGGAATTGGCCTCGTCCATTGAAAAGCTAGTGACCCTATTACTCCTGTTCCCCAAAGGCTACCTGTAATGCAACATCATGATGTGAGTTATCAAAGCTCGTCCCTAGCAACTGAAAACAAGCTGTCAAGGATCTGACCAATGGCTTTGAGCTTGTGCTCCGTGATCCAGTGCCGGGTGTCTGCGATAGTCTCGTTGATACCCATGCTGTCTAGAAAGGTTTCAAATAACTGCAAGTGAGATCATACTCAACTTACATCAAGTTGCCACTGCAGGGCTGAGGCAAGGCATGCCCCGAGTCTTGGTCAATAATCGAACCGTCAGCAAGATGTGAGCGATGTCAACGTGGTCAGGAGTGCTTGATTGCAGGGAAGACAAAAGGTTCTGCTTGCCAGGTAACGGGGCAGGCGGGTGTTACAAAAGTCAGTACTGCTGTAAACATGCAAGCATGCGTGCGCTTTACCTGTCCAGGAAAGCGAAGCGCCAACTTGTTCGATCAAGCGAGATCTGCACCGTCGTCGGGAATACGTCAACTGTCCCCGGAATCAACGCAATGGTTCTGTGCGGCACAAAACGGTGGTTGCGACTTGCTTGAGCTCACGTGCGGTTTTTACGTTTAGTAGCGTTGAGTGCACATTTGACCGAAACCTGTCTATGTGAAGTTTGTACGGATGCGATGCTTTGTGTTTAGCTGGCATGGGTGCAGAATGTCTGCGAAGTCCCTTGTTGCAGCCATGTGTCCAGCACGGCCCACGCCAGCATCGAGCACCGTTTACCTCCTCGACGACCAACATTGCTAGGATCAACAAAAAATCTCCGCGACGGTCTTCTGCCATTGGTTGTCAACAAGTTGCAACACAGTCTGTTGGTACAACTTTACAGCACCAGCAAGGTGAACACATGTTTTCTAAGAACTCTGGGGCCTACTGGGTTCCTGTTTGCTCCCTTGGGCTATACCTGCCTACAAATAGAGTACTGCGTGGGTGCTGAAGCAGTTGAGTGACGCAGTCTACTCATGGCAGCGGCCAAAGATTTGCCGCGCGTTCAAGCCCCTTCAGACGCTCCCCCCATTGTCATATTACCAGGTTTTGGCAACTGCTCTAGCGACTACATAGCCCCATTTGGCTTGAAGGAGGAGGGCATAGCACACTTCCTTCAGGTGACAGATTCCAGCCAGATTGTCAACATCACACCCTGTCTTGCACTGCCGAGCACATCATGAATGTTTTGTGTGCCCTGTTTGCAGCAAAGAGGCTTCAATGTGTATGTGGTTGACATTGAGAGACGAGACTGGATACAAGTAGCAAGGTGCATAGCATCAAGAGCCTATTGGACTGGGAAATCAACAGTCGATCCAGGCTATAGAGGGTACTTGCATCGCGTGCAAGCTACCATTGACAAGGCACGCAAAGAATGTGACTCTGACCAAGTAGACTTAATTGGCCACTCTGCTGGAGGCTGGCTTGCCAGGGCTTTTGTGGGAGACGCCCTTTACATGAAGAGCCCTAAGGCTGGCAGCGACCCTGCAGCCGAGCCTCATGTGGCACCAGGCCTTGGAGTAGGACATTTGCCAAGCACAGCTCATGAAGGGGTAAGGCGGTTGGTCACCTTGGGCACTCCACATTTGGGCCCTAGCACTGGTGGTAGGGACATGACTGGGGGGACCCTGACTTGGCTCAATACTCAATGGCCTGGTAAGCTGCCTCTATAATCATGGCTGCCTGCAAAGCAGCCCTGATGCACAATGAAGTATGACATTGTTGAAGATAATGTTGCAAGTATCTCTGTTGGTTTCCCGCTTTCAACCCAGAGGCTGTCACAGCAAAGCCACATGATGCAATCCAACCTTTGTGTTGCCATCAATGCGTTTTCTGGGCATCCGCCCTAAAATGAAGCATGGGCAGGCTCCATGGGCCAGGGCTTTGCCGACATGCATGCCTGACATTGGTACAACAGTGCAAAAGCATTGCCAGTCATGCTGCATGCAACCATACAGGGGCTTTTTTCAAGGACCAAGGTATCCAGTATACTTGCGTAGCTGGACAGCTTGTAGCAGGCAACAAGGAGGCTGCCAACAGGACTCTGGCCAAATATGCGTGTAACAGCTACCGGGAGGTAAGTTTGAGGCCCTCCCCTCTCTGTGCATCCTGTCTACCAGTCCCAGGGTCTAGCTGAAAGTCGACCATGGTCAAGTATTGTCTTATGTCTTTCAGTTCATCTGCCTTCAGAGCTGCAGCATGTTTGCTGAGTTGCCTCTGTGAATAGAATGTGATGTGCATGGACACCATGCAGCATTCGCAGTCATAAAATCACCTGTTCATTCACAGATACAGAGAAGCACGTCTGCAACAGCTTGCATATTGACTGAAGGGCTGAGCAACCTGCAGGTATGCGGGGATGGCCATGGTCAGCTTGGGGATGGTGTGGTCCCCAGGTGTTGCGCGCACCTTGAGGTGAAATTCACAACTGCATATAGCTGCCATGTAAACTTATATATGTATACAGTGGTAGATCTGTGAATGGTTGTTGGCAATGAAATGTGCTATAGCTAGCTAGACTTGGCAGGTAAACAGGGGCAACTTTGTATGCAATGAAGTGAGTTGAGCTTGCTGCCTGCAGGGTGCTGACAACTTGCTGCTAGAGGGCGTATTTCACAGCATCAGCAAGAAAAGCACTTTTGCTGATCGTTCTCAACTTTTATGGTATGGTTCCGATGATATCATTGATGCTTGGCTGCATGCCTTGCTGTGAGCAAGAAAGTGACATCCAGTCACAGTGTTTGCTATGAGGCATCTCTTGACAATGCCGTTTGCTGCATTAGACGATGCCTTTTCACACAGGGTGGCTTTAGCTGTTATTACTTGATGACTCCACACTCTTTTCAACAGTTGGTTGCTTGTATCAGGCTGCCGACTGCAGTGGAACTGTGGATCTTTGCAAAGTATTCTTTTGTTTATTTCATCATTGGTACCTTTGCTTATCACATCATAGTTTGGACGTTGCAAAACTTGACGTGATGATGAAGTACTTCATCATGACATACAGATCACGTGTATAGAGGACCGAGTAAATATCAACTGAAAAGCGTCAGAAATGAAATTCCAAAACTGGACGCATCTACCCTGGTAGGAAGACACTCTGTAATTCAACGTACATGGGTGTGACATGCAAGGCAGTGTCGCTCTGAAGTGTACAACCATGACGTCGAAACGCATGCCATTCTTGTTCTGTAAGTCAACCCTCTACAATCTTGACTCTGGAGCCAAAAGGGCTTGTTTTGACGCTCAGTAGCTCTACATCTAATTCTAGAGTGGCACCGCCTGGAATCTCGCCAATACCTTTTTCTCCGTAGCCCTGTAATGAAGCTGCCATCACTAAAATCATGTATGTGTCTCTATATTACTGGAACAGGCAGTGCTTGTGCAGACCTATACACTTCAGCTATCAGTACCCTACATGCACCTTGCATGCTATGCCCAGTGAGCATTATGATAGTGGCTGAAAATTTTGTCCTGCGTCGATTTGCATTTTATGCTGTCTTTATATACAAGCCATGACATTGCAGTGCCTACATAATACAATATAGACGCAATGAGTTACTGCTGTGAACCACTCACCAACTCTGGAGGCAAAATGGCTTTCCTTGAGCCGCCCACACGCATCCCCTCACCCGCTTGTACTGTCTGCATAGCATATCAACGAGGCAGATTTTCAGTGCACCAAACAGCACACAAAAACCTCGACAGCTTAGTTGCGACACTGGTAGATGTGGCATTATCAATGCTGCGTTATTCAGCACTGCAGATATGCCCCAACGCTATAGCCTGGGACGTAAACACAACATGCAAAGCAGATCTGATGTTGTCACAGGTAACTTTGCACCAACTCCTATGACCTCATCAAAACCAAGAGCTCACCAGATCAAGGCCAGGCAAAGTGCCTCCTGGTCCCTGAGCTCCCAGGTTGAATCCCAGGGGCTCTCCGCCAGTGACACCCATGCCTTGCCTGCAATTGAGGCAGAGTTGAAGCTGGTCCAGGGTTGCAACTCAAGTGTCTGCAAAATTCAACACCTGAAAGCCTGCACTATAAGATGTCTGTTTGTAACCTACATGTTGCAACTGTGATCAGGGCAGAGGCAGTGTCACACAGACACATGCGAATCAAATGTGCAGATGTTGGGGCTTGGCTGCAAAGGAAAGCAGTGCAGACCGTGATGTCATGAAAGTCACGCCATGCCATCGGATTTCGTAATGTACAGCGATTCTGTCGCCTTTCTTGGGCAAAGCTCCTTTGCCAGGTGTCATCTCAACATATTTTAGGCCTTTTGGGCCTGCTTGAAAGTCCTCCTCTGGGATCTGAGCTTTGAAACCCCGCCGGCGCTGCATGTCCTGTAATTCCACATGGGGTATATACTAACACCTTTTATGTTTGAAAGCATCAATACATTTGACAGGTAGTTGCAGCACAATCCATCACACCTTTTTAAATCCCACAGCCTCTGCAGGTTCTTCAGGTAAAAGTATTTGCAGCCCTGTACAGGATATTGTCAGTCAGCCACTTGTCAGGTGCCTTTATGGGATTGCAGTGGCCTCATGGCCCATTAAAAAAAAAGACATCAGAGCTTGCGAATGCATGAACAGCATGAGTGGAGTATAAGTTACCAAGCAACGCTGGGCCTGCTTGTAGCAACGCACGGCGGGTGCTCTTGCTCGAGAGCATTGCTTGTTGAGTCTCGCCTGTACCAGAGAAACGTGAATGCTTTGCATCAGCATAGGTCAATCAGAAGGAGGGTGCGCATCACAAAGAATGGCAGTCCTTACCGTGACGCTGTTTGTCTGTACAGCACACGGGAAGCTTCCGACAGCTCTTGCCAAGAGGCTGGCTTTGAACTTTGCCCCAGCTGCGATAGGGATGTAAGGACTTGCAACTCATAGCATGAGCCATGGTTCTCCAACGTTGGATGTCACAACTGCACCCTGCATGCAATGCGCGCATAGAACCGGTGCTTTTGCGGCGAAAAGATAAAATTTGCTTTGCTCCGAATCCAGACTGTTATGATACCTCGGCTGAGGTAAAGGGGAAATTGCCTAGACCTACATTGCTCTTCTTCTTCTTCTTCTTCTTTCTGCACTGACGTCACGTTATGCAGCCTTCTCAGTGCCATGCCGACAGCGCTAGAATGCCGCAAAGCTATCATAGGGCGTAACGCTGGGCATGCAGCAGACTCATGATCAGCTATAGTGAAATACAGAAATGATTGCCCATGTACAAAGTTTGCATGTGGTCTGTACCGTTGCATACATGCATATGAAGGCTGAATGAAAAATTACCCTGGCAACAATATTAGAGAGCTTGAAGGCATGCATCAACTTCACCTAAATCTGTCACTGTAACGCCTTCAAGCTTGAACTTAAGTGCAAGCGCTTGGCTTTACAGCTCGTAAGGCATCACAACAAAACCTTAGGGAAACGTGTGATTTTCAGGAAGAGTTTGCCGAACAGTCATACTGTGCAACATGAAACACTAACAACGTCAACCAAAGTATGCTGAAAAGCTTTCAACTTAAGATGCTAAAGGACACAAAAAACAAAACCTGCGTACTGTTGATGTTCAATATTGGTAGCGGTACCACTTAGCCAGTCTACTGCTGATAGGTGTTGGTGGACATTGCCCTGAGAACTGGTCTGAGTCAGACTTGTTAAAAGTCAATGTTGCATGGCAATGCCTGGCAGGCACACTACCCAGTGCAAAGCTATTAGCTGTCATCGCTTCTGCTTGGCCTTGCCAAACAAAACGTCATCTGTTATCTGGCCCTTCCTGCATAAAGGTTTATGAGTTAGATTTGGACTGACAAAATCCCTGACCGGAGTAGATGCTCAGCTGCGAACCACAAACAGAGGAAGTTGCTGACCCACCGGATGTATGAAATGTTGCCCTTGACAGCAGCTGGACAGGGTCTATATGCCTTGATGGGGAACCAGCCAACGACTGCCCCAAGACCACCAGCTATCCTTCCTTGACCATCGCAGCTGCATCATCAAAAGTCCAGCACGTCTGCCAACTGGAGTACAACCACATGCATTGCCGTTGCGCAAGGCTCACCCTTTAGGTCTATTTGCGTTGTCTATACCGCAGGTCGGGCAAATGTCTGCTGACTTTTCTGCTTCTGAGTCCTATGCAAAACATAAGTGTCGCGGAGCATCTCAGTCCAGTCTTGCACGTGAGCCAAACGCAGGACGGTGAGCTGGCGACGATAGCTGGGAAGAGGGTCCCGTCACCTGAGTTGCAGACCTAACGAGTGATCTTGCCCTAGGCAAGAGTGCGCCCCGTGTTTGCAGCTGCGACGGTATTTGCTGAATACAAGAACCACCAAAAGGTACTACACTTTGCATTGCGGCGGAAGATGGCAGCTGTGCTCGCTAATCTCGTAGCAACATGAACTGGCTGGGTCTTGCTCACGGACCTTGACGCCGTGCCTTGACGCCGTGCGCGTCTTTTCACGCTTCACACCTGGCAGAAGCCGCGGCCGCAGCTTACGCGATCAGTACTCTTCAGTTCTAGTGTTCGCTTGCTGCTTGCGACCCCTACGCTCATATTGTGATCTAAGCGACAGTGCTTCTCACTTGCCAAACATGCTATCTGGAACTGCAAACGGTGTTGCAAATGGCTCTGCCAACGGGTCGGCCAAGGACCAGGTCAGTCGAGCAAATTGATCTCAATTTGCTGTACAGGCTGTAAATGCTCGCACTGTTCCGATGCCGTGTCTCGAGCGGCCGTGTCTCTTTGTAGGTGTTCTTGGTTTTCGGCAAAAGCGGCTGGATTGGTGGTCTGATTGGTCAGCTTTTGAAAGAGCGCGGTCTGAAGTTTGAGTATGCAAACGCTCGTTTGGAAGACCGCTCAGAAGTGATTGCTGACCTCGAGCGGGTAAAGACTTTTACAGCTCATCGTAAATGGGTGCATCATCCGCTTGTACCTAGGTTCGGACGCGAGCCACGTTTGGCTGACTAAGCTTGTTGGTCAGTGGTTGTTTGCTGTTGCAGGTCAAGCCAACACACGTGCTGAATGCTGCTGGACTCACTGGAAGGCCAAATGTGGACTGGTGTGAAGATCACAAGGTATGCTACAGTGTCAAGCTGCTACAGTGTCAAGCTGCCAAAGCTATTTGTGCTGAGCCGTCAAGGTTTGCACAGAATTAGGTCGCTGCTCCGCACGCATTGCATGTCCCTCATGACTTTGCATGACAAGCGTATGCCTGAGTGCAGCTTGAGGTCATCAGGGTCAATGTCCTGGGCATGCTGAATTTGGCAGATCTTTGTGAGCAGCGCAAGATTCATCTGACTACTTATGCTACTGGCTGTATCTTCCACTACGACAAGGATTTCCCACAAGGCAGTGGCAAGGGCTTCAAGGAGGAGGACACACCAAACTTTGCTGGTTCATACTACTCAAAGACAAAGGTGTGGCTTGATTGCATGCTTCATAGACCATCATTTCCAAACCTCATGAAATCTCATCTGCAGTCTCTGTCACCCTGTCAATTGCATAAATTGCATGCGGGTTTTTGCTTGTCATGTGCTGACTGGCCATCATCTGACATTGCTGCATGTTTCAGGCTATGGTTGAGGACCTGCTAAAGGAATACCCTAATGTTCTCATTTTGCGCGTCAGAATGCCCATTGTGGCAGACCTGACCTACCCGAGGAACTTCATTACCAAGATCATCAAGTATGACAAGGTACTCATGTCAGAGTTGTGGTACATTGCTGCTGCTGTGCGCCTTGTTGTGCATCAAAATTGCCAGTACAACATTTAATGCTTCGGTTACTTCTTGGTATCATCTGCAGGTGGTTGACATTCCCAACTCCATGACCGTTCTGCCAGAACTCCTGCCGTACTCCATTGAGATGGTAAGCTTAATCCATCAGCATCTCCCGCATATGTCACTTGCTCTGCAAAGTGCGGTTTGGATATTGCACAGATGCTCAGCGTGTGTTGTATGTGCTTGCTGCAGGCTCAGAGAGGCTTGACAGGAATCATGAACTACACCAATCCTGGAACTGTCAGTCATAATGAGATCCTGCAGATGTACAAGGAGTACATTGATCCTGACTTCAAGTGGTCCAACTTCACAATTGAGGAGCAGTCCAAGGTCATTGTGGCAGCCAGGTCCAACAACCTATTGGACACCAAGCGAGTGAGCTATGCAGTTCACCTGCTGCCTGTCTCCTTTGCAGTTGTGGGACATGTGTATTATCATGCAGGCAGAGTTTGGGCTTACAGCTGATATTGCTTCGTGCAGATTGAGAAGGAGTTTCCCCAGATACTGCCCATCCATGACTCCCTGAGGAAGTATGTGTTTGAGCCCAATGCTAAGAACAAGACACAAGTGCTGGCTGCAGTCAAGGAGATGCGGGGACGATGATCGCAAGCATGCTGCGCTGCGTTGAAGTTCTGTCATTGTCTATCTGTGATTATTATGTTTCTGCATCTTATGCAGGGATGGTTTTGCTTGTCATTCTGTATATTGAACTTTGGCGATCTCAACAGTTTCTCAACAGTGGTATGTCAGTCTGATCTCCTTATCAGTGTTCCTGTTCGTGACCTCATCAATGCTAGTTCAGCTTTATAGCTCATACCAAGCTCAGTTCATACAGGAACTAATATGACAGTTGCTGGACTTGTCAAGCATGACCACCAAAGCATCTAGGCTGTGGCAAAACATGGCCTCATCTGTCCAGTGCTAGTTATACACCACTGGTGCTTGTCACCACTGAAAGTACAAACGGCAATTTATCAGCTGCTGGTTGTGCCGCCCTGATTGCTGCCTATGTAGCCTAGATTGACTCGACACATTTTGCGCCTAGTTTGCAACAGAAAGATCATCAATGCAGCCTAAAATTTTTCGTACCTACAATATCCGGCCTCCTGGAAGGAATTGAAACAGAGTCACATGAGCACGACTGTCCCACTGTCAGTTTTGGCGCTTGCAGCTGTCTGCACAAACTTTACTGGTGTGCTTTTAGAAAAGAAAAGACTACACCTTTCGGCGTCAATTTAATGAGAAGCCAAGTATTATACCGGGCTGCCCAGTATGGCCTGGCAGGCAGAGCCGGGATGTGCTTTTATTCGATCATGTGCTGTGTATGTCGTTGTCAAGAAAGTGCAACAGTGAATGAGTTGCTGTTCATTCCAAGTCAACTAAATAAATTGCTGATTTACAGAACATGTCATATGTGTAAATGCCATTACACTCTTCAATTGTAGCAGCAAAGGTGTGAAGTGCACTGACTGCTTTTGCTACCCACATAAGGGTTGACCTGATGAACCCAGCCTACTTGTTGACTTGATGAACACTTGCGACTTACTCAAACTGATCATTTGTTAAGCTGGTTTTTCCGACCAAGACTGTAGTATGACACTCCAGTAGTACATGAAATGGAATCAAATCGAGCAATTTTTTTTTATGGCTCATCCATGCACTAGTTTACTCTGTCGCGGATTTAAAATGGACATCATCACTTGGCTTTGCTCGCTGCAGAACCTGTGAAAGCACTTAACCACTCGATTACTCTAAGCAATAGCTATCGTCGTAATGCTCGTCTGCAGCGAAACTGCTGATAATGCATATACCTAGCTCCTGATTCAAATCGATTACTAAGCACAACACTGTGATCACTGAGAGCTCTGCAGTGCTTGCAACTTGACCTTCAAAGCTTCCCGCTTGTCCCTGACCAACTTGGCTCGGGTCAGAATCTGCAAGTGGCATACGAATTTCAGCGCCCGAGGACATGCAAGATATGTTGACATTGTTATAGCTGCTTCACCTGACACTGAGAACACACCAACCTGACATGCGTCTTCAGCAACAGATCAAATGCATTCGTCAAGGCACGTGTAGATGAGCTCCAGTCGTGACACCTTGCTTGTGCATGCTGCAATGAATGGACAGCAGTGTCTGAACGCTCACATAGCAGCTCAGGTCCACAGCTTAACATGTCTTACTGCATATGGATCTCTTTGCTTTGCTGAAAGATACCCACTCACCGCTTTACCTCCATCTGCCTGCTGCTGCTTCCATTCTGGGTTGTCAAGCAAGCTAGCATACTGAATCATCTGGTTTTTCATCTGCTTGATTTGCACAGTCAAGCCTTGTATGCTGTGAGCACTTGATGAATGCACATGAGGCGCTGCGCTACTGCTTGTCATCCCCAAAAGTGAGGCTGGTTGTAAAGACGCAGCATGCTGTCTGTCGCCCAGGTTGCAATCCTGGCGGCTTGCACCGGACAGCTGGGACTGGTTACCACGGCCGAGTTGAGGTATCGCGCTAGCTAATTGCAAGGCCTGGTGATGCAGCTGTTGATTGCTGCTGCTGCTACTCTGTGACCTGCCTGTTGTGCTTGCTGCAGACGCACCAGCAGACTCTGCTTGTGTGGAAGGCGTCACAGTTGGCTGAAAGCTACTGCTGTGATTCCTGGCTGCAGCCACAATGGGCTGTATACTTTTGGCAGACAAGCCTGGCAGTGTTTCAGAGGATGGCTGATGCTGCTGCTGTGGCGGTAAGTTGTTCACCTCTGCTGTAGTGGGTGTATCTGCATGCCATACTTGCTCAGCAACCTTGTGATTAACAACACCAGCACTGACGGCATCAAGACTGGTGCAGACAACCTCATGGGATGGTGTCCAATTGGTCATGCTTGACATGAGCACAAAGTGTTGATAAGAGGAATCACTCCCTACCGAGCGTCGATCACGCTTTTTGGGACTTGGTCGATATATTCAATTGACGTGAGATTCAAATTGCAGAGCAAAAACCGTAACCTTACCATGACCCTGAAGCTGAGAAAGCTCCTTGCGCAGGTCGGCTATTCTGCTGTGAAGCTTTGCCCCCCCATCAGGCAGACTGGAGGACGCTGACGCAACCTTCTGCAGATTGAAGACCGTTTTCTGGATCTCCTCAATCCTGCAGCCATGCACATGTTGTGAGCAGCATGTGCTAGCTGTGTGTTGAGCGTAGGTGGCAGGACCCTACATATAGTCTCACAGTATGCTCATGTCCAGGTTTTTGGACATTTTGTGCACCAAATAGTCAGGATTTGGTGGCAGACATGCAGTACAATGTCAATTCTGGACCAGCAAGCAGTTGTCATCACTGCAAAAACTGATCAAATTGCTCAAGCCTACTGTACACGTATGTGTGTGCGTAGCAGACAAGGTCTGTTGCTATGCACCTGCTGTGTTTGGCACTGGACGTCAGAGATCCATTAGAGCTTTCCACAGCAGATTTCCCGAATGGGCCTCTGCTGCTTGCTGCACTTGGCTGTCCCAGACCACCAATATGAAGAGATTGGGCCAGCATGTCACTGATGTCACCATTTCCTGCCCACCCTGAAACGCACGCTTTGCATTCTTCAAGGTGTGAGTGTGAGCTGGGTGTCACAGCCAGGCTGTGCATGGCAGCCCTTGCTGCACAGCTTGCAACATGGTATGTCACCAAGGGTTCATGTGAGTGTGAAGTGGCAAAACAAGCGGCAGTGACCTCTGGTTCCAGAGACAGGCAGTCACCAAGAGTACCTGCGTATGTTACATGCTCACACAAGACTTGCTGCACAGGTTACAACATGCACGATTTCTACAGGTGGCGGTGCATCAATGCATCTGTACCACCATCAGCACTGCAGACGTTGAGGGCCAGCCAGCAGGCTTCATGAGCACGGTGTGCCCACCCAATGTGTCACTAACACCAGCACGACGTGAGGCACAAAGACTGCATGCAGAAGTAGTAGATATTGCCTGCAGCATTGGCCATGCGCTGCCTGACAGCAGACTGGGGGGGTGGGCGGGCCGCCTGCCTGCTGTCCAGGGGCTCAGGCCAGTGCTCCCCCCTTTGCATGCCGCTGTCTTCAGCCTTCTTGCTGAACATCAGGTCATGATCGCTCACGCCTGCATTGCAAGTCTCATGCAGCCTGGTCTCAATCTTGCACAGCTGGTTAGCTTGAGATCTCCAGGGTAATGACATCATGAGAGCAGCTTTTGATTTGGCAAAGCTGCCATTGGCTGTCAGGACTGATGCTGCCACATCACACAACAAACTCAGTGCAGGCCTCAAAACCGCTGTCACACTTTATATTATTGCATAGTGTAGCTGCTGCACTCTACAGCTGCCAAAGGTGCAGTCATTGAGGCATAAGAGGCGTGACAAGGTGTGTGTACCTGCATATCTGGGCAAGGTCTCCAAGAAGTGTAGATGGTCCTGGACATAAGGGGTGGCCTTGCGCTGGTGGGAGTGAAGCTGATGTAGGGTGTGCTGTGTCTCGGACCCCTCCAACTCACTAGGTACCACTCTGAACAAGTCTCTCAAGTCCTGCGCAAAGCCAAGATTTACTGCCAACTGGACGAGCTTGTAGGGCAACAGCAGGCCATGGATTGGCAAGAGCAGGCCCTTGATTGGCAACAGCAGGCCCCTGATTGGCAACATCGCGTCCTCCTGACCTGTGTGGCTAATCTGATTCCATTCCAGTGAACTGGAAACTTGTGAAAAGCTGTGTGACTGGCATGGCCTGCAGTGCTTGAAGACTCATGCAATGGTGGATGTGCATGTGTGTGGCTTGCTGCTTACATTGTGCACGCTTCTGCAGGTGGCTACCCAAGAGCTTGCGCTGTATTGCAACATCTGGCATGTACCAGGACAATAATGCAGGGCAGGAAAGACGGCAGCAGCTGGGATGACCTCAGTCATTCTTCCCTTGAGCCAGGCAGCATAAGCATTGGCAAAACTCTGCATGCATTGAGAGGCTGACGCCCCTGTAGTGACTCTGCAGGTGCGTTCTTTGAATACCCAAGAAGAGAGGTCAGATGGTGGTTGACACTGTAAGCCAGGGAAGCTTGAGGTGCAAGGCAAGGGTGCAGCTACCTGCTGTGAGAAGTAACGGAAGGCTACCCCCTCCTCTGTGCCGCTCCTAGACAAGCCTCCCTTGAAGACCTGCTTCTTGTAGATCTTCTCCTCCACTGTTCCACATGTGATGAGGCGGTACACAACAACGTCCTGCTGCTGGCCGATGCGGTAGGCGCGGTCCACGCTCTGATTGTCCACGGATGGGTTCCAGGCTGGGTCCACAATGATGACCCTGTCGGCAGCTGTCAGGGTCAGGCCCAGACCCCCCACTTGAGTGGTCAACAGAAAGACTGGAATGTCATCCCTGGTCTGAAACTCTTGCACCAGCGCCTACAATGTATCACTACCTTGAGGAGTCAACACATTGTTTGGGATGTCATCTTGGGTCAAGAACACTTGCATCTGTGCTGACACAGCGAACTTGTCTTGCTTTGCTGGTTGTGCTCATACAATTATTGTTTTCAGCATGAATGACTTGTGCTGTCAATGACAAGTATGGTTGGCAGCTCCAAACAGCAACTTGCAATTTTAGCAGCCTTTGCGCATTGCAGAGCTGTGTGTGCTGAGACTGCTGCAACATAGTGCAACATGCAGAGCTGTGTGAAGTGACATCGATGCTGCCACACTGCAACCTCTTTCAATGCTTTATAGGGTTTAAGCCTGCAGGCAAGACTACAAACAGCTGGCATGCATGTGAAGACGCTGACCTGTCGCTCAGCTGCGCTGGAGATGCTGCCGTCTATACGACGGAAGGCATAGCTCTGCTCAACAATGGCTGCCTGGAGGATGTCTAACATGACTCTAGACTGGCTGAAGATGAGCGTCCTGTGGCCCTTTGCCACCAGCTCCGCAAGCAGTGACATCACAAAGGCTGTCTTGCAGGAAGTGTCCACTCCTGCATCAACATGCCATGGCTGACAAAGCTGCTGCCTGCCTTCAGCATCTCTGCACAAAATGGCATGAGCCTCCACAGTCCCCGCAGTTCTCTGGACTTCATGCTCTGTGCAAGGCGCGGCATGGCAAGTCATGTTGCTGTCTGCCCAGTAGCACTTGTATGGAATGGTCACTGCCGATTGTTGTTGGCTACAGCTGGACGCTGGGTCAATTGATGACCTGAGAATGCAACATGAATGGTTTGCATGACACAGCATGCATGAACTGCATGACGCAACATGCCTTTCTGGTGTATGTCCTTCAGCAGGTGGGCCTCAACATCAGCCGCATCAACATTGTCCTGCTCCCACCAGCTGCTGCCAGCTTGCAGGGGAACTGCTTCTACTTCTTCAGGAGCGTCGTACCACTCCTCTTCTTCATCAGAAGCGCTGCCCTCCGCTTGCACCTTGGCCAGCCTTCCACCTGGCACGCCAGGCTGCTCTTCTTCAATGGTGCACCCGGTTTCAACCAAATGCTGGTCAGACAGTACATATGTATGTCTTGCATGCATGTACACACAGGGACAATGGACATGAAGATTGGGCTATGCTTGCAGCGTCAAACCGTTGAAGAGCTGCTTTGGGCCTGCAGTCCAAGATACATTTGGCATGCAGCACACGAGGAGGAAATGCTACCAGTGTGACCCACACCAAGTGACCCTGAGCATGCAACATCAGGTGCAAACAGCGTTTGATTGTGCCGTTGAGTTGCCTTACCTGCAGAAGCGACCAGGGAGGCAGCTCTCTCATTCAGCAGAGTTGGGTGATCGCAGATCTTCTTCAAAACAGTCAGCGCAGCTAATGCTGACCCAGTCTTGTTCAGGGCTGCCCTGACAGCACTGGATTCCAAGAACGCCTGTCGAGAAGGCCCAGCTCATTGTACCAAGTACAGACGCACAACTCTGTTTTGAATCACGTCAAAAAGGAGATACCAGCAGGTTCTTTTCATTGCTGGACCATCTACAGACCATCAAGATTTGAGATCTGTACGGTGACTCTTGTAGCCTTCTGCTGACCATGGCCCAGAATGCATCTCACTCTGTTCAAAGCATGCAGAGCCATCTTCAAGCAGTTGCATAAATTGGAGCAATGGCATGCTTGCCTCGTAAACATGACGCTGAGCTGGATGCAGCTGCAGCCAGACAATGAGATCATTCTTGTGGCCCATTGCTTGTGGCTTGGGAGCCACATGCTCCTCCTGGCTGGTGCCCTGTGATGCTGTGCCTGACTGCTCTCCACTGCAACAAGCAGAGCCTGTTTTGCCGTGTGCATGACAAGGACAGCCCCACAACCTGCGAGGCCAGCTGAAGGAGCTGACTCCTGCTGCTGGAGCATATTGCTCTGATGCACGGCTCATCACTTAGTGCTACTGCTGGTATGAGCATCTTGCTCCAGAGGCAAGACTTATTGAGTATTGCCAGTGCTATTGTG
>JAABUU010002634.1_pt1 | contig 24920 bp, 24 predicted proteins | sample 5559301 | NCBI WGS metagenome assembly JAABUU01 (sample SAMN10711884, study PRJNA513360) | rock metagenome | isolation source: Antarctica rocks | place: Antarctica: Victoria Land, Richard Nunatak white | reverse complement strand
GCCGCTCCCGGCGATCGGCGGGGTCGTCTTGACCGTCGCCACGATCCTGACCTTGCCACTGACGCCGCTCACCGGCGCGCTCGTCGATCGATTCGGCGCGCGGCGCTTGGTCATCGCCAGCCACCTCCTCCAGGCCATGGGCTTCTTGGGTTATCTCGCCCTCGGGACCATCCCCGCCTTGCTGGTCACTGCCCTGCTCGTTAGGCCTGGTGTAACGGTCGCTGTCACCAGCCGCAAACTGCGTAAGGATTGCCCCGAAGGATCGCGGCCTCGCGCCAAGGCCGCTGGCGGCGGGGCATCCGTCCCGCTAGGTGACGCTCGGGCTATCCCTCCATCATTCGCAGGGCGCAGGCTGCTCCAGTATCTGCCGGTCGATCTGTGCCAGGAGCACCGTAGGCACGGGCAGACGATGCCGGCGGGCCAACGCCTCCATCATCTCCTTGCCCCAGATCCAGGACGCTCGGTACGCTGCCCACAGTGCGCCTGCTTGCGCGGGGGCCGTGCAGGCGACGTACCGGGCGTAGGCGCTCGCGGACAGATCGCGTTCGACGGCACGCGCGGGCGTGGGCCAGTGCGTGGTCGCCCGCTCTAGGAGGCGCGCCATCCACAGCAGGTTGCGGTGGACGCTACTCAAGACCTCCAGCCCGCGCGCCACCTCACCACGGGCCAGCACGGCCGTCCCGAACACTATGCCATTGATGAAGTTGTCCGCGAGGCGCTGCGCGCCGGCGGGCGTATCGCGCTCGAGCGGCGCGCCGGCGAGGGGCTGCAGGTGGTGCGCGAGCTGGCCAGTGCGATCGACCAGCACGACCGTGGCGAGGTCAGGGAACCACGCGTTGCCCCGCCATGAGGCGACGATTGCCATCGCGGAAGCCGGCTCGACGTGGAACTCGCCGCGGACGAGATTGGTGAAGAGGGCCGTGTGATGCCCGAAGTCATCGGCGAAGTAGAGCGCCACGGGCGCAATCTGCGCGACCCAGGCACCCTGGTCGAACGCGGGCAGGGCGTCATCGGCGACGAAGACGGCGGCCTCGATGTCCGAGTTCGCGTCGCCTTCACCCATGGTGAAGGAGCCGTAGAGCAGGGCGGCGACCACCCGCTCATCCCGCTGGCACAGCGCCCGCAGGCGCGTGATCATAGACTCCTGGACTAGCATGGGCTCTCCTCTTGTTTCATGACGCCGCCGTCGGCCAGTCTGTTACCCTTGCGCCCGATGTACACCCAGAGCGCAGCGCAAACACCGAGGGCCTTGTGCGCACACGAGCACGTTGTTCTTCACCGTCCCCCATCTAAAATACCGCTTTGTCTTCTGGACTGCGCACTTCGGCCCTGTGGATAGCCCTCTTGTCGCCGTGTCGCGCCTGCGGTACACTCGCCGCAACCGAAAAGTGCTCGCTCTTGGTCTTACCGGCACTCTTCCACGAGTCTTACTTTGCGGCCAATGACAGCGACCGTTACACCAGGCCCGTTACCGCCGGCATACGCGTGTTCTACGCCGCGGCGACGGCGCTCATCGCCGACATCGCGGCTCTCATCTCAGCGAGCGGGACCGCTGGTATGGATTGGTCGGCGCGACACAGAACGTGGGCCTGGGTGCGGGCGACCTGCTTGCCGGCCTCGTCGTCGACGTGAATGGGACTGGAGGCTACCGCGTCTTGATCCTAGTGAATGCGCTCAGCTTCGTCCGCGCGGCCACTCTGGTGCGCTGGCATACGGGCAAGCTACGGCCCACCCATGCGGGCACGGTTCCGACCCGACAGGGGTATTGTGCCGTCCTGGCGGATCGGCCCTTCCTTGGCCGCATCGCTTGCAACGTCGTCTTCGCGCTGTGCGCCCAGGTGCTGGAGATCGCGCTACTCGTCTACGCCACCGAAGCCCTCGGCGCCCCGCTCTGGATCGTCGACGCGGCCTTCGCCCTCAACACAGAGTGGGTCGTCGCGCTGCAGACCGTCGTCGTTCGTCTCCTGGAGCCCAATTGGCGAACGCGCATCCTACTTGTCGCCGGCCTCGTGTGGGCGACGACGAACGGTCTCTTTGCGCTGTGCCCTGCTTGTTTGCCGTCGTGGCGCTCTATACCGTGGGGTCTTGTTGTACGCGCCGACCGCGACGGCTTTAGCCGCCGTGAGTGGAATGGAACACCTGCGCGGCCGCTATCTCGCCGCGTACGAGTTCTCATGGGGCGTGTCCGCGGCCCTAGCCCCCGGCCTGTTCACAGTGCTCTATGCAATGGGGCCTGCGCTGCCCTGGCTCGTTCTGGCCGCGCTCGTCCTCGCGGCGGGCATGCTCGTTGCGTGGTTAGAACCGTGCCTGCCCGCACATGCGGTGTGGTCTCGCTGATGCCACGCGCACAACAGGTCAAGGTCACGTCACCGGCAGCGCTTACTGGGCGGGGAGGACCACACACTCCCCGACCGCGAGCCGTCCGGTACTGTGGTGGATCAGGTTCATCCCGAACATCACGCCGCCGTTAGGGGACCGCCGATACGTCGCGAGCGTCCGTAGAGGCTCCTTGCTGAGCTGTGCCGTCCGCTGGTCCACTGTGGTGATCTTGCACCGCGCGCAGAGCTTGACGGCGCTGAACCCTATGCCCCCGATCGCGAACCGGCCAAGCGTGTCTTCATAGTACGGGATCACACACCCCGCGATCACGATGTTCGGCCGAAAACGATCCATCGGCAGTGGCTCCGCCAGCCGCCGGTTCAGATCTGCAAGCGACTCGTCCGAGAGAAGCAGGAAGGGGTACCCATCGGCGAATCCTACCTGATCCGTGGTGTTCGTGGCATACGTGGGATCGACCGCGCGGACGACCCCGGCAGCTTTACGGACGACGCGAACGCCGCGGTGGAGGAAGGCGCTGAACCAGGCCGCGACCTCATCTTCCCTGGTCGACGCTCTCCACCCGATCCTTCCAGATCGTGGTGAAAAGGCGGGCGCCGTTCTCCACAATCTCCGCCTCAAGGGGTATCATCCCTGGGGCGATGGCAGACAACCGTCCATTTCTGATCGCGGGCGCGATTAGCGCCATGGGCGGACTGTCCCGCTGTGTGAGAAACCTGCCGGTCTGGGCGTCGACAACCATGAGCTCACGGTCGTGGACCGGACCCATCTCGACCACCTCAATGCTCTCCACGCGGGTCCCACCGCACGACTTAATGGGATAGTGGTACAGTGCGGAGACGCGCGCCTCCGCCCGTGTATCGCCTGGATCGGCAAGGGTCGCCGGCATCGTCGCTCTGTGTCCCCTATCCTGTCCCGCATCCGTTACGGGTTATATGCTATCGTGGTCATGTATCGATCCGCGTGGATGAGCGGCATCACAGGCCGGACGCTTCAGCGCCACGACATGTGTCGCGATGCGGCGTTATCACGATGGCGCGAGAGCGGCCATCCTATAATCCAGTCTACACATGCAACCGTAGACGTGCACTTCATGCGTTGGACAAAGGAGAGGTCGATCCCATGACGCGTCAGGTCTTTCCGCTCAACCGGCACTGGCTGTATAGTTCCGCTCCGGTCCCTGGCTGTACCCAACCCGACTTCGATGATAGCGGCTTTGAGCGCGTGACCATCCCGCACACCAACCGCGTTCTGCCCTGGCATAGCTTCGATGACAGGGAGTACCAATTTGTCTCCATCTACCGGCGGCGCCTCACGTTGCCCCCCGACCTACAGGGGCAACGCCTGTTTGTCGACTTCGGCGGCGTGATGACGGCGGCCACGGTCACTATCAATGGCGCGCGACTCGGCGAGTATCGCGGCGGGTTTACGCCTTTTTCTTTCGAGTTGACGGACTGGGTGAGGTGGGACCAAGCCAACGTATTGGCCGTGGACGTTGACTCCACCGAGCGGACCGATATCCCCCCCTTCGGCGATCGGATCGATTACCTCACATTTGGAGGGATCTACCGGGATGTGGTACTGCGCGCCGTGCCCGACACCTTCATCGCCGGTGTCTTCGCCAAGCCGGCCGACGTCCTCAGCGACGGGCGGCGTGTGGCCGTGCGCTGTGTCCTGGATAGTCGTGGCCCGACATGCGCGCCACTGACATTACTGGCCGAACTGCGCGATGGCGATCAGCTCGTGACGGCGCAGAGGATGGATGTTCGGCCGGGCAGCGCCGCCGCGTCGCCATACGAGATCACTCTGGATAGCCTGGCAACGGTTGATCTCTGGGATATCGATCACCCAAAGCTCTATGATGTGATCGTCCACCTGTGCCGGGGAGATGAGTGTATTGACACGCATGCCGTACGCATCGGCTTCCGTGACAGCCGCTTCACGCCCGACGGCTTCTATCTCAACGGGCGACGTCTGAAGCTGCGCGGATTGAATCGGCACCAGACGTATCCCTACGTGGGCCAGGCCATGCCCGCGCGCGTGCAGCGGCGCGACGCGCTCATCCTCAAGGACGAGTTGAAGTGTAACATCGTCCGCACGTCGCACTACCCGCAGTCGCCACACTTCCTGGATTGCTGTGACGAGATTGGCTTGCTGGTCTTCGAGGAAATGCCAGGCTGGCAGCACATCGGCGACGGCGCGTGGAAGGAGATCGCGTGCCGCAACGTGGAGGAGATGATCCGGCGCGACTGGAATCATCCCTCTATCATCGTGTGGGGCGTGCGCATCAACGAGTCACAGGACGATCACGAGTTCTATACGCGGACCAATGCGCTGGATGAGTCGCGTCAAACAAGCGGCGTGCGTTACTTCTTCGAGTCGGAGATGCTGGAAGACGTCTACGGGATCAACGATTTCGACCCCGACTTTATCGAGCCGCCGCGCCATCCGCTCTACCTCAATACCGAGTTTTGCGGGCACATGTTCCCCACCAAGCGGGGCGATAACGTGGAGCGGGTGCAGGAGCACGTCCTGCGCCATGCGCGCGTGCATAACATGTTAGGGGCGGATAATCGGTTCGCGGGCGGCCTAGGCTGGTGCGCTTTCGACTACAACACGCACGCAGAATTCGGCTCGGGGGATCGGGTGTGTTACCATGGGGTGTCCGACATCTTCCGCATCCCCAAGCCCGCCGCGCACCTGTACACGTCGCAGTGCGATCCGGCGGACGCGGTTGTCTTAGAGCCGTGCTTCCACTGGGCCATCGGCGACCATTCGGACTATGGCGGACCGGGGCGCGGCCTGATTTGTTCCAACTGCGAGCACCTGACAGTGTACATCGGCGACCGGCGTGTGGCGAACCTTGAGCCGGACCACGCCACCTTCCCCCACCTGCCGCATCCCCCGTTCTTTTTCGACCAAATCAGCGGCATCGCGCCGTGGCGACAGGACTGGTGCGACCTGCGCATCGACGGCTATATTGACGGACGGCAGGTCATCTCTAGGTCCCTCTCAGCCAGCGGCGTCGACCGGCAGTTCCATGTCAAACCGGATGACACCGCCCTGGTGGGCGACGGTATCGATGCGACGCGTGTGGCGCTCCGCGTGAGCGATGAGTTCGGCGGCCCACGTCCATTCGCCACGGGCGCCATCGTCCTGACAATCGAGGGTCCCGGCGAGATTGTTGGCGAGAATCCCTTCGCCCTCACCGGAGGAGTTGGCGCGGTTTGGGTGAGGACGCGGGAGGCCGCCGGTACCATTCGTCTGCGGGCGATACATCCGATCCTGGGGCCGCGCACGATCGAGATGCAGGTGAGCGAGGCCGCGGCGGAGATGCGTTAAGGCGACGGGTATCGGCGAGGGTGGCGCGTCCTCCGCGTAAAGAGACGTGGCGCGGTGTCCACAGCGAACACCGCCCAACCCTTAACTCTCACGCAAAATCACAATCTCGCGCGGCCCCAGTTGGACCACTCCTTCGCGCCTCTGGCCGGTCAGCGCGTCGACTGAAGGTCGCGGAAGCGAGAGCTCGACCGTGCTAACGGTGTGGTTCAGGGCAAACAGGAAACTGATCTCGCCAGCAACCCGACGCGTGACCTCAACACCCGCAGGGGCATCGAGCGGCGCCGACACGCCGGCATCGCGGCAGATGCCCTCCAGGAGTCGCGCCAGGTACTCCTCCGCGGGGCGTGTCCCCACATAGTAGGCGATTCCGGTGCCGTAGGCGTGACGTGTGACGGCCGGTCCTCCCGCGTAGAAGTCGTGCGCGAACGTCGTGATAGCCTCGGCCCCTTCCAGGTGGATGACGTCGCTCCACAGGTCGCACGCGTCGCGACCACCGTCCGTCGCGATCAAGCCGTTCGTCTGGCCTGGCGCGTAGGGGTCAAATTCTTCTACCCGCAGCCCCAGCAGGGCGCGGAACGGGGCCGGGTAGCCGCCGAGGAGGATATGGTCCTCGGCATCGGCGATCCCGCTGAAGAAGGACATCACGAGCCGGCCACCCGCCGCCGTGAACCGCTCCAGGTTCGCGGCCACGCCTGGGCGCACCAGGTAGAGGTTGGGGACGAGCACGACGCGATAGCGCGCGAGGTCGGCGTCCGGCGCGACGAAGTCCACGGCGATGTTGCGGTCGAATAGGGGCGCGTAATAGCGCCCGACCTGCTCCAGTAGGCGGACGTCGCGGGAGGGGTGGGCGTCCAACTCCAGCGCCCACCAACTCTCCCAGTCGAACACGATGGCGACCGCGGCCGGGGTGCGCGCGCCGACCACCGCGTCGAGCCGCCGCAGCTCGGCGCCTAGCGCGGTCACCTCATGCCAGATGCGTGAGTTATCCGTCCCCCCATGGGGGACCATCGCCCCGTGGAACTTCTCCGCGCCCGCCCGCGCCGCGCGCCACTGGAAGAACATGACGCCGTCCGCGCCGCGCGCCACCGCCTGCATGCTCCACAGCCGCATCTGCCCCGGCCGCTTGAGCGCGTTCCGGGCGCGCCAGTTGACCTGACTCGGCGCCTGCTCCATCAGCACCCAGGGCCGGCCGCCGCCGAGCGAGCGCATCAGGTCGCAGCTCATGGCCGCGCCGACGTGCGCGTGCGGGTCGGCGGGGTCGGGATACGCGTCGTGCGAGACGATATCTTCGCGCGCGGCCCACGCCCAATAGTCCAGCGGCTTGAAGAAGCCCATGAAGTTGGTCGTCACCGGCACATCGGGCGTGATCTCCGCGAGGATCGCGCGTTCCATCTCGAACAACGCCAGCAGCGCGTCCGAGGAAAAGCGCTGGAAGTCGAGCTGCTGGGTCGGATTGGAGAAAGTCGGGGCCGTGCGCGGCGGGTTGATCTCCTCCCAGCGGTCGTAACGCTGACTCCAGAAGGCCGTGCCCCAAGCGTCGTTGAGGCGGTCGAGTGTCCCGTAACGTTCGTGCAGCCAGGCGCGGAACGCCGCTGCCGAGATGTCACAGTAACAGGCCGCGACGTGGCAGCCGTACTCATTGTTGCCGTGCCACAGGGCCAGGACAGGGTGATCGCGGTAGCGTTCGGCGAGGCGGCGCACCAGCGCGCCAGCCGCGTCGCGATACGCCGCGCTGCTCGAACAGTACTGCTGGCGCGCGCCCGGCCAGAGCGTGACGCCGTCGGCCGTGACGGGTAAGCTCTCGGGATGGAGGGCCGCCAGCCAGGGCGGCGGCGAGGCTGTGGCCGTGGCGAGGTCTACCTTGATCCCATGCTCATGCAGCAGGTCCATCGCGCGATCGAGCCACGCGAAGTCGTACGCGCCGGGCCGCGGCTCGAGTCGTGCCCAGGAGAAGATGCCGAGTGAGACGAGATTGACGCCCGCTTCGTTCATCAGGCGCGCGTCCTCGGGCCACGTTTCCTCGGGCCATTGTTCGGGGTTATAGTCGCCGCCATAGAAAATATGCGGGAGCCGCGGAGCGATCATAGACTCTATCCTCTCTCTTCTCTTCCCCAATCTGTTGTAGGTGGACATAAGGTCTAGCATTGTGGGCGGGATGCTCGTGACCTTAGAACCATCCTAGACCTTGTGTACGCCTACCATTGATCATTAGCATCGCAGGGGGGCAGTTCCATGGCAAGTATTTAGTCAAACACGGCGCGGACAGCCTGACCCGGGATCGCCATGACCAGGCCGAAGTCGGACTCGTCGCCCGCCCGTCGTCCCTCGACCACCCAGCGGTCGCCTTCGAAGCGCCCCACCTCAACCAGGAGCCAGGGGTCGAACTGGCCGCGTCGGGGATGAGCCCGCAGGATACGATCGACGCCCGTGATGGGACGGAGATATACGGTGAAGCCTACGCCCGTGACGTAGAATTCCTTGGGGCCGGTCTGAATGAGCAAACCCCGCCCGCGCTCTGTCTCCATCCCGCCGCGCGTCAGCGCGCGGCGCCCGTACCAGGATAGGCCGAACTGGACCAGCGCGTTGTATCCCTCCAGCGCGATGAACTGCTCGACGACGCCCTCCTCCTGGACGATCGCGTGCAGCCGCCCCGTTTCCTGGGCCTGCGGGATCAACGACAGGATGGCGCGCGTCGCCGCGAAGCTCTCCACCAGAGCCACGCCCGTGTCAACGATCGCGCCATCCTCGTCGACGAGGCTGTCGATGCCGAACGGAGCGATACCGATGGCCTTATGCGTGGCGATGGCGTAAAACATCTGGCGGCCGTCGCCGGTCGCAGGCCGCACTCGGGGATCAGCAGCGGGTTGTCCGCGCGGCTGTACGCGGCACAAATCTGACGAAAGGAATCCGAATCGGGCAGGTAGATGTCGGGCGCCAGGATGTCGACGTGCGGCGCGGCCGCTTTCCACAGTGGAATCATGTCGCTCACCGCTCCACCCGAGGGATAATCGTAGCCTGCGTCGCGAAAGCCGTTCTCACCCAACCACACGTTGACGTAGAGCGGCACGTCGTAGACGGCCCTGGCCGCCGCGGCAATGGCGTCGATGTAGCGCGCCACATGCCAGGCGTTGAACACCTCCGCCGCGCGCCGTCCGAAGACCTCCACCCATGCGCCGCCCGTCCTGGACCCGTTCTCCGCCCATGCCTGGTGCAGGCCGGAGGGAGCGATGGTAGGTAGGAGGGACATAACGGCCGGTGGCGCCTCCGCAGCGAACAGCGCGTTGCCTTCGGGGGAATAGTCGCGTTCGGAGCCGTAGCTCCCCGGTTCATTCTCGATCTGCACGGCAATGACCGTCCGTTCGCCGACGTCGGCTCCCTTGATATGTTCCATTAGGGCGCGGAAGGCGGCCGTGTCGGCCGCGAGCGTGGCCGGGCAGTGCGGCGACAAGACCGGCAGAGGGAAACCGTCGGCGGTGATGACGCGTCGGAAGCGGTCGGGCTGCACCTTGACCCAGCCCGGCGTGTACTTCATTGTGCCGTTCTTCCATGTGGCGAACCACAGTAGAATGAGTCGAAGCTCGTGTTCGCGGGCGCCGGCGATCACGTCGTCGACGATGCTGAGGTCGAACGCGCCTTCCTCCGGTTCGATCTGCTCCCAGTACACAGGAACCTCAGCAGTGTTGGCGTGCATGCGCACGAGCACATCCCACAGCGGCGCCATGCTGTCCTTCGTGTACGCGCTCGAGTTGTGAACCTGGCCGCCTAGGATGAAAAACGGTTTCCCGTCCACGGTGATGTAGCCATTGTTGCCGGTCATCTATCCCCCTGACACTCGCGACGTCATCACCAGCAACCCTCGGTGGAGTAGGCCAAATATCCATTGGGACTGCCGAGTAGCGGGCACACCAGGCACGAGCGGCGCTGATAGCAATGTGCTAATGGAGTATTAGCATACGGATCTGTTGACGTCGAGCAGGCCGGATGGGGCACATAGCCAGCATGGCGGCAAGCGGCAGGTTTATCTGCCTTGCGGAGCCCCCATGGTCGACAGGGCTGATGGCGCCATGCGCGTGCTGGACACCCGCACCGGAGATATCCGGCCCACGGTGGTCCTGTTCAGTGGCACGGCGCCTATAGCCGCCGTCGTCGACGAGCGCGCGAACCACACGTTTGTGGCTGGCTATATTTCCGGCAGCGGCGGGACCGTGAGCGTGATCGACACGGCTGGCGCCTGGTTCTTGCGCATCATGTCCCTCGGACGGATCCATGGAGCACGGCGGCTGACGAGGCAAGAGCGCGTACCTTCGCTATCAGCCCCGCCAGCAATGAGATCGTCGAGTTCGACACGCGCGACGGCGGCCTCACGCGCACATGCACGGTCGGAGGTGTTGATGGCGCTATTGCTCTCGACGCCTGGGTTGGACATCTCTTCGTGACCAACACGCTCAGCGCTACGGTCAGCATAATCGATGTCACGAAAGGATCGCTCCTACGGATGATTCCCGTGGACAAGAACCTGGTCGCCCTCGCTGTGGACGAGCGCACGGACCGCATCATCGTCGTCACCAAAGGACCTAGCGACGGTGCCGGTGTCGCCCCTGGGCAACGGGACGATCACCGCGCTGGATGCCGCGAGCGGGCGCATCCTGTACACAGGCCCCTGGACGGGGACCCGAGCGCTGTGGCCGTGGATGCGCGCTATGGACGCGTGGTCGTGACCAATATGGGGGCGATCGATAGCATGAGCAATTACGATGGCGCCGGACGCATGACCGAACTGGACGAGCGCACCGGGACGACACTCCGCTCGGTCGCCGTGGGTGTCGCCGGCAGTATCTCGCCCTTGACGAACGTGCCGGTCGTGTGGTCGTGATCAGCGTGGGCGGGACGATGATCGCGCGCGACGTATGGGCGTGGGCGCCATCCCGGTTCCAGCACTGGCTACCACGGCCGGGGCGGTTGCCCCGCCTCGTGCCGGCTAGCGTGACCATCCTCGATAAGGCGCCCTAGTAGTCCGTCAAGCGAACTATGGACAGTTGCCGTCCCCTGTTGCACGGCGATTGAACTGTCAAGACGGCGCTTGACGGACTACTAGGGTGCTGGCCGCATCTCGGCTATATCCCAAGGGTTGTGTGAAGATACTGACGGGATGAACGAGCGGTCGCGCGCGGATCGCTGGCGCGATCGAGGTCCGCGATGATCGGCCGTTGAACGCCATGGCGCGTCGGATATGCTACAAACATATAGCAGTCGGCACACGCGAGGAGGAGGACGCCCGATGACGTCACCCGTGGGATACGCGCTGTTGCCCTGGGAAGGGACAGCCCGCGCACGGACCGAACGGCCGGTCGAGACAATGAAACGGGGGCTGCGGGAGATCGCGGCGGCGGGCTTCGATGCCTTTGAAGTAGCCGCCGAAACGACGCTCACCTCCTACTACGCCCGGCGCGTGATGCCATTTGCCGAGTGGATGCCGCCTCCGCGCACCTTGCTCGACATCGATTTCATCACGCGTATGGCGGCGGTGTTGCGCGCCGCCGAGGAGGTCGGCCTCACCCCCACGACCATCTTTTGCGAGTCGGAGTGGATTAACCCGCGCATCGCCGACGCGGAGTTCGACCAGGTCGTGGTCATCTCCCACCTCATGCACAGCGCCGGCATCGCCTATCTGCTGGTGGACGGGGGACCCCGCCGCGACGGCGCGCGGCATGAGGAGGATATCCGCGCTCTGGCCCACCAGATGACGGCCATGGGCCGGGAATGCGCCAGGAGGAAGGTGCAGCTCTGCTTCCACCCGCACATCGACACCTGCATAGAGACGCCGCACGACATCGAGATGTTCTTCGACCTGGCGGATGTGGAGTTGGTCGGTATGGCCCTGGATACGGCGCACATCACGGCGGGTGGAGGCGATCCGGTGGAGCTCCTGCGGGCCAACGTCGACCGTGTCAGGTACATCCACCTCAAGGACATCGCCATGCCACCCCGCCCGTCGGTCGACTTCGCCGGCTACGCCCGGTTCGCCGCCTTTCGCAATCTGGGCGAGGGCAGCGTCGACTTCCCCGCCGTCGGGCGTGTCCTGGCGGAGGCGGCGTTCGACGGCCCGCTCATCGCGGAACTCGACCAGACCGATGACCCCGCGGCCACGGCGCGCGCGGCCCGCCAGTACTTGCGCGACAGCATGGGCGTCTAAGCACAAGCTCCCACTGTGCGCGCTGGCGATCTCACTCATCTACGGTGAGCCCCTGTACCCTGCAACGTGCAGCCTATCCCAATGCCGCTGTGTGTCAGCCGCCCATGCATGCCTACACAGAGGTGCATGATCATCCGTTGGCGTGAGTGGTCATCGGATCGTCACGGCGGCCGCGAACCGGCTCGGGCAGGCGCGACGATGGCGCTCACCCGGCTGTAGCTCGTCCCCTATGCCGGCGAGTTGGCGAGTGCATGCCGATCCGCTCATGGGGCCTCTTCACCGCGAGTCATGAAATAGTTGCGCCGCACTCTTACACGTTGTGAAAGGCTGTAGAGCAAAGTGTTCCTTCGGGGCGCGGGTAACGCTACAGGGCAGGTATTACCGACAGTGACAGAAGGGACCATGGCACACGACATAAACGCGCGGCATCGTCGGAGGGACAGACGAGCCCCAGGAGGCACGGCATGACCGACGCTCAGGCCCGCGCCCGTGTCTGGACGCTCTGCCTCTGCGCCCTCGTGCTCGCGGCCCTCACCGGCACCGTCGCCGCCCTCCTCACCCCACTGGCCCACGCCTCCTCGACCGCCCTTCACGTCGTGGCCGCCGTCCTCGCCGCCGCCCTCGTCGGCGCGTACGTGGCCCTCGCCGTCTTGCTCGCCCGCGCCGTCCTGCACGTCATGCGGCTCCGTCTGGACGGCCACCGCTAGCCCTCGTGGGAGCGCCACCGCATCCCCTCGGCGTGGCGCTCCTGGCTCTCCGACGGGCCTCATTATGGCGCTATTGTGGCGCTCCTGGCCCTCCGACGGGCCTACACCCCGACCTTGTACTCTTGGGCGAGGCGTGCGGCGAGAGCGGGGCGAGCTCGCGGCGGAGGCTACACCTGTCGCCGCCTCACCCTCGTCGGCAGCGTACAGGTCGCTCGCCGCGTCCCTGGCGTTACGGCTGACCCAGACAGGCGGCAACGAGGGCCACGGCGCCGCCCGCCGCGATCAGGGCCAGGCGCGGCACCAGGGCGAGGGATGCCGCGTTAGTGCCGAGGACATACAGGGCCGCCGAGGCGAGATGCCGCGTCGCGCCGCGCCAGACCATCCGGGGCGACACCCGCTGGTCCACCAGCCGGCCGCCCTCCGTCGCGTAAAACCAGCGGGTCGCACACGCCACCTCGCCGAGACCGAGCGCGGCACCGTACGTCGTGAGCGCGTCGGCGTCCCAGGCGGTCGCCAGGCCCAGCGTCGCGACGACGATCAGGAACAAGCACAGCGACGTGACGAGGCTCAACGCGACGAGCATAGTGTCCGCCCGCTGCACGGGGCGGAGGCCGGCCCGCTGGTCCAGCCAGTGGCCGCCAATGAGGGCCAGGCTTAGGACACAGACGGACACCGCGCGGTGCCACGCGGGGTGCGGGCCGGGGGGTGCCCCGACGATAAACCTCTCGACAAACCCGACGACGAGGACCACCGCCGCACTCAGCGGCAGGTAGTGCCCCTGGACACGCAGGGCATCCAGCCGACCGTCCGGGTCGTCCGTGCGCTGCGGCCCCGTCATCGCGCCCATCCCTCCCTACCCCCGGCGCAGCGCCCCGTTGTACACGGCGACGTAGAATTGACCCATCTGCGCCAAGATAACGTGACCCTTCTTTTTCAAGCAGTTCGTACCTGGCGTGTGCTCTCATCTCTGGTGGATGCTGAGCGACGCGGTCGCCAGGCGGGCTCACGAGGGGTCAAGCTAACTTGGCGATCACTGGGTCAAATCTCACTGGCGTTGACACCGTCCCGCACGAGACGATCATGGGACGCCGACGCGGCCCACCCTGCGGGGGAGCGCGAAGAAGAGGGCCAGCAGGATGCACAGGGCGAGGCTCGCCTCGGCGCTGACGAGGGCTAGGGCGACGGTCGCGCTATAAATGAGCGGCCCGAACCGATAGGCTTGGGTCACCCCGCGCACTATCCGCTCGTCCGCGTCCGGGCCGAGCAAGCGCCGGTCGCGGGAGGCGTAGGCCCACATTCGATTGAACGCGGTGGCCATCGCCAGGGACACCGCGCTGTAGACCACCTGGGCCGCGCGCTTGTCCGGCTGCCGGAGATAGGTGGCCAGCAGGGAGGTCGCGAAGGGGACGGTCGTCACGCTCAGGAGCAGCAGCCCATTGAGCAGCAGGAACAGGTGATCGGTGCGCCGGATGAGGCGGAACAGGTTGTGGTGGTTGATCCACATGATCAGGATGGTGAGGAAGCTGAGCCCGTAGGCCAGGTAGACCGGCCATTGGGTCAAGAGCGCATGGACGAGTCCGTGGGGGAGCTTGTCGAGCCCGAGCGGGAGCGTGTCGGGCGCGGGCACATGCAGGTCGAGCGCGAGCAACGTGATGGCGACGGCGAAGACGCCGTCGCTGAAGGCCTCCAGCCGCGTGGTGTCGGCCCTCTCTCCCGCTGTTTCCCCTGCTGTCTCACCCGACGCGCCCATGACCACGCTGCCCTCCACTCGTCGTGTCCCTCACCGCTCCCCCCTCTCAGACCACCCGCGCCGAGGCACGCGTCGGTGCGTGCCCCAGCGCGCCGACTATTCCGGCTTGCCAGATGCGACCCATCGCTGGAAGACCGCGACCTTCTCGGGGGGCCAGGCGCCGTCGCACGGCATCGTCCCCTTCTGCAGGCGTGCAAGGATACCGTCGGCGTGCTCCGTCACGTCCTTGTACGCTTACAGGTCGAAGGCGAACGTCATCGACTGGCGGTCCAGCGGGCGGAACAGCGGCTTGATGTGCGCCGCGAAGTGCAGCGGCTCGTCCGCGGCGGGCAACGGTAGCGGCTTGTCCTCCTGCGGCAGGGGGGCGAGCGCCGAAACGCGTCCCCCCGGCGGTCCGGCGGTGCCCCAGTCCCACTGGGGGCAGGGCATGTGCTGCGGCGGGTGCGCGTCCTGTTGCGAGTTCTCCACCGCCAGGTGGGAGCCCCACTCGATATAGGACACGAAGGCAGAGCGGAACTCGGCGTCGTTGGGCAGGCCGGCCTCCCCGGCGCACTGCACCATCAGGCCGGCCCACCGCGCCCGCTGGGTCTCGGTCAGCCCTTTGCCGACGTGCTGGGAGAGCATGCGGGCGTAGCCGCCGTAGTCCGCGCTGTACGTGGCCGGCCCCCCGAAGACCTCGCCGAGCCAGGTCGCGACGCGCTCCGGGTGGTCGGGGGCCATGCGCGCGAAAAGCGGCCCCAGCAGCGGGTCCTGCGGCACGTACTTGTCGTAGAAGAGGCGCGTCATCCGTGTGAGGGCGGGCCGGCCGCCGGCCCACTCGAACAGGGTCGGCGCGCGGTCCGCGGGCATCTCAGGGTCATGGAAGGTAACGTACCAGTGCATGCCGCTGCAGAAGGGTTTGTTCTGGGAGTGGCCGCAGCGACACAGGCTGTAGTGCTCCGGCGAGGCCCCCTCATTGCGCGGCTCGTCGGCGCCCTGCCCGTCCGCGAGCGGGAGGCCGCCAGTGATCCGATATGGCCCGTCCTTGGAGACCTCGATGGCGGGGGGGCGCGGCTGGTCGACCTGGTCGCGGGCCTCGACGCCGCCGAGCGCATAGCTGAGCGCGCCGGAGGGGCAGGCGCGCACGGCCCGGACCACGTCGTCCATCCGCGCGGCGTTGGGGACGACGAACGGGTCCTGGCCGGCGTGGAACGCCGCCGCCAGGCGGTCCGTGCAGAAGCCGGAGTGGGCGCAGATGCCGCGGTTGTCGAGCACCGTCACCGCCGTTCCGACGTGCGTATCGCGCCGGTCGGGGACCCGCGCGGGGTCCTTCCGGCCGGTGAAGTCGAGGCGCGCGCAGGCCCCGTCGCAGAACGGCTTGCTGGCCGCGCCGCCGCACCGGCACAGCGCCATCTGCGGCCGCGTCGGGAGGCGCTCCCCCAGCCAGGTCGTCAGCGTGTCCACGTTGGTCACCAGGTAGGGGCCGTTGACCGCGGCCTGGATGCCCCGGTCGAGCCCGGCCTGCATCTCCGTCAGCGCGGCGACCTTGGCCGCCGCGCCGCGGGGGCCGTCCGCGGGCGCGAACTGGCAGGCTAGGTCTTGCAGCGCGGCCGTGGCCTCCTGGAGTTCGGTCGGCAGGGCGGGGTCCAACCGCAGCGTCGTCGCCGCCGTCGCCAACCGCCACAGCCGCTCGTCCAGGAGCGCCCAGGCCGCCGCACGGTGCGTCAACGCGGGCAGGTCGCCGCCGTCCCCGAAGGGCGGGCCGGCGCACAGGCCAGGGCGGGACGCGCTGTCCGCCGGCATCCGCGCGAGCGCCTCGCCGAGGGGGCGGATGACCGTGCCCATGAGCCGCCGCGCGGCCCCGGCCAGTTGGGCGAGGTCGGCGTCGGTCTCCTCTCCGTGGGCGAAGACGCGTCGCAGCACGAGCAGCAGCGTGTCGTAGGCGTCGTTGAAGAGGACGGCGACCGCGCCCGTGGGCGCGTCGACGATAGACGTGCCCTCCGTCGTCCCGTCCGCTGCTATCCCCGCACAGGGGCGCGTCGTCGGGTTCGCGGCCACCGGACGCGCGGGCTCGAACGGGAGGCTGCTGTGCTGGGCGTCCGCCACGGTCGCGGCGTACGCCGCGCGGATCGTGGCAAAGACGCCGGGGTGTGCGCCGGTCCCCGCCGGCGCCGCCCCCGCCCCTGGTCCGACGATCGCCGTGAGCGCGGCGCACGCCGACGCCTGGTCGACGACGGCGACGAGGTGGCCGTCCACGCCCAGGTCGAGGAAGCGCGGGTCCACCTGCGCCTCCGGCGGGCCGATGAACAACTCGTCCGCGGGCAGGGCGCGCACGCTGGCCGCGAGCGCCGCGTACACGTCCCCGCCCGTCGCGTCGCCCGACCGCTCGTCGGTCGCGAGGTGGTCGAGCGTCGGCTGCGACACCGGGTCCAACGCGAGCCGGACGCCGGAGGGGTCGGCCGCTGCCCGCGCGGGGAAGGTCGGCCGCGTGAGGTGCGGCGCCCCGCCGATGGCGGTCAGCAGGTTCGCGAGCTGGGCGACGTGGAGCATCCGGTCGGCGGCCGCCGCCGCGAGACTCCGGCGCCAGCCGCGGACCGTGTCCGCCTGCGCATCGGTCAAGCCGCCCTCGCGCGCATCGTTCTTCAGCGCGGACGCCGTGAACAGAGCGACGCACGCCCAGCCATGCTCCAGGTCGGATGCGCGCGACAGGAGGTCGATCACGTCCTCGCGCGTGGCCAGCGGCGGGTCGTGGGGGCGGTCGATCGTGGGATCGGGGGGTGTTTCCAGCATGTCTGCTCTCCTTTTTGTCCGTGACGTGGCGTGGTGTGTGTCGGGCCTCGGGGCATCGTCCCCGGGCCTCGGGGACAGGGCGATCCTCCGACGCGTCGGCGGCCGGTCAGGCGTCCCGGCCGCGGCCGAGCGCGGCGGCCAGCGCCGCGCCGTCGGCCTGCAACGACCCGCCGGCGAACGCGAGGGTGGCGAGGGACCGTGCGGCCGCCGCCTGATCGCGCGACCCGCACGCGTCCGTCACGACGACCGGGATGTAGCCCAGGTCCGTGGCGTGGCGCACGGTCGGCTCGATCCCGATCTCCAGCGCCACGCCGACGACGGCGAACGCGACGATCCCGCAGTCGCGCAGCGCGATGTCGAGCGGCGTGCCCTCAAACGCGGACATCGTGATCTTGTCGAAGACCGCCTCGCTCGGTCGGGGGGCAAGCTCGGGCACGATCTGGAAGCCGGGGGAGTCGCGCTGCAACCCCGGCGTCAGGTCGGCCACATGGTCCACCCGCTGCCAGGCCATCGCCGTGCGCAATTGCGCGACGCCGGCGACCTCCAGGGGCAGCCACATATGGCGGGTGAAGAAGGTGCGGACGCCCGCGACGCGGGCCATCCGCAGGACCGCGGCGACGCGCCGCGTAACCTCCGCGCCGTCGGGCAATTGGCTCACGACGCCGACCTGCATGTCGTACACGAGCAGCGCCAGGCGCCGGGGGTCGCAGACCTCATCGAGCGTCCGCGGGATATCCAGTCCGAAAGCATGCTCCATGGTCGTCCCTCCCCTAGCCAGCCGCGGCCGGCGTGCGATCGTAGGGGCTGCTCACGTCCACCGTGGGGGCGAAGATGCTCTCCAGCGGGAGCGGCGCCATGAGCGGGATGCAGGTCCACTCGAGGTAGCCGGCCTTCGTCAACGGGAAATCGGCGAGGTACCGCTGGGCGTCGGCGACGCTGTCCAGCTCGAACACGATGACGACCCCCGGCTCGTCGGCGCGCGCGTAGTTCTCGCGGACGATGCCGGCCTTCCACAGGCGCCAGACGTTGGCGACCTCGTGGGGTAAGAGCGGGGTGATCGTGTCCATCGTGATACCGGGCTTGAAGCGATCGTAGGCGAAGATCTTCACGAACGTCTCCTCGGGGCGCGGACGGCTGTCGTGCGCCAAGGCAGGGTGGCCGCAGCCACCCCTCATAATCGCTCTAATTCAAGCGGTTATACGCTCTATCGTACCAAATAACGCGTAGTGGAGTAAACTAGACAGATAGCTAGGTGGGTGGCAACGTCGATAGCAATAGCATAGGCGAGCGACGACTGGTCCAGCGCGATTGGGTCGATGGGGTGATGAACGCGTGGGCGCGTGAGCGGCCAGAGCTCGATACCGCCCCTGCGGAGATCGTCAGCCGCCTAGGGCGACTCAGCGCCTTCCTCGACGCGGAGTTGGAACGCATGTTCCGCCGGTATGGCCTCTCGCGGGCCGGGTTCGATGTGCTGGCGACGTTGCGCCGCGCGGGGGCGCCCTACCGCCTGCCGCAGAAAGCCGTGATGGCGGCCACCTTGCGCACCTCGGGGACGACGAGCTTTCGGATCGACCGCCTCGAACGCCAGGGCCTCGTACGGCGGGAGCCGGACCTGGCGGATCGCCGTGGTGTCTTCGTGACCCTCACGGAGGAGGGCCTCCGGCTCGTCGATACCGTCGCCCCGGTCCACCTCGCGAACGAGGACCGGCTGCTGGCCGCCCTCTCGCCGGCCGAGCGCGCGACGCTCGTCGGGCTCCTGCGCCAACTGCTGCTCAGCGTCGAGGCATCGCATCGCTAGCCCTCCTGGGAGCGCCGCCGCAGCCTCCCGGTGTGACGCTCCTGGCCCTCCGACGGGCCTCGGATCGTGGCGCTATTGTGGTACTACTCTGGCTCCAACGGGCCTCGGATCGTGGTACCATCGGGCCGCGAAACGTAGTACCATCCGTAGCTCTAGCTCCACAGGCATGGAGCTACGATAGAGCGACGATTCACACGGGAAAATGGGGGTTTAGCGCGCCCATGGAGCTACTCTTTATCTTGGGCGCGGTCCGACCCGTAGCTCTAGTACCATCGCCGCGCTAGTACCATCGCCGCGCGAGGCCGCCCGCGCGCACGGCTGGCAAGGCCGGCCCCGCGCGCAGCGACGGGGCGGAGGGTACGGGGCAGGGAGTACGCCGGCATAACGACAGGCGGGGGACCGGGCAGGAAGCTCACGGCCCCGCTGCCCCTCAGCCCACTGACACCGGCGCCGGCCTATGCCCGTTCCCCGCTCCACTGTAGAAACGCGCGAGGAGGCGCTGTGGTTACGCCGCTATCCGTGCGGCGGTGCGACACTGAGCCAGGACTGTCCGCACACCCGCCTCACAAGAGGGGACCGTATGAACGAGCCCGACGCTGCGGAACGCTGGGCGCTCTTGCGCACGATGCGGGGGACCGACGGCATCGTGGCGAGCGAGGCCCTCAGCGAGATGTGCGGCATGGTCGAGCTGATGCTGGACCCGCACAAACACCATAAGGACCGCCTGCGCTACGGCCACCCCCTCGCCGAGGAGGTGCTGCGGCGCTACGACGCCCGCCACGGCACGCCGCCTGCGGACGCGGGTGGCCACCGCTTCTACGACGGCGCGCGCCTGGCCGCCCTCGTGGACGAGATGGAGCGCACCCTGCTCCATGGCGGGCCAGGGCCGGCCGACCCGGAGGCGCCGACGCGCTAGGCACGATCCGCCCACCCAGGGGGTCGCGCGCAGTGAGCGCGCCCGCTCGTCGGCCGCCAGCCACTTGAGGTCGGGGAGCGCGCAGTAGCCCCGTCCACTTGGCGCGCGGTCGTCACAGCCAGCCCTGCTCCTCGGCGATGCGTGCGGCTTCGCTGCGGTTTGGTGCGCCCAGCTTTTGCATTGCCTCAGAGAGGTAGTTGCGCACCGTCCCCTCGGTGAGAGACAGCGCCGCAGCGATCGCGGCGATGCTCGCGCCGTGCGCGGTGGCCGCCAGCACCGCGCGCTCCCGCTCGGTGAGCGGGCTGTCCCCCTCGCCGAGCGCCGCCGCGGCCAGCGCGGGGTCGACGATCCGCTCGCCGGCCATGGCTCGCCGGATGGCCCCCGCCACCTGGGCGGCCGGGGCCTCCTTGACCAGGAAGCCCACCACCCCGCTCTGCATGGCGCGGCGCAGGTAGCCGGGCCGCCCGAACGTGGTCAGGATGAGCACCTTGCACGCGGGGAGGCGGTCGCGCAACGCCGCCGCGGCCGCCAGGCCATCCAGTCCCGGCATCTCGATGTCCAGCAGCGCCACGTCCGGCCGAGCCACGAGGGCCGCCGCAACGACCTCATCGCCCCGGCCCACCTGGGCCACGATGTCGAGGTCGGGCTGCAACCCCAGCAGGGCCGCCAACGCATCGCGCAGCGTGGCCTGATCCTCGGCCAGCAGCACCCGGATCATCGGCGCCCTCCGGCGTCGCGCGCGAGGGCGCCGGCCGTGCCCGCGACCGGCAGCGTGACGGAGAGGCGGAAGCCGCCCTCGGGCCGGAGGCTGGCGTCGTAGCGCCCACCGAGCGCGGCCACCCGTTCGGCGAGGCCCGGCAAGCCGCTGCCGCCAGCGCCCGGCGCCGACGCGGACGGGGTAGCGTCCGACGCGCTGCCGGAACTGCTGGGGCCGTCGTCGTCTACCTCGACGCCGACGTGGCCCTCCGCATGCGTCAGGCGGATGGCGCAGCGCGTGGCGCGGCTGTGCCGGATGACGTTGGTGACGCCCTCGCGCACCGCCCAGGCCAGCACCGCCTCGGTCGCGGGCGGCACGGTGACGGTCGTGCCCTCATCGTGGTAGGCGATGCCAGCGGCGGCCAGGATTTCCTCCGCACCACGTAGCTCACTCGCCAGCGTCGGCTGGCGGTAGCCGGCTACGGCCGCGCGCACCTCCTGCAAGGCCAGCCGTGCCGCGTCCTGCACCGCGCGCATCTCGGTGGCCGCGCGCTCGGGCGCCGTGGCGATCAGGGCCTCGGCCAGCTCGCCCTTGACCGCGATGAGCGCGAGGTTGTGGCCCAGCAGATCGTGCAGGTCGCGCGCGAAGCGCAGCCGTTTCGCGGCCACGGCCAGGCGGTCGTTCTCCGCGCGCGCGGCGCGCAGCACGCGGCTCGTGGTGACCGCCCAGCTCAGGGTCATCACGACGGCGCCGACGACGCCGACCAGGAACGTCGTCTGCACGAGGTCGGGCACGTCGGTCGCCAGGAGCCCGCCCAGCGCGGCGGTGACGAGCACCAGCGCGGCGACGAGCAGCGTGGCCTGGCGGGGCGGAAGCGCGCTGCCCGCGCTCGCGCTGGTGAAGATGAACAGTATCAGCCAGCCCGGTCCGTCACCCAGGGTCACGGCGAGGCTCAGGGCGGCGAGGACGGCGACCGGGAGCCAGGGCGACCCCAGCCCCCGCGCCCCGGCCACCGGCGCCACGAGGGCCGTGCGGCTCACGTCGTTCTGCCACGCTGCCCAGAGATAGATCACGGCGAAGAGCGCAACGCCGGCCAGGCTCGCGAGGAGGCGCGGCGGCGCGGGGTGCGCATGCAGCAGGCGCAGCTTCAGGGTGAAGGGGGCGGCGAGGAGGGGCATCCACACCACCCACACGAGCGGCCAGAGCCGGGCGAAGCGGTCAGCGTCCGGGGCGCGGTCGCGCGTCCCGGCTCCGTCCCCTGGCCGCAGGGCCGCGCGGCCCTCGTCGGCTGGCCGGGCCATCCACATCCGGGTGTGGGAGGTCGTGCGGCCCAGGAGCCGCGTGGCGATGATCCCTTTCGTGGTCGTCCTCCCTCGATGACGGCGCCGACACAGGAACGCGGTGGCGCGGCCTGTGGTGAGGGCACCCCCTTGTCCTCGTGTCGCGCGCGCGGCCGGCCGGCGGGCCAGGGTGCGTGTGCCGTGGTCACGCCGCCAAAACGCTCTCGTGTGGCGTGCCCGTCCGTGTCACCGATCGGCCGCGCACTCTTTCTCCTCCTCATCATCATAATCATAGGGCAAGACGGGGACGGCCGGTGTGGCGCTGTCCCTTAGCCGAGCGCGGTCGCGGCCAGCGCGGGGTCAATGACCCGCTCCCCCGCGACGGCGCGGCGGATGGCTACCGCTAACTGGGCGGCCGGAGCCTCCTTGACCAGGAAGCCGACGGCCCCGCTCTGCATGGCGCGGCGCAGGTAACCGGGCTGCGCGAAGGTGGTCAGGATCAGCACTTTGCATGAGGGGAGGCTGACGCGCAGCGCCGCCGCGGCCACCAGGCCGTCCATGCCAGGCATCTCGATATCGAGCACGGCCACGTCCGGCGTCGCCGCCGCGGCCGCCGCGCTCACCGCGTCGCCGCGCGCCACTTGGGCGACGATCTCGATATCGGGCTGCAACCCGAGCAGGGTCGCCAGACCCTCCCGCACGGCGTCCTGATCCTCGGCCAGCAGGACCCGGATCATGGGTGACCTCCCGTGGCGAGCAGCATAAAAACCATGACACACACGCCTTCCTGGCTGACCATGACTGTCCCTCCGTGTCGATGAGCGGGATGAGCACCGTCGATGGGACGGAGGGGGCCGCGTGGGGGCTGCCTCAGCGCGGCCTCTGTTGGATGATCAGGGCTCCTCGCCACCAGCGCGGACCCTAGCCTTGGGGCGACACGCGGCCCGTCCCGGCCACCAACCGCGCCGCGAACACGAGCGTCAAGAGGGACGCGACGATGGTTGCCAGGCGCTCGAACAGTCCCGCCGGCCCATGGTGCGCCATCGCCACCCCGAAGGCGGCGAGGAAGACGACCAGGAGTATCCCGGTGGCCACCGCGTACAGCGCCCATCCGCGCCAGTGAGGCTCCTGGGCGAAGCGCCGCGCCATCACGAAGCACCACGCCGCCCGTGCGGTAAAGATGACGATGGTGCCGAGGAGATGGATCAGCCCGTGCAAAGTGGGCGTCGTCGGGGCCAGCGTCCCCAGCGGGTACCCGAGCGCCGGGTCTTGCGAGGAGAGACCGATAACGATCAGGCCCAGCGCGACGACGCCTTGGAGGAGTGGCGCCCAGGTCGCCCCGACCCCCCGCCCAAGCGCCACGCGCAAGCCGCCCACGAACCCGGCGAGCAGCAGGCCGAAGACGATGAAATTCGCGGCCTGCATCCACCCGCCAGGGCCGAGGCTCAGGGCGCTGATGGGTTGCTGCCACGCGTCGTAGCCGGGGCGGGTGGCGCCCTCGACCAGGAACGCCCCAATAAACAGCACCGGCCCGACCACGCCGCAACTCAGCAGCAGTCGCTGGACGGCAGACGGCCGTGCGGCGATATCGTGCTGTAGCAGGGGCGTGACGGTTGTCCTCTAGTCAATGGCGCTGACGCGATGTACCGACATGGTGGACCTCCTGGTGAACTGATCTGACGATCAGCGTGTGGAGGAAGTCCTCGTCAGTCCAACTCCCTCTATCTCCATTGTGGGGGTTGGAGGTCGCGAGCGGTAGTGTGCGGAGTCATCAGATGGAGATGATAAATCTCATCAGGCTGAGATGAGATATCTCACCTCCGCGCCCACTGCCCCTGGTCGCGTCCCCTGTCGTGTCCCCTTTTGTCTCGGCTGGTTGTCGCGCGTGGACGCCTGTAGACGGTCGGCGTCGGCACCGGCGTGACTCCCGTGCTAGCCGCGCTCGCGTCGCCATGCGGGGAGTTAGGCCCGACCCACCAGCGCCAGGCGCGGCGGGTCGCCGGAGGGGCGCACGCAATCCTTGCCGGCGTCCTTGGCGGCGTAGGCGGCCTGATCGGCGGCGGCGATCAACGCGTCGCGCGTGCGCGCGTGCCGGGGCAGCGCCGCGACGCCCAGGCTCGTCGTCGCGCGGATGGTCGCGGCATCGGCCGGGAGCGCGATGCCAGCGACGGCCGCACGGGCGCGCTCCGCAACGGCCAGGGCCTCGGGCAGGTCGGCCTCGGGCAGGAGGGCCGCGAACTCGTCGCCGCCGAGGCGTCCGGCGCTGTCCCCCGCGCGCAGGCTGCCGCGCAGCGCCGCCGCGATGGCCACGAGCGCGCGGTCGCCGGCTTGGTGCCCGTGGGTGTTGTTGATGGTGCGGAAGTCATCCAGGTCCACCAGCAGCAGGGCCAGCGGGCGGCCACCCCGCTCCGCGCGGGCGATCTCCTCGTCGAGGCGGGCGTGGAAGGCGCGGTGGTTGAGCAGCCCGGTGAGCGGGTCGGTGCTCGCCAGCGTTTCCAGGCGCGCGTTCGCCGCCGCGAGGGCCTGGTTGCGCTCCTCGATCTGCTGGTAGAGCCGCTGGTTGTCGCGCAGCGCCACGACCTGGCGCACCAGCACCAGCCCGATGAGCAGCGCGCCGCCAAGGTAGACGCCCAGCTCCAGCGCGGCGGCGACGTGTCCCCGCGCGGCCCGCGCGTTGCCCACGAGCGCGAGGACGGCCGGGACCAGCCCATAGGGCAGATAGGGCTTGGCGGCGCGCCATTGCCACGCGCTCCGGCGCACCGGGCGCGCGGGGAGGAGCGGGGCCGGCGCGCGTGCCGCCGCCGGCCAGGCGCGGGCCTGGCGCAGCGCCAGGGCGGCCAGGCCGACCAGCATATAGCCCAGCGGCCAACCGACGTCCACTAGCCCGCTCGTGGCGTAGGTCCCCCGCAACGTCCCATAATCGAAGGCGCCGTCCGTGACGACGATGACGCCCAGGCCGAGCGCGAGCGGGCGCACCACCCGCTGCATGGCCCCGTCGCCGGCCCGCGCCCACAGCAGGAGCAGGCAGACGATGAGCACGAGGTCCCCGAGCGTCGAGGCGGCCCCCACGACCTTAACGCCGACGGACGTGTCCCCCTGCAGGACGGTCGGCCCCAGGATATAGTACCAAC
>JAABUU010002632.1_pt1 | contig 24958 bp, 20 predicted proteins | sample 5559301 | NCBI WGS metagenome assembly JAABUU01 (sample SAMN10711884, study PRJNA513360) | rock metagenome | isolation source: Antarctica rocks | place: Antarctica: Victoria Land, Richard Nunatak white | reverse complement strand
CCAGCAGGCGTATCACGTTGTCCAGCATTCCCCATCCGGCGGCGTAGTGCAGGGGCGTGTAGCCAATGTCGCCGGGCAGGTTGACGTCTGCCCCGCACGCTGCGAGCAGCGATACTTCGTCCGGCCCGCCGTATCGCGCGACATAGTGCAGCAGGGCGTCATCGTTGGGGAACGTCTGCTGGTTGATGTCGCTTATATCCAGCTCAGCGAGGTCCGGGTACTGCCTGTATTTAGCAATCAAGGCTTGCAGAGCATTGGCAGGGTCGGCGATTAGGTCAGTGTTTACTGGGTGGCGCTTGCGGCGTGGCATAAGAGAATATGCTTCTTTCGGCTACCCAAACAAGTCCATCATGGTCATCTGCGAGGGGTCGGGGCGCTTGGCGACAGGCACGGGCTTGGGGAACAATTGGTCAAAGCGTGCCTCGCCCACCGCGTCTTTGAGGCGACCGGCGAACTTGTACAACTTGGCGGCATAATAGTCGGTGTCCTCATCGTGGGCGTAGTCTTGGGCCAGGCCCAGGCTTTTGTCTTTGCGCTGGTACAGCGACACAAACTCGCCCTGCTTGATGCCTGCGCCTTTGATGGCATCGGCGGCACGCTTGCGCATCTCCGACGACAGGAACTTCTCGGTCACGCGCTCCCGCTTGGCGAACTGAGCAAGGGGCAGGGTGCCGTTTTCTATCTGCGCGAGGACGTTTTTGTACGCCTGCGACAAGCCCGCGTCATCGTTGTCTAGCAATAAATTGACGGCCTGGGTCATAAAGTCCCGCCCGTAGCGCTCATCGGCCCGCGAGCGCAGGGACGAGCCTTTGAATATCTTGTGCCCGCCGTGTTCCACCAGCACATAGTTTTTCATCTTGAGCGACAGCATCGCTTCATAAGAGCCGTCATGGGCGAGACGTATGCCCGGCGGCAGCGCCTGGCCGATCTTGTCCACAAACGCCAGCTCTTTGGCCTCGCCGCGCACCTGGGCGGGCGGCTCAAAATACACGCCGTCGGTGTCTATCTCAATCACGCGCGCGCCGTGCGTTTCAAGCTCAACCGCAATGCTTTTGACAATCTCCTGGCCTGCTTCGGTCACGCGCCGGGCCGCCTCGTAGTCATTGAAGTAAAAAGGCCCGCCGATATAGCCGTAGAATGAGTTAATCAACGACTTGAACGAGTTCTGCAAGCCGTCCCAGTACGCGTTGTCCCGGCCCGCTTTCTTGGTCTTCTTCAGGTGCCCTTTGGCCTCCAAGCGCCGCGCGGTGAGTTCCGACAGCAGGGGCAAAAAGATATGCAGCGTGTCGGACTTGGGGGCAATCGTCTGCGTGAGCATGAGGCTTGGATACAGGCTTTCCACATCGGCCTTGACAATAGGCTTGACCACGCCGGTCACGCGCACTTCGGTATAGCCGCCGGGGTACGGCTGCGGGGCCTTCTGCTTGGCAATCGCCCTCCCCTGGCGCAGATATTCGCGCAAAAGCACGGCATTGATCTTTTCGCCGTTGCCGGTCACCGCGACGTTCTGGTACGAGTCGGGGACAATCTGCGTTTGGTAGAACTCGGTGGGGGCGACCAGTGCGGCGAGTGCGGCGGTTTCTTCCACGTCCTGCGCGGCATACGTCTTGACGCGCTGCGGGTCGGATTGGTACGTCTGCACAATCTCCTGCCGGTCCAGGTACACGCGGTCAGGGGGCGCGATGCCGTAGGTCTGCGCGCACTCTTTGAGGCCATACGACGACACCTGCCCGCGCGACCAATCAAACCTCTGCACCTGAAGCAAAGTGTCTAGGATATGCCGCCCGTATAGATAACTCGGCGTGAACTGCCGGGCATTGGTGCCAATCGCGCAGTTGCGGGGCGCACCCATCGCGGCGGGCCTGCCCTGACGCCCGAACAGGGGCGCAATGTCCAGGGCCGAGCAGCGCGCCAGAATGTAGGGCAGGTCAAACGAATAAAAGTTATGCCCCTCCACCACGTCCGGGTCGCGCTGATCCATCAGGTGCAGCAGCTCGCGCAGCATGTCCGCTTCATCGCCAATCAGCACGTCCGAGAAGCCCCGGTTATCCGAAACCGCTACCATGAAGATGCGCGCTTCGGGCAGGGCCGGGTCCAGCGTCGTGGTTTCAATGTCCACCTGCATTCGGCGCAGATCGTCAAAGGCCATGTTCTTGAACAGCGTGATGCCCGACGCGACCAGAAACTGCTTGATCGCGCTGCCGTACTGGCACACGCCCGCGTGTTCATCGCGCAAAGTTCGCTTGGCCTCTTGGTACGAACGCCACCCCTGCGGAAAGCGCACCAGAAACTTGTAGCCGTCTCCCTCCAGGGGCGTGGTTTCCGCGCCGGCGAAGTGGCGCTCCGTATCGGTTGCCAGCCACGGCACAAACGGGACAGTGCGCGTCACCGTCTGCTCGCCGTCACGCACAAACAGGGTGGTTTCGCGCTCACCGGTTTCCACCGCCACCACTTTTTCGCTGGGGTCGGCCCCAAACAGCACTTGGTCAAACCTCGCATCGCTCATAATTTTATTGTACCCGACGGCTTTGCTGCATCGCCAGAGTACGGGATGATGAACATGAGGTGATGAACACGGGGCCAACGCGCGGCATGAGAACACGGGATCGGCACCCGGTGCGGTTATGATGAACACGGGGTTAAAACCCCGTGTTCCTGTGTTGTGTTACTGTGTTTTCCGCCTGCCTGGTGTAATGCCTGCCCGCATCTGGGTAAAATACAAACACGCGTGCGCGATGAAGCCCACGTTCGCCAAAGCATTGACGCCCCGGCGATTAGAAAGACTTTATGCCGACATTGACGATTTCCCCGGAGCAAGGCTGCCCCTTCAGCCCCTCCGCCTCCCTCAGCCCGCACAGTGCCTACTCAATCTTTGACGGCAAGCGCCTGCAACGCCCGCCTGGTTCCGACCTGCCTATTCCCCCCTTGCAGGAGTTTGTCCATGACAATTTCCGCGCCCTGGTGCAGAACCCCCGCTTTGCCTGTGCCGCCGCCAAAGGCGCGATAGGGCGCGGGGCGTACCGCATGGGCATGTACGCCGACCTTGCTTCGCCCCAGGCTACCGAAGGGCTGGCCCACGACCTCACTTTGTTTCTGCGTGACCAGGACGCCATGGATGCGGACGGCGAGCATTTTTCCTCGTTTGTCGCCTCGTTTGAAGGCCCCAATCTCGCCGATGAAGCCGCGTTTGAGCGCCTGCTGTGGGAGCAGCTTCAAGCCCTGCACGACACGTACGGCCAAGAGCAGCCGTGGGATGCCACTGTCAGCGCCGACCCCGAAGACGCGAAGTTCGCGTTCAGCTTCGGCGGGCGCGCGTTTTACATCATTGGCCTGCACCCCGCCGCCTCGCGCTGGAACCGCCGCTTTGCCTGGCCCACCCTGGTGTTTAATGCCCACCGCCAGTTTGACATCCTCAAGGCCGACGGACGCTATACGCCCCTGCAAACTGCCATTCGCTCCCGAGAAACTGCCCTGCAAGGCAGCTCCAATCCTATGCTGGAAAACTTTGGCACGCGCTCCGAGGCCCGCCAGTATTCAGGCCAGGCGGTGGACGAGTCGTGGCGCTGCCCGTTCCACGCCCAGCCTGCCCATGCTTCTGATGCGAAAGACCACTCCTAATGCCTTTGGTTCAATCTTATCATCTCGCCCCGCAGACCGGCGTGGGCTTTGAGTTAAACCAGGGCCAAACCTTGCGCATCATAGACCCGCAGGGCGAACAAGTCTCCGACCTGATGGCCTTTTCCCGTGCTGATTTGGGCGAGTACCTTTCGTCAGGACGCTCCATTGACTACGCCAACACCCTTTACCTCACGACGGGCCACATCCTGTATTCCAACCGCAGCCGTCCCCTGCTGACCATTGGCGAAGACCAGGTCGGACGCCACGACTTCACGCTGACCCCGTGCAGCCCGGAAACGTTTCAGATTATCTACGGGGACACCACTTACCATCCGTCCTGCTTCCAGAACCTCGCGGGCAGCTTGGCGCCCTACGGCATCCGGCCCGACCAGATACCCGTTTCATTTAACGCCTTTATGAACGTCTCCTTTGACCCCAGTACAGGCGAGATGACTATTGGCCCGCCCTTGTCTCGCGCAGGCCAGTTTACCGAGTTTCGCGCCGAGAGGGACTTGTTTGTCGGCGTCACCGCCTGCTCTGCCGAGCTGTCCAACAACGGCAGCTTCAAGCCCATTGACGTTGAAATTTACGCCTGATGCTTGGTTTCAAGTGAGTTAAGAGTCCCTCCCGCGCGCTCGCACGGCTCGCGCTTCCCCTCCCCTTTAGGGGAGGGGTGCCTAGTATATTTGGTTGATCAGTGTGACAAAGCGTTTTGCTGCGCCCAGCCTTGCAGGATGTACTACCAATCACCGTAGAGATCAACCCAATGCTGTAGGCACCCCTCCCCTAAAGGGGAGGGGAAGCCTGAGTTTTACGAAGGCGGGGGAGGGACTCTTAAGCCCTTACCTATAGCGTTTTGAAGGCGTACCAAGCCTGTACCGACGACGGAACAAACTCTTCCGTCGTTGGTAGGCGCTCGCTCCCCGTGTGCAATCCCAAAGCAAAGCGTTGACGGCTCCGCGCAGACACCGGTACAAAACAAGCCCCTGTTCTCCGAGAACAGGGGCTGCACCGTTTGGCGATAAAGTCTGTGTCTAGAACGACGCCAGCCCTTGCGTGGTGCTGCGGCCTGCTGACGTGTACAGTTCCTCCATGACACGGCTGCCTTGCGCGGCCTCGTCTACGCTAACCAGAGGCACGGGCAAAGGTTCGCCCAGCAGCGCGTTCCAGAACAGCTCAAAAGCGTGCGGCGCGGCAGGGGGCAGGTCAGCGACGACGGTGGGTTCGGCATACCCGTCTGCATGCGGCGAGTGATAAGTGACCTGCCCATTTTGCACCATGATCTCGCCTTCCAGCCCATGCACTTCTATGGGAGAGCGCAGCTTGGGGTCTACCCAGGACGCTTCTATTTCGGCAATCAGCCCTGATTGGAATTGCAGCAGCCCGCTGCCGTATTCGTCAATCTCCGTGCCGTAGCGGCCTCCGCGATTGCCGAACATTCCCTGTACGCGCACCAGCTCTCCTTCTGCGGGCGAGTAGGTGCTGAGCACGAGGTCCAGGACGTGTGCGCCGAGGTCCAGCATGGCCCCGCCACCGGCTTGTTTGGGGTCGCCGAGCCAGCGGTAGTCGGTGTCAAACCAGCCGTCCAGGGCGGCTTGGTGACAGTTGGCGTAGCGGACGCGGGCGAGCTTGCCCAGATGCCCTGCCTGCACTTCGCGCCTAATGAACTGGTGAACCGGGTCGCTGCGCATAAAGAAGCCGGTCTGGAATGTGACACCCGCGTCGCGAATGGCCTGCGCCATAACGTCGGCATCGGCACGGCCCAGGCCCAGGGGCTTTTCGCTGAAGATGTGCTTGCCCGCCCGCGCTGCGGCGAGCACCAGGTCTTTGTGGTGAACAGTTTCGGAGCAGATGACAACGCTGGTAATCTGGGGATTGTCCAGGATAGCTTGCGGGTCGCTCGTGAACTGTGCGCCATCAAACCGGGCGACGTAGGACTGGCCGCGCTGGGCATCGTGGTCATAGATATGGGAGACGGTGACTTGGCCCTGGCGGGCGAGCAAGCGCTGCACAAAGCCGGGCGTATGGATATGGGCCGTGCCGAGAAAGGCAGTGGGGAGTGTTGTCATGCGCGCATTCTAGCAGATGACAGCAGGCCAGGTCAAGGCGCGGTGCACTGCGGCTAGGCGGTGTAACCGCGCAAGAGGCCCACGACTTTGCCGATGATGGCGGCGTTGTCCGATTTGCGCAGGGGAATGGGAGCGTAGTTTGGGTTTTGCGCTTGCAGCTCAATACGGTTGCCGTGGCGGGCGAAGCGCTTGACAGTGGCTTCCTCGCCGATACGCGCGGCGACAATGTCGCCGTTTTCTGCCGCTTGCTGGGGCTGGATGATGACCAGGTCGCCGGGCAGAATGTGTGCGCCAGTCATGCTTTCCCCCTGCACGCGCAGCAGAAAGCAATTGCCCGCAGCGGCGCGCACCAGAGCGCTGGGAATGGGAATGATGTCTTCAATGTTTTGGGTAGCGAGCAGGGGCGTGCCTGCGGCGATAGTGCCGATGAGGGGCAGGCGCATGATGCCGGCGTCCTCGTCCTTTTGGCGCGCTTCCACGCGGGCGAGGATGCGGATACCGCGCGATGTGCGCGGCCCGTTCTTGCCGCCAAGACGTTCAATAAAGCCCTTTTTGTGCAGCGCGTCCAGGTGGATAGTCACGCCGCGCAGGGAGCCAATGTGCAGGCCCTCCTGCATTTCGCGGATGGTGGGCGGCAGGCCTTCGGTTTCTATGTAATTAACGATAAAGTTGAACACTTCCTGCTGGCGGTCAGTCATGTTTTTTGCCATGAGTGCGCTCCTTGGGGTTGTCAGGGGTGGGTGGAGAGCTGAACAGTTCGGACAGGGCGGCATAGGGGCTTTGCGGATGGCGTTTCATGTCGTCCTGGACGTCAGCAATGCGTTCTTTGATGGCCTGCATGCGCTGGACGGCGCGCACGGCGAGCCAGAGGATGGTGGGGATGCCGAGGACAAGCAGGACGGCTTCGTAAGACATGGGTCTACCCTTTGCGTGGAGTATACCTTATGTCGGTTGACGGAAGTTCCCGGCCTGTGCTAACATAACACGCACTTTTGTTGACGTAAGATGGCCCCCCAGTGCGTGATTGGGGGCTAGGGAGCTTCCTGACTATTTGCTATGCCTATCACTGAACACAGCGCTCGTTTTCTGCTGACGCCCGAAGGCCGCGTGCTGACCCGTCTGGCCGAAACTCTGCTGGCGGACGGGGTGGACGCGCTGGCGGCGTTGACACGCCTGCGCCGCTCTGCCGAGGCCGAAGGGTGCATGGCGGCGTGGGAGATTGCTGTTCTGCGCGTGCGCGCGACGGCCAAGTTTGGGGCGGATGCCGCCTGTTTGTTGGTGACGCGGGAGAGCTTGGAGCAGGCGTCGGGGCAGAGGGCGAGCGCTTATCATGCCGCGCGCTTTGTTTCGCTGGGAGCAAGTCATGTGCATGACTTGTGCGGCGGCATCGGGGGCGATGCCTTGGCCTTTGCCCGCGCGGGGCTGACCGTGACGCTGTTTGAGCTTGACCCGGTGCGCGCGTTGTTTGCGCAGGCTAATGCCGAGGCGTGCGGGCTGTCGGGGCGCATTGAGGTGCGTTGCGAGGACGTAACCCAGGCCGCTCTGCCTCCGGGCGCGGTCTGGTTTGACCCGGCCCGGCGCGAGAACGGCAAGCGGATTGCCCGGCCTGAGGATTATGTGCCGCCCTTGACGCTTGTGCCCCGCTGGGCGCAGCAGGGGCTGCTGCCTTTGGGCGTGAAGCTGTCTCCGGCGATTGAGCATGCCGTGGCCGGGGAGTATGGGTGCGACTTGGAGTTTGTGTCCGATGGCGGCGAGTGCAAGGAAGCCTTGCTGTGGCGCGGCGCGTCGCCCGCGGATTTGGGCATGGTGCGGGCGGTGCTGCTGACAGAGGGCGCGGCGCAATCGCTGGTCGGCAGTCCCGAATTGGCGGCTCCCCTGGAAACTGAGGCACAGTGTGCCTATCTTTATGAACCCGACCCTGCGGTGATCCGCGCCCACTTGATTGGAACGCTGGCTCCTCTTTTGAACGCCCGCGCCGTTGACCCCAGCATTGCTTATCTGGTGTCCGACACGCTCGTGCCCACGCCGTTTGCTCGTGCGTATCATGTGCTGGAGCGTTTTGCGTACTCGCGCCGGGCATTGCAGGAGGCATTGACGTGGCGGGGTGTGGGGCAGGTGGTGGTGAAGAAGCGCGGCTTTCCCCTAGAGCCTGACGCCGTGCGCAAGCAGCTCAAATTGTCCGGCCCTCATGCGCTGACGGTGGTGCTGACGCGTCAGGGGGACACGCATGTCGTGTTTTTGTGCCGTCCGGCATAAATGCATCTGGGCGAACTGTCATCTGCGCGTGCCGCCGGGCAGGGCATTGGGACGATGTGTGTGTGTACTATGCAGAACGTTTGACTAACGTCGCAAGCACGTGGGGACGGCACTGGGACGAAAGCAGGCGCGAACCGCGCAGGCGCGAGGGGAGGAAACAGCGCGTGCGGTGTCCAACAGTGCGCCCTGTGACTGTTGTGCCCCCCCAAACCACTGCCGATGCTTCCTTGCCCGCACCCGCCCCGACGCCGGGAGGGGGGCGCGCGGACAGGCGGTTTAACTTTGCTGCGTGCCTGGTGGACTCGGTGGGGTGGCCGCTTGGGATGGCGTTTTTTAGCACGGCGACGATTTTGCCTTTGCTGATGCGCCGCTTGGGGGCGGGCAACCTGGAGGTGGGGGCACTGCCGGCGATGTATAATCTGCTGGTGACGCTGCCCGGCTTTGCGGTGGCAGGCTATGTGGGGCGGCTGCCGAGGGCGCGTGGTTTTCTGATGGCGGTGGCGCTGGCGGAGCGTTTCGCGCTGCTGCCCCTGGTGTGGCTGATGCCGCTGTGGGGATTGACGCACCCCGGCTGGCTGCTCGCTGCGCTGTTTGTGTGCCTGGCGCTGCATGCGGGCGCGATGGGGGTGAACCAGCCGGCGTATTATCTTCTGGTGGGCAAGTGCATCCCGGCGCAGTGGCGCGGGCGGCTGTTCGGCTTCGCAGGCGGGGTGGCCGGAGTGCTGGGCGTAGGCATAGACCGGGTGCTGCGGCATCTGCTGTCCGGGCCGGGTATGGGCTTTCCCGACGGCTACAGCCGGGGGTTTCTGTTTGGATTTATGATATTGGTGGTCAGCGTGCTGCCGCTTGGGATTGTGCGGGAGCCGTTTGCGGCATCGCGAAGGCCGGGTGACCTCAGCGTGCCGGATGCGCATTCGGGGCACTACGGGCGCGACTGCGTGGCGATTTGGCGCCGGCAGCCGGGCTTTCGGCGGTTTTTGCGGGCGCAGGTGGCTTTGCAATTGGCGGCGGTGGCGCTGCCGTTCTTTGTGTTGTATGCGGCGCAGGCATTGCACGCCGGGCCGCGCGCGGTGGCGGGCTATACGGCGACGCTGATCTTTGCGGGTTCGTTCGGCAGCCTGGGGTGGGGGGCGTGGGCGGACAAGGGAGGCAACAAGGCGGTGATGCTCGCCTCGTCGGGGTGTCTGGCAGGCGCGGCTGTGGCGGCATTGGGCGCGCACTCGGCGGGCGCATTTTATGTGGTTTTTGCTTTGTCGGCCTTGGGGGCGGGCGGCATCGGCATGTGCGGGGTGAATATGGTCATGGAGTTCGCGCAGACTTCGGAGGCTATTCCGCTGTACACCGCGTTTTATAATGCCGTGACCGCCCTGCCGCGCGGCATCGCCCCCCTGCTCGGCGGCTGGATTGCCGACATGGCGCATGGCTATCGCCCCGTCTTCGCGCTGTCTTTGGCGCTGTCTGTGCTGGGTTTGGCGCTGATGGGCCGGGCCGAAGAGCCGCGCCATGCCCTTCGTCCCGTTCCTGCTGTAGAATAATTCTTGCTTTGCAGGAACATAACTGCCCCAATTCCCGACAGATAAAGGCGCGCGGCTTTATCTATCTGCGCCTTCCTCGCAAGAAACATTCCCTGTCTAAACCATAAACACTCCATGTCCAAACTGTGCGTACATATCAGCGGCTCGTTTCCGCCCAAGACTTGCGGGATTGGCGACTACACGTCCCACCTTGTCCGGCGCATGCGCGCGGCAGGCGCAAACGTGGAAGTGTGGACACGCGACACGTCGCCGCTGGGGGACAATGGGCGGGGCCTCGTTTCGCACTGGGATGCGTCAAACCTGCACGCCCTGGGCCGCACCCTGCGCGCCGAAAAGCCTGCTGTGGTGCATTTGCAGTATGAACCGGGAGTTTATGACAGGCAGCCGGCGATTTTGCGCCTGCCCCTGCTTGCGCGGCGGGCGGGGGCACGCTTTGTCACCACATTTCACTCGCTGGATGGCCCGGCGCAGTGGGGACGCGCGCACCGGCTGGCCCTGCTGCCTTTGCTGCTGGGCAGCCGGGACATCACGGTTTGTTCGGGCCGTCAGCACCATATCCTTTCGCGCATTCCCCGTTTGCGCAGCCGCGTGCATTTGATTCCCATCGGCAGCAACATTGACCCGGTCGCGCCTTTGCCCCGCCCCATCCGCGACGCTTCTTCGGGCCTTAAACTGGTCTATTTCGGCTTTGTCTGGCGCGGGCGCAACATTGAGCTTTTGCTGCACGCTCTGGCCGCCGTGCGCGCCCTTAGCCCGCAGGCAACTTTGGAGATTGTTGGGGGCCTGCGCGACGATGTGTATCATCAGGAGCTTCTGCGCTTGGCGGGCAAGCTTGACCTGGGTTCGTCGGTTGTATTTTCGGGGGATTTGGATACCCCCGAAGTTTCCCAAGTCTTGCACCGGGCCGACATCGCCCTGCTGCCGTATGCAACCGGCGTTTCCACGGGGCGCGGCACGCTGATGGCCGCCCTCGCGCACGGCCTGCCCCTGGTGACTTTGAGCACGCCCGACAACTTATCGCCCCTGTTTCAGCACGGGGAAAACATGATGCTGGCCCCGGCAGGCGACGATGCTCTGTTTATTGCCCACGCGGTATCGCTGGCTTCCGACCCGGTTTTGCGGGCACATGTGGCCCAAGGCGCGGCGCATTTGGCCCCGCACTTTGACTGGACACAGATTGCGGGTCAGGTGCTGGCCCTGCCTTCCTATGCCTCGGCACGCGGCTGAGTTTTGACGCGCGCCTGTCTTTGATAAGTCTTTGACAGGTGTTTTATGGGAGTTTCTCTGCCGTTTCCAACGCTTTGCAAGCCATTATCAACGACGCACGGATTTCTTCCGTCGTTGGCACGCGCTTGCAGCGCTTTGGCAATGCCTGTTCCACGCCCATGCCGCGCCGCTTATGTACCCTTGCCAGCCTGAAGACAAAAGCGCGAAACCCCGATAATTGGGGCAGGAGCCATGCCAAACACAGTACAAATGCAAACAAACAAAGCCACACAAAGCCAGCAACATCAACGGCGACAGGGCAGGCGGCGAGCCGTGTGCGGGCTGATATTGGGGCTGTTCCCCGCGATGCTGGGGGCGGCACAGGCCGCCGCGCCGGCTTTGGGGACAGTGACCGCGAGCGATGCAGGGCAGGGAGTGGCGCGCTTTGACAAGCTGGAACTTTCTTTTGCCGTGTCCACGTCGGCCTTGAACCCCGACCTGCCGTATGACGCCATGCCCCCAAGCTACGCCGCCAACCTGAAAGCCGATGAAGATGCACGACGCGGCGTGTCCGTGGACTGCCTGCTGCTGCCGCCGGGACAAACCAACTGGGCGAAGGCACTGGTCCAGCCTGCATTTTTGTACCGGGATTATGTACGCACGCCTTCCCCGGCTAGCGGCGACCCGCACCCTAACATTGAGAACCTTGTCGCGGACGGGCCGGACGCGTGGAAAGTGCGCTTTGCGCCGACAGCCGTCGGGACGTGGCAGTACCGTCTGCGCGTGACCGACAGCGGGGGCACAGTGATGGGCAGCCCGCAGACGTTCCAATGCACGGCTTCCAAAAGCAAAGGCTTTGTGCGGGTCGGCAGGGCCGACAGACGGTATCTACAGTTTGACAATGGCGACAGCGCCAATTTGATTGGGCACAATTTGTTTGTCAATGGCTACGATGCCTACAAAAGCAGCGTGGACCAGATGGCGTCGGGCAATGCGTCCACGCTGATGCGCGTCTGGATTGCGGCCCGCAGCGGGCAGGAGATTATCGGCGGCTTTGCAAACTCCAACGGCGGGCGGGGCTGGTACCTGGGGTCGGGCGGCGGGGAGCCGACCAGCCAGCTAACAACTGAGGATGCGCACACGGGCCGGTACAGCATTCGCACGCCCGCCGGGGGCGAACTGACAAACAAGCTGGTGCCGCTTCAGCCCAATCAAAGCTACACGCTGAGCGCGTGGGTCAAGCCGCAGGGAGGCATCACAAGCGTCAAAATGACCTCGGAAGATTCGGCGGGCTACGCCAATCATCGCGAGACAATTGTGCCTGTCACGCCGGGCGCGAGCTGGGCGCGCGTGCAGGCGCCCATCGCCGCGCATGACCTGCAAAACGGGGCGAACTATGTCAGCACGGTGAAGTTTTGGCCGCAGGGCGACGGGGCGCTGCTGATTGACGATGTGCAGGTCACCGATGACGCGACCGGGGCGGACGCGCTGGAAGTCGGGGATTTTGAGCGTCATGTCCATTACAATCAGCGGCAGTCGTGGCTGCTGGACTTTTTTGTGGAGTATGCGCGGGCGCACAATCAATTTCTAAGACTAAATGCGCTGGAAAATGATGACAGTGTCTTCTGCGACGTGGCCGCCGATGGCAGCAATGCCCCGCACGACGACGCGAACTTTTTCGGCGCGAGCAACGACCCCGCTGCCGACCTGCCTGTCCGGCGGTGGCAGCGCTACTATGCGCGGTATCTGGCGGCCCGGTGGGGATACGCGACTTCGGTGGCCGAATGGGAGTTTTGCAACGAGGGGCCATTGTTTAACGGCAACCACTATGCCGCCGCCCAAAGCTTTGCTCATGCCATCCATTCATGGGGAGCCGAAGGGCGGCGATTGGCAAGCACGTCGTTTTGGCAGAACTCATCCGGCACCAGCTACCCTGCCGACTTTTACCAGAACGCCGCGCTGTACCCGGATATTGACTACGCCGACATTCATTATTATCCGTCAACGGGCGTGCCCAATAGCTCGTACACGCCTTACGGGACAGCAGGCGGCGGGTTTGTGCGCAATCCTGCGGGCGGGCCGAACGGGCTGGGCGCGCTGCATATTGACGCTGCAGGCTCATCGGGCAAGGCGCAGACGCAGACCCTGCCGGTCAGCCGCATTCAGGGCCGGGGCATCTGGACAATCTCGTACCAGGTGCAAGCAAGCAGCGATGCCAAGCTGAACTGGTTCGGGCGCGGCCCCGATTTAGATCTGTGGTGCCCTGACTTGGGCCTGCAAGCCTATACGGTGCCGCAAAGTCCGAAGTCGCCAGTCCTGCCGCCCGGCTACGGCTGGCGCACGGTTTCCGCCACGTTTACATCGCCGGACAACAAGGCGCATGACATCGGGCTGACGGTTTATGCTAAAAACCTCACCCAGGGAGCGGTGGATTTTGCAGACATCAAAGTCACGGCCCCAGACGGGCGGCTGTGGGCATGGTACCCGTTCAATGAGCCGCTGATGGACCAGGATACCGCGTCGCTGGCCCAGTACCTCGGCCTGGCGTACACGTCACTGTCCGGCGACCCGCTGCTCGGCAAGCCGTTCAGCGTGGGAGAATGCGACATTGTCAACCCCGACGGCAGCTACAACACGCAGATTGACCAGGACACAACCGGCGCGTGGATGCGTCAGTTTGTGTGGGCGCACCTTAACGCGAGCGGGGCATTAATCTTTTTGTACACCAACGGCGGCGAGGAAGCCACACGCAAAGGCTGGTGGCGCTATGCGGGGGCTTACCAGAAGTTTCTCGCGGGCGTGCCGCTCGCCAACGGCCGTTACCGAAACATAGAGGCCAATAGCAGCAATCCGAACGTAATAGTTGTCGGCCAAAAAGATAAACAAGCGGGCAGAGCACACTTTTTCGTGTATAATCGGGGGGGAACATGGTTCAATCTTACCAACAGCCCTGCCGCTATCGCGCCCGCCAGCGGGGTTGTGACAATCGGCGGCCTGCCTGACGGCGCGTACCGCGTGCAGAACTGGGACACGGCGAGCGGGCAGGTGCGGAGCACAGTGACAATCGTCTCGGCGGGGGGCGCACTGCCGGTTCCCATCAACAATTTGACGGGCGACACGGCCTACAAAATCGCGCCAAGTGGCCCGCCAGCCCTGTCGGTTTCGCTCAAAGCAGACAAAGCCTCGGCCCGCGTGGGAGAATTAGTCACTTACACGCTTGTGTACGGGAACAAAGGCGGCGCGGATGCACTCCATGTAGCGTTGCCGTGGGCAGTTCCTCCGGGCACGCAGTTTGTTTCCGCAAGCAGGGGCGGGGTTTACGATGCCGCACGCGGCGAAGCGGACTGGAGCCTAGGCACGGTCGCAGCGGGCCAAACCGGGACTGCGACATTGACTGTTAGGGTGGGGCCTCAGTGAAGCCAAGGCGAAGCAAGGCCCGCGCCATTTTTGCCGTTTGGTTCCGCCGCCGCTTGGGTAGATTACGGCTCGCGGCGAAACCAGGCGACGGCAAAGGAAACAGCACGATGGAACAGCCGATTTACACCGACAAGCGAGCCGACGGTTCTAGATTGCAGCGTATGTCTTCTTCTTCCATTTCAGGCTATCATCCCACACCGGAAAGCATCAGCCATCATTTGCCGTCCGCGCCTGCCGTGCGGAGCCGGGTTTCCACGGAGCCGCCGCCCTCGTATTTGTTTGTCAAACGGCTGGTGGATATTGTTGCCGCGTCGCTGTTTCTGCTGATTGGGCTGGTGCCGATGCTGCTGATTGGGCTGTGCATCGCTTTGGAGTCGCGCGGCCCCATTATCCACAAGCGGCGCGTGCTGGCCGTGCAGGACTGGGACGAGAGCATGGGCAGCAATGCCCTTCAGACCTTTGATGCCTATAAATTGCGCACCATGGTGCCCAATGCCGACGAAGTGCTGCGCCGCAACCCGCACCTGATGGCCGCGTATGCCAAAGACTGGAAGCTGGAAAACGACCCGCGCATCACGCGCCTGGGCCGCTTTCTGCGCACAACCTCTATTGATGAGTTCCCCCAACTGAATGTCCTCAGGGGCGAAATGACGCTGATTGGCCCGCGCATGATTACTGTCCCCGAGCTGGATCGCTATGGGGCCGATGCCTCGCGCCTGTTGAAGGTCAAGTCTGGCCTGACCGGGCTGTGGCAGGTGAGCGGGCGGCAGAATGTCGCCTACGAGGAGCGCGTGCGGCTGGACATGATCTACATCAACTCGCGCACGTTTGCCTTTGACTGCTGCATACTCTTCAAGACAATCAAATGTGTTCTGCTGCGGCAGGGCGCGTATTAAGCGCCTGCGCACTTGCGCTTCTCCCGTTTCAGTGCTAGAATACAGCCAATGCTTGCTTTCGTGACGCGCCCCGGCAAGGAACTCCTGGGGTGAACTCTACTGTAATTATGAAGCCGCCCGGCGAAGTGCTTCGCCGCCGGCGGCGCGTGTCCCGTTCCCCGGCCCGGCTTGCCGCGCTGGGCTGGGCATTGGCCTGCCTGCTGCTGACGCTGTTCGCCCTCAAACGCCTCTTTCCCGGCGAGCTGGTCAGCGCGGACGCGATGGATTATGCGCAGATCGCGCGCAACCTGGCGACAGGGCACGGCTTTTCTACCAGCATCTTTCGGCCCCTGGCCCTCTCCGGCTTTGTTTCCCCCGCCAATGGCGTCGTCCCCGACCTTTCCCACTCGCCGCTGTACCCGTGCGTGCTCGCCCTCGCCTTTCTGGGGCATGGCGGGCATGGCGGCGCTCTGGCCGTGGTGCTGACTTCCCTGCTTTTCTTTCTGCTCAGCGTGGCAGGCGTGTATGTCTTGGCGCGCACTTTGCTTCCCGCTCTTGGGCCGTGGCCCGCGCTGCTGGCGATGGGCTTGTATGTGCTGAGCGGGTCAGCCTTGGGCTTTGCGGCGAGCGGCCTGCCGGTCACGCTGGCGACGCTGCTTCTCACGGCATTGATTGTGGCCTTGCACCGGGCGCATGAGTCGGCCACGCGGCCTGCCGCGCCTGCCAGTGAAATCTTGGTGGGGGCGCTGCTGGGCTTGTGCTTTTTGGCGCAGTATAGCTTGCTGCTTTTGGTTATCCCCACGCTGCTGTATGTGTTTGCTTCGCGCGCGCCGGTTCGGGCGTGGCGCGGGGTCGGGCTGTGCCTGCTGGGCTTTATCCTCGTGACTGCGGGCTGGCTGGGGCATATGGCAAGCCTCACCGGCAACCCGTTTTTTAATCTGCGCGCCTATGACATCATGGCCGACACGGCGGACTATCCTGGCCCGGCGACTGTGTACCGCAGCGCCGTGCCTGCCGACAGTCCGTTTGCGTTCTTCTTCGCCCACCTGCCGCAGATGCTCGCCAAAGCCGGGCGCAGCTTGGGCTATTATCAATCTCACCTGCTGGATGTCTTTAATGTGTTTGTGCTGGCGGCGGCTGTGGTGTCGCTTTTGTGGCGCTTTGCGGATGTGCGGCTGGCGATTTTGCGCGGCTATGTGGCTTTGTGTTTGCTTTTGGTAATTGGGGTGACTGCGTTCTTCGCGCCCTCTGTGCAGACAGTCGCGCCGTTTGCGCCGGTTCTATGCGTGCTCGCCGTCGGCTTTGCGTTTGAGCTGATGCGCCGTCAGGACTGGCAGCCCCTTTCGCAGCGTTTGACCGCCTGGGGCTGGGCCGTGCTGGTTTCCGGCGGCTTGCTGGCCCTGCTGGTCAGCCCCGCCCTCGCCCCAAGCGCCTTGCCGCGCGGGCTGGCGATGCTCACCTCGCCGCCGCTCAAAGCTCCCGCCGCGACTGTGCTGCACGATCAGCTGATGCATGGGGCGGTAATTACCGATACGCCCTGGGAGATTGCCTGGCGCACAGGCGTGCCCGCTGTCTGGCTGCCGCGCGACAATCAGGCTTATCTGCAAACCCTCGCCCGCACGACCAATGCGCACATGAGCGTCCCGCTGCTGCTGCTGACCCCCAACATCTCCGGCTATGCCGACGGCACGGCGGGCGGTAATGCCTGGCTTCAGTTTTACCGCCACCCCGATGTATGGAACTTGCAGCAGCGCGCCCTGAGCCAAACCTCGCTTTTGCCCCAGCAGGTGGAAGCGCGGGCGGTGATGCTCAAACGACGCATCGCCTTGGGCGACCCCAGCATTGGCCTGAGCCAAAAAGACCTGGATGCCCAGCTTGCCGATGCCCGCCGCACCATGCCCGAGCGCGTCCGGCAGGCCCGCGACACTGTGCAGCAAGGCTTCCAGGATAGCTACGGCCCCATCTCCGAAGTGGTGCGCGACTACGGCTACCTTGCCACGCAGACGGAAGATAACCAGCTCAACTCCACTTTGTATATTCGGCGCGACTCGCTGCACGGGGTGGCCCCATGAAGCCTTCTTCCTCCGGCCCCTTTTCTCCTGACACCGCCTCCGGCACTACTGAGTTCTCCCACGCGGACCTGCCGCGCCCGCTTTCCGCAGCCGGGTCGGGCGGCGGGCACCCCGTTTCCTCCGCCCCGCCGCTAGCGGAGCGCGTGCTGCTTGGCGCGGCGATTACGCTGCTGGTGGCGGCTGTCTTTGCCCACACGTTTCTGCTTTACTGGCAGGGCTGGAAGCAGGAAGAAAACGCGCACGGCCCCGCTGTTCTTCCCCTGGTCGGCTTTCTCCTGTGGATGAACTGGAAGACGCTGTCGCACCTGCCCGTCCGTGCCGATGCCCGGCGTCTGGGCTTGCTGGTGATTTCCATAGCCCTGCTGCTGCAAGTGCTGGGCATCTGGCTGGGCCTGGAACGCACAACCGGCTACTTGTTTATCGCCGTCGTCGCTGGCCTGTGCCTGTACTTTTTGGGCAGGCGATTGACGCGCGCGCTTGCGTTTCCGCTCGCGTTTTCTCTGTTTCTCGTCCCCACGCCCGGCGGCGTTTTGGACATGATCAGTGCGCCCCTGCAAATCCTCAGCGCACGCGCGGCTGTCCACCTCGCGGGCCTTTCGGGCGTCTTTGTGCAGAACGAGGGCGTTAACCTTATCATCCCTGCCAAGAACATCCGCTTTGAAGTGGCGGTGGCGTGCAGCGGCCTACATTCGCTGACGGCGATGTGCTTGCTGGCTTCCCTGCTGGCGTATTTTATGACCGTGCCTTTGGTCTGGAAATGGGTGATGTTTGCGCTCGCCGTGCCGCTTGCGCTGCTGGGCAACATCGTGCGCATCTACCTGGTGCTCATGGTTGCCAACCACGCGGGCCAGGATGCCGGGACGGCCTTTCACGACGGCCTTGTGGGCAAGCTGGTGCCGTTCGCCGTCGCGTTCTGCGTCCTGCTGGCCCTGGGCCGCGTGATTGAAAAGTTCACCCAGCGCCGCCCGCCCGCCGTTTCCACCGCCGGCGCACCGCATTGACTGCGCGTCGCCTGCGCCTGCTCACGGCATTTCCCAAGCGTTTCAAGCGCGCACCAACGGCGGAACAATTTCTTCCGTCGTTGGCACAGGCTTACAATGCGCGGGCAGCGCCTTAGCGCCGCTGATGGAACAAAAGGGTCAACCTATGACTGCGCTGAACCGCAGGCTGAGTGATGAACAGGGTTGAAAGCATTATCGGGCTTTACTTCATCAGGCTGGAACCAAGATGATTGAGATAATCAACAGCCCAACGCTGAAATCTTGGGACGGCAAGCAGATGGTTCCCGCAGGAGGACAGGTCATCCTGACCTTAGATGCCGAGACATTGGCTGGGGCCGACCTGAGCGGTCAGCGTCTGCACTGGGCTTATCTGCCGTTGGCAGACCTGAAGCGGGTCAACTTCTCGCACACTAGTCTTCATGGGGCTAACCTATCCGGGGCCGATTTGCGCGGCGCGAACTTTGCGAAGGCAAGCATGATGATGGCTAACCTCATGGGGGCGAACCTTGCGGGTGCTTTTCTTTCCGGGGCTATTCTTCCAGGCGTGCAGCTGCAAGGGGCAGACCTGCGCTTTGCTGTCCTGCAAGATGCGATGCTGCGTTATGCCCGGTACGATGAGACAACGCTTTGGCCGGAGGGGTTCGACCCGCAACAGGTCGGGGCGAAACTGCCTTCGCAAATCCGGGAGTGGGCAGTGTAGCAAACCCTATGCAAGCTAAGACGCACTGCTCCCCGACGTCCTATCCTTGGTCAGAAGCGAGTAAAGATTGTCACGAACACCTTCCGGCAATAAGTTTGCAGCAGGCTGCGTACCCAAGGGATGAAGTGTCCGCTCCGGCCTGGGAGCGAGGCACCGAACAGGGTCAAAGGGGCGGCATTGCCGTCGGCGTTCAGCCGCGCAGGTTCAAATCCTGCCTGGCCTGCGGCACAGTTTATCGCCGACTCAAAAGACATTCCTGGTAAAATAGCCCTATGAGCATCAAAGAAATAGAAGCCGCCATCGCAGAGCTGCCTGTTCAAGAAGTCACGGAGCTGATGGGCTGGCTCGCCGAGCGCCATGCACAGCTTTGGGACGAGCAGATTGAAGAGGATTTGGAAGCAGGCCGCCTAGACGCCGTACTAGCCGAAGCGGAAGCAGAGTATAAAGCCGGGCTGGCAAAGCCATTGTGAACCATTTTGTACTGCCTGTCTTCTGGTTCCGCTATCGCCAACTGCCACGCGAAGTACAGGAACTCGCAGACAAAAGCTACCGGCTGCTGAGGGCAGACTCACTGCACCCATCGCTGCACTTCAAGAAAGTCGGACGCCGAAAACATTTGTGGTCGGTGCGTGTAGGTGAACACTACCGAGGGCTTGGCATGGACAAGCCGGAAGGCGTCGTTTGGTTCTGGGTTGGCACTCATGCTGAGTATGACAAACTGATTTCTTAGCCTCTGCTGACATGAACATTGGGGAAGAGCAACCATCTATGAGCACCACTACCATAAAACAATCCTCGCCGCCGCTGTCGTTGCGCGGAGCCATGCCCCTTCTCGCGGTGCTGGGCCTCGCCGCCGCGTTCGCCATCCCCGGCATGCGGCAAAGCGACATTCCCGCCGCCCATGCCGATGTGCGGCGTTTGCCCGCAGTTTTGGGGACGTGGCGCATGGACGCCAGCGAAACCACCGACCCGCAGCAATTGGCGCTCAGCGCTGGGGATTTGGCGGCCCTCGCGCTGGACAGCTACACCCTGCGCCAGTATACGGACACGCGCACCGGGCGTCATGTGCAGGTGCTGTTGGAATATCGCACGTTGGGGCGCGGGGCGTTCAACCACCGCCCGGAAGCGTGCTACCCGGCTGTTGGGTATGTGCTGTCGGGGCGCAGGACAGTGCCAATTGTCTACGGTGGGCGGACGCAAAGCGCGCTGACCGCGACGGCAGACTACCGGGGGGAGAAGGGGCGCAGCCACCAAACCCTGCTGTACTGGTTTGCCACCGGGCAGCGTACCGAGGCAAGCTTCGTGCGTCAGCAGATGGAAATGGCCCTGGGGCGCTTGCAGCCCGCGCGCAACGGCTGGGGCTTTGTGCGGCTGGTCACGGAAAACGCGCCCGGCGATGAGGCGCAGGCCCTGGCCGCCGAGCAGGACTTTGCGCGTCAGGCCTCCCCTGCGTTGATCGGCGCAATGCTGCCGCCTCGCTGAGCCGGCTGTGGTACACTTGTTCCACCCGGCGAGCAATGTTCATGCTCGCGGCGGGAAAGGAGCGTCCCATAACCATCACCATTGATTATATAACCATCACCATTAATTTGCTGCCGGGAGAAACCGAGCGCCTGACCGGGGAGGCGCGCGCGCAGGGCCTGACGCTGGAGGAGTATGTGCGGGGGCGTTTGGTTCCAGACAAGCCCGCGCCCAAGCGCAAAATCAGTGACCTGCGCGGGTTAGGCAAAGAGATTTGGCAGGGCGTAGACGTGAAGAAGTACCTGGACGACCTGCGCGACGAGTCAAACTACTCGGAATTGCAGCGTTTTGACAGGAAGTAAACCCCCATGCTCCGCATGCGCGCTGCCGGATTGCTTAGCCTGCCACAACAGCAGACATATCGGACACTATGACCAAACATATCGGACACTATGACCCAACTCTTTTTAACGCGCCACGGCGAAACCGAATGGAACGTCGCAGGCCGTATTCAAGGCCAGCAGAACAGCAGCTTGAGCGCGCGGGGACGCGCGCAGGCGCACAAACTGGCACACCGGCTGGCCGCTATTCCTTTGCAGGCGATCTACGCGAGCGACCTGACACGCGCGATGGAAACAGCCCAGATTGTCGCTGATCTTCATGGCCTGCCTGTGCGTCCCCTGCCCGGCCTGCGTGAGCGCAGCTACGGGGCGTGGGAGGGCCTGACGCCCGATGAAGTAGAGGCTGCCGACTACGAATACTGGTATCGCTACTATATCACCCGGGAGTTTGATGCCCCGGTGCCGGGGGGCGAGAACTGGGCGCAGGTGCGGGTGCGCATGGGCGCGGCGCGCGATCAGGCGCGGGCAGACTTTCCGGGTTTGGGCGACAAGGTCTTGCTGGTGGGGCACGGCGCGTCCATGCGCACATTGATTGCCGATGCCCTGGATGCGCCTTTGCTCATGCTGCGCCATTTCCACCTAGAAAACACCTCCCTCTCGCGCCTAGATTACCGGCCCGACCATCCCGCCCGCGTGGTGCTGGTCAACGATACGTCGCACCTGGACGCCGACACAGCCCTGGATACGTCCCATCTGGAACCCGGTCAATGAGCCGCCCTGCCGTTGTGCAAACCCGCCCTGCTGTCGTGCTCGGGCTGGACGGCGGCGGGACGCACACGCGTGCTGTGGCGGCATCGCTGGACGGCATCGTGTGGGGCGAGGGCGCAGGCGGGCCTTGCAATGTCGCCGCCGTGCCCCCGCCGGACGCGCTGCACGCCGCCCACACGGCCATGCAGGCCGCGCTTAGGCAGGCGTGTGCGGACGCCTCGCAGGTGCAGGCGGTGTGCGCAGGCGTGGCGGGGGCCAGCGTGGAAGCGCGCCGCACGGCTTTGGAAACTTCCCTCGCGGCCTTGTTTCCCTGCGCCAAGATTGCTGTCGTGCCCGACTTTGCCATTGCGCTCTGCGGGGCAGCGGCGGGCCAGCCGGGCATGATTGTCATTGCAGGCACCGGCTCGGTGGCGTATGGCGACAATGGGCGGGGGCGCGCGCATCGCACGGGCGGCTATGGGTATTTGATTGACGATGCCGGGAGCGGGTATGGGGTGGGGCGGGCGGCTTTGGCGGCAGTTGTGCGTGCGGCAGACGGCGGGGGAGCGCCGACGGCCCTCTCCGGGCGCGTCTTAGCCGCGCTTGGCCTCGGAGCAGAAAGCGAGATTGTGCCGGGCGTTTATGGCGGCAGGCTTGACCGGCTGGCGATTGCGTCTCTCGCGCGTGTTGTGGCGCTATCGGCGCATGAGGACAACGACCCACAGGCGCGTGCTATTCTCATGCGCGCGGGCGGGGCTTTGGCGATGCTCGCGCAGGGGGTCGTGTCGGCGGCGTTTGCGGACGCAGTGGAGCCATTTGGCGTGGTTCCTATTGGCGGATTGTGGGGCGCAGGCGCGGCCCTGACCGATGTATTTTGGCGCTCGCTGGCGAGGAGCACGCCCCAGGCCGTGCCCGCTAAGCCGCAGCACCCGCCCGCCTATGGAGCCGTTTTGCAGGCTCTTTCACTGCTGGAACCCCGCTAAGCATAAGCTTTCGCGGCAAGCTAGGCGACCGCGAGCGCGTTTGGCGGGGTTTCTCCGCACAGGGCGGCAGAGGCGAGAAAGGCATGCGCGGCAGCCGCCGTCAACGGGCGCGCGTACAAATAGCCCTGGCCGCTGTCGCAGCCCAAGGCTTGCAGGCGCGCAAGCTGCTCCGGTGTTTCAATTCCCTCGCTGGTCACGCTCAGCCCCAGTGTCTTTGCCAGAGACACAATGGCCCGCACGATTGCGTCATCCTCGGCCTGCCGGCCCAGGCGCTGCACGAAGGCGCGGTCGATCTTCAGCGTATCAATCGGCAGGCGGCTCAGATACGCCATGGACGAATACCCTGTGCCAAAGTCGTCCACGGCCAGATGCACGCCAAGGCCCCGCAGGTTATGCAGCAGCGTAATCGTGGCCTCGGCGTTGAGCATCATCACGCTTTCCGTGATTTCCAGCTTGAGCGAGGACGGCGCGAAGCCGGTTTCCGCGAGTATCTCCGCCACTTCGTCTACCAAGGAGGGCTGCTGCAACTGCTTGACGCTGAGATTGACGCTCAGGCTCAGCGGCGGCTGCCGGTGCGAATGCTCCGCAGGCCACTGCTGGCTTTCGGCATTCCAGTGTTGGCTTTCGGCATTCCAGTGTTGGCTTTCGGCATTCCAGTGTTGGCTTTCGGCGTGCCACCTCTGGCCCTGGCGGCAGGCTTCGCGCAGCACCCAGCGGCCCAGGGGTGCAATCAAGCCTGTTTCTTCGGCAATGGGGATAAACTTGGCGGGAGGTATCATGCCCAGTTTCGGGTGCTCCCAGCGAACCAAGGCTTCCATTTCGCTGACCTGCCCGGTGCTGAGGTTTACTATCGGCTGGTAGTGGACGCGCAATTCTTCCATCTCTAAGGCGCGGCGCAGCTCGATTTCCATCTCCAAACGCTCCATTGCCTGGTTGTTCATGCTTGGCTCAAACAGAACATGGTGCGCTTTGCCCGTGTTCTTGGCCTGGTACATGGCAGTGTCCGCGTCACGCAGCAGGGCATCCGGCTCGCCTTCTCCGCCTTCGCTTGCGGCGATGCCGATGCTGGCTGTGACAAACATTTCATGCCCCAGCAGCGAAATCGGCTTCTGCAAGGCCTCGGTAATCCGCGCGGCTATGGAAAATGCCTCTTCAATGCGCTCCAGCTCCAGCAGCAGCGTGAACTCATCGCCGCCTAGGCGCGCGACCGTGTCTTCGGGCCGGGCGCAGCTTGTGATGCGCCCGGCGGCAATGCGCAGCAGGTCATCCCCGGCCCCATGCCCCAGGCTGTCGTTGATAACCTTGAAGTTGTCTAAGTCAAGAAACAAAACGGCCAGCTTGCTTCCACGCCGCCGCGCACGGGCCAGCGACTGTTCCAGGCGATCCATGAAGCGGGCGCGGTTGGGCAGGCCGGTCAGCACGTCATGGAATGCCTGATGCTGCAATTGGTGCTCAAACGTCTTGCGCTCGGTGATGTCCCGGTACGTGACCAGGAGGCCCTCAATGCCGGGATCAGCGAGCAGGTTGTTGACAACTACCTCGCAGTATATCCAACCTACATGGGCATGGCTGAGCCTTAGCTCGGTGCTGAAGTTGACATTGGGATTATCCAACGACCGGCTCAGCGTCATTTCTGCCCGCGCCCGGTCTTCAGGATGCACCGAATCCAAGCCGTCGCGCGCGTACATGGCTTCCGGCGAAATGCCGCGCAGCTTTTGCGCCGTGGGGCTTGTGTAGGTGACATGCCCGTCGGCTCCCAAAATACAAACCCCGTCGGTGCCGTTCTGCACCAGTGCGCGGTAACGCATTTCATTGTGCTCAATGGCTTCCTGAGCACGCGCCATTCGCCGCAGGCTGGCGTTTGTCATGCGCAGAACAAGGGCGGCAATCACAAGCGACAGGGCTGCGACAGCGCCTTGCACCGCCCACCCAACATGAACAGCAAGCCGTGTCGCTTTTTCTTCGCGCGCGGCGGACGCGAGGCGGTAAGCGTCCAGGGCTGCCACAAGCGCGTCCATGTCAATATCCATGCGGTAGCGGGCGGTGGGAAACTCAAGTTCGGCGCATTGAATGGCGCGTGCCTGATGCCCATGATCCGCATTCTGCAAGGCGCGGTCGGCCAGCGGGCTGCTTTCTGCGTCGTATTGATGCTGCGCCCGGTCTAAGAGCGGCCACAGGGCACGGCTGCTGGGCAGGCTTTGCAAGCTCGCGTGCAGGTCGGCAAACGCGCCGTCGGCGGCCTGGTCCGCCTCGTACTTGTCTTCTTTGCGCGTCTTGTTATGGGTGTAAACATACTGCATGGCGTTGGAGGCCATGTCGCGGTCAGCTACGGAAACATCTTTGGCTTTGGAAAGGCACGCATTGACAGTTTGGAGCGTGCGGCGGCTGCGCTCCAGGCTCCGGCCAAGCGTGTGTACCGTTTGCAGATAACCGGCCATGCTGAGCAAAACGACAAGACAAAAGCTGGCGGCCAGCTTGAAACCGATCCCGGCTTGACTGCTCCGGTTCATAAACAGACTTTCTGCGCGGCGCGTCCTTTGCGCTGCGGCTCGCATGGCGAATTACACTGCTTATTATCGGCTCCGGCTTGGTTGTTTTGCAGGGGGAGCGCGGCAGATATAGGCTAAGAGCCGCGTTTTGTCGCCAGGCGGCGCTGTTATTTTAACATGCTTTGGGC
>JAABUU010002629.1_pt1 | contig 24979 bp, 28 predicted proteins | sample 5559301 | NCBI WGS metagenome assembly JAABUU01 (sample SAMN10711884, study PRJNA513360) | rock metagenome | isolation source: Antarctica rocks | place: Antarctica: Victoria Land, Richard Nunatak white | reverse complement strand
GGGGGGGGGGGGGGGGTTTGTTTCTGGAGAAATTGTTGGGTGGGGAGGTAAGAGGGAGCTAAGATGTGTGTGTGTGGTGTTTAGAGCGAGAGACATTCGTATGAGAAGTGCCAGTATGAGGAGTTTAAGCTGCGGGTGGCCAAGATGGATGAGTTGAGGAAGGAGAGGGGGGGGAAGAGGAGTAATTGAGGGGGGGTGGGGGAGCTATGTAGATACTTTTGCGGTGGTGTGGGATCGAGATGCAAGCCTTCATGGGGGATCGGCCATACCTTGGAGCGTCATCTACGCGGATCTCATCTTCAAGGAGGACTTGCTGGAGCCGCGATGGTGAATTCATAACTCCAATCAAGACAGCTTAATCAGCGAAACATTTGACATCGTAGCCCGTTACTGATCGGTTTTTGTAAGGTTTCGTCATGTGGTAGATATTATGGGATTTCTGCCATCTCATAAAGAGTACACGACCATAGAAACCATCCCACTTCAGAGCGAAACCGCCGCTCAGCTCTCACATAACCAGATCAACCTTGACCAAAGTAGATCCCAACAAAAGACATGCCAGCCGGGTATCATGCAACGCCTCGCTAAAAGTATGCTCGGATCTTCATTGGTGGAAAAGACTCCGCTCATGGTTCCCCAGCTCCATTCTTGACGTCCTTGAGAATCTCGTAGCCATATTCATCCTCAAACTTCTCGGGCTCCATGCCCAATGCGTTACGGTACCCGCGGACCTCATTCTGCAAGCCAGCTATGATACGAAGTGGCACATCTTCTTCCTCACAGCGGAGACGGTAGGCCTCACGTAGCATCTCAACTGAGCGCATGAACTTGGCGTGCCAGTCGTCTTTTTCCAAGCGAGACTCCAGATGCGCGTCTTTCTCATCTTGAAGGAGCTTGTTGTAGTGTAGACGAATAGCGACCTCATTCTGCTTGTTGTTGAAGGAGTAGTTGCGTACCATCTCCACGATGTTCCCTACAGACGTCTCGTACTCCCCGATGAGCTTGGTGTTTTCTTTCTGCTCGCGCTTGAGGACGCTGACTTTGTTCTGTTCGCGGGCAAGGTTCTTCTCAAGATCGGCAATACGCGCAGCTGGTAAAGGTGTTAGTGCCATGGCATAGCTAGAGGCAATTGAGGGTGGTGTGCTCACCGGAGATCTCAGCATTGGCTTCCTGGAGACTGGGGCTTGCTCCTTTGGCAGCAGCACGGGTCTGAGATTGGAATGTGATGTTAGTGAATTATGCTTAACAAGTAGCTGTCTTTGAACGAAGATTGCCAGAATTGCCCCTAAGTCGCGATTGAATGCCCTCGCTTCAGAGTGTCGAAATACTTACAGCAAGCTCTTCAGCTCCAGCAATGATCCCAGCGGTCTTCTCGCGATTCTCTTTGAGCACTTCGCTCAGTTCCAACACCTTTTGCATCAAAATATTGACATCCATCTGCTGCCCTGCGCTCATTGGCATTCCCACATTCATCCCGTTCATACCAGCTCCATTCCCGTTGGGTTGAAGCACCTGGGCTTGCATTGGCGAGGGCGCAAGGCGAGGAGGAGCACTCGCGACGTTGTTCTGGCTACCTGAGTTCTCTACGACAGGAGGAAACATGTTGCTAAAGTTGTTCATCTTGGTTGGTTCTTTGAAGTAAGTTACAGGTGGATTGGTGTCTGTAACGTAGAAGACTTGATCGCTGTAGACCTCGTTCATCTTATCGCATTCTCGGTGATGAATTAATCCGGGCGTCGGAGGTCGGTGTCACGAGATGCCGGTATCGCTTAAAGTTAGTGTGGTTGTGGTTGTGGGTCAACGAAATAAGATCATGTCGAACTGGAACATTCGTTGACAGTCCAATCATACCCCGTTCACATATACTGAAAAAGGTTCTCCTATTCGATGTACAACTCACTGTATATAGCCAATGTCATGGCTGTATACTCGATTGGGGCAACAGAAGGTCCTGATGTGCAGATGGACATTAAGTATACTTTACCAGGTTAAACTTGAATTCAGGCTTGGACACTTCGATCCTTGCAGCTCAAATAAGAAGAATTGGATGTACATAAGATCAATTTCAAGCTCTGCTAATCCAGATCTTTTCAGCTAGAGATAGAAGATCCTGATGCTTGTGAACTCGATTCCAAGGACAGCTATCGAAGCTTCAACCTGGAAAAGGAGGTCTCAGTCCAATCAATATTTCGGCACCAACATTCGCTTTTGGGTATCTCAAATGGAAAACAATACGATTCCAAATTCCCAACGGTTGTAAAAAATATCTGAACTTCACACGGACGATTGGACTCCTCTGCGACTGCCAAGCCGAACCTTGCTGCAACTCATCGTGTTCCTAAGTTGTAACTCCCAAGTCATTCCTCGATAGCCCCTCAATCTTCTCGCCAGCCCTTGCCATAAGTATCTTTAGCTTCTCTAACTCTTTCTGTAACTCCCCGTCCCTGGTTGCCAAATTTGGCTGTACATTGTCCTGGGCGTTTCTGAAGGGCTCCAATAGCTCCTGAAGAAGCTTGTATTGTGCGACTTTTCGTTGCTGTGCTAGTCTTTGACGACTCAAAGCTTGGAGGCGCGATTGTAGCTGCTTATACCTAGAACATGGCCTTCAGAGCCTACAGAGCCGAAGAAAGGCGAAGTGCTGACCTGCTTGCCTCTGCGAACTTCTCGAGCTCATTGTCATCAGCAGTTCCATCATCCGGCCATTCGTCTGGGAGCTGAAGGATATTACTGCGACTTCTGTCAGCCATTGTAGCTTGAAGAGCCATCTTCAACATGTTTAGGGTACACCCACTTATGGTCCTTTAAATCTGCGCCTCTTTCCAATGTCGTGGGGCCGTCATGTTCCACATCAAGATCTGGCTCGCCCGAATCCCAGTACAGCTCGTAAATCTGTTCTGCCACATGGCGAACAACCTGGGAGGAATATGCAGCACGATTGTGGTGTCGGAGAACGAGATTCACTATCCTTGGAAGTTCCAAGTCAGCAACGCTCAACATTTATACATAATCGAGTGCCTTCCGCAACGTACACTTCTGCAGCACCTCCTGTACGACCCTCTCCTTCAATTCGCCTTCTTCGGAGACGGGAGCATTCTCGCGCCAGTCGCGCGAAGGTTGCAGTGGAGCATTGAGCGTACGAATTTGCATCCCGAGAAAACTTTTCTTCAAGTCAATCACTGAGAGTGGTGCTGCCATCATGCTACATGTTGACCTTACGGTTTAAATTGTACAAGAATCCCAAATAAGAGGATGTAGGTCGCGCGACCCATCTCGGAGGTCGCGCGACCCCTCCGATCATCCGAAGCTAAGACCCACGCTAACGCCCGAGCTCATACATAGATTTCATGATCGCATGAACCTTTACACCTGTAACTACTTCATCATCAATACACAATCACTTCTTATCGACATTGATTAATCAATCATCAATCGCTAATCAATCACTATTCACTAATCAATATATTTTCAATCAAGAATGTAGAATGTTAATTAAATCATGAATGAATTCTTATTTATATGTGTTACGATCCTAGCTACGCACCTATGTTGGTAGCTATGTTGATGACTATGTTGATGGCTATGTTCCTGACTATCGCCGGTCGCTCGTCACTAGGCTATCGAGTTGTTTCGAAGCCAACCCTATTCAGGGTTAGCTTATGTTCTCCTGAGCCATATAGATAGTCGATCCTTCCCTCCTAGATACTTTCCTTCCTTAGCATTTATATACTCGTTACATTACACTCATATGACTCGCTCTATGCTGACTCCTAACAATATGAGATTAATCTAGAATTAATCTTAGATTAATCTGAATTATTATTATTATGTTTTCAATAAATTTTTAAAAGAAAAGTTGATTTAATAATTATTTATTAATAACTTATTGATTAATAATTAATCTAATCATTGAGATAAAAGTTGATCAAATGACAAATGTAGTAGAAAAAATTAATTGATGATTAATAAAGTATTATTTATTGATTAATATTAAATTAATAGAATAAAAAGATCATAATAATGTTAAGAAGAAAAAAATGATAAGATTTTCAGATTGTTAATTTTCAGATTATTTGCTGATTAATAAATGATTAATAAAATATTACTAATTATAGATTAATCATTGATAATTACATTTTCATATTTCAATCACTTAGTGAATTTTTATTCATGTATAATTACAACAAGTCAGATTACTATTTAATTATTCAAATATTAATAAATGATTAATCAAGACTAAATTGAATTTAAGAATTTTCTGTTTATCAATGCTGTTATTGTTAGGGGCCAGCATAGAGCGAGTTATATGGGTGTAATGTAACGAGTATATAAATGCTAAGGAAGGAAAGTATCTAGAAGGGAAGGGCCGGCTATCTATATGACTCAGGAGAACATAAGCTAACCCTGAATAGGGTTGGCCTCGGAACAACCCTATAGCCTAGCGGCGAGCGGCCGGCGATAGTCATCAACATAGCCACCAACATAGCTACCAACATAGGTGCGTAGCTAGGATCGTAACAGTTATTTACAATTTTAGATTATCAATACCTTAGCTCAGGAAAGCGGAATTATGCGCAGGGTCGCGCCAGCTCGCGCGACCCATGCTCGGATGATCGGAGGGGTCGCGCGACCTGTAGTCTCTCCCAAATAATGTGCTTCAATTCCACGGCAGAGCGCGTTGTAGCCAGCCGTAGCGCTATCGATAAGCCCTACCAAGACATCTTAATCCGCCAATCCCTCTTCAGTGTCAAACCCACCCTTCAACCCCACCGCCCACAATGCCCCCCACCACCAGCACCAAACCCCTCTCCAAACCCACCAAATCCGCCCCGAAAGGCGACTACATCGAAACGGACACCGGCAACAAAGTCGCCCGCCGCGCCCAACTCCACGGCACCCAACACATCATCCTAGGCGGCCGCGCCGTAATCCAAGCCGACGTCTGCATCCGGGGCGATCTCGTCCGCCCCAGCAGCAGCATCGCCAAAGACGCTTCCTCGTCCAAACCCTCCTCGCATGCCTCGGCGCCGGGCGTCGCGGTGGCGATTGGCCGGTACAGCTTCATAAGCTCGGGGACGATACTGCGGCCGCCGCTGAAGATGTCCATGGGCCGCGCGGGGTACTACCCGCTCAAGATCGGGGAGCACACGTTTATCGGCGCGAATTGCGTGATTGAGGCGGCGCAGATAGGGGATCATGTGCATGTCGGGCGGGGCGCTGTGGTGGGGAAGTTTGCGATACTCAAGGATGGGGTGAAGGTGCTGGAGGGGGCGCATGTGGTGGGGGGGATGGTGGTGGCGAGTGGGTTTGTGGTTGGGGGGCGGCCGGCGAGGGTGGTGGGGGAGGTGGGAGAGGGGTGGGGGATTGCGGAAGGGGGAGAGGGTGGTGATTTAAGGGAGATGTGGAGGGCGACTGGCTGAATGGGCGGGGCTATCAATGTGTGAGATTTCGAGGTTGGTGGAGTGAGATCATGTGCATTGAGGGAGTTTTGCAGCGTTGCGATACCCCTTTTGCGTCTTTCCATGGTATGTAGACTCAACCTTGGGTTCCTCATGTTTGTCTTCTATAGCATTTACTAATTCCTCATTTGATGAGTACTATAAAACAGTAGTAGAAGGGCTGCGTCCAGAAATCATGACATTACAATTTGTGTATCATTGTCCGCTAGAAAAAAAAGAGGTCCCTGTAGAGCCAGGATGAAGCAAAGGACCTTGACAATAAACAGCGAATGCCGGAGAACGTGTATGTCATCCCATCGAAAATCAAGCAAACCTATTGTACAGTGGTATCGTAAACAATCAAGGAAGAATCGTATCGTGAAGCAGATCAAGGCTTATTTGCCGTGTCGTTGTGCAGGTGGTGTCTTGACGTTGTTTGAGAGCCAGCCCTGATTTGGTTATTAGGAGCGCCCAAGCTTCCCAGACGTACGAGTGACCTACCAAGCCCTCAAAAAGACCTTCTCCAGTTGTAGCACAACTTGGCACAACATACCAGATCTTGTCCTTCAGCTGGCTGAGCTTCAGCCGTTCCTGGACCTCTTGCGGGCTCATCGCTGGAAGATCGTATTAGCCATAAAGCACTTCGGGCAAGTCCACCCAAATCTACACACCTCCTGCTATATCCTGCTTATTTGCAAACACTAGCAGCAGCGCCTCCTTCATTTCTCGATCTAGTATAATCCTGTGTAGCTCCTGCCTTGCCTCGTCTATCCTCGTCCGGTCGTTAGAATCAATAACGAAGATCAAGCCTTGTGTTCCTGCATGGAGGTTTCAAGTTAGCATTCCGTATCCTCTTACAAAAGGCATCGCAATGTACCTGAGAAGTAATGTCTCCATAACGGCCTTATCTTGTCCTGCCCGCCCACGTCCCACACATTGAACTTGACGTTCTTGTACGTGACTGTTTCAACGTTGAAGCCAACGGTAGGAATGGTGGTCACGTCTTGGTTCAGCTTAAGCTTGTAGAGGATTGCTGGAGTCTCGATATCAGCAGCCGTTCTCTGTTTGTTCCGGACTTCACCGTAGGATAGAGTCCCTGGAAAGTGTAGGCATACTGGTCTTCCCCGCAGCATCCAGTCCCAGCATTAGCAGGCGCATTTCTCTTGATCCGAAGATCTTCCCCATTATCTTTGACACCTGTCCGCCCATCGTGTCGTTGTTGAAATCAAGCCCGCCTTATCAGGCAGCGACAAAGAGAGCTCTCGTGTTGACGCAGTTGGATTTTCTGGAGTCTCACGGTTTTCTTTGCGTTTTGTTGCTCCGGCAGTCAAGCGGTTCAATAATTGGGTGGTTTGAGACGAGTGCAATAGGTGGCCTACCAGCGGATGTATAAGGAGTTGTGGAGGTGCGAAGGTGGGGGGTGTTATTGTATGAGCCTGAGAACAGGGAATCCGAGGAAGATAATTGTGCACCCACGTGACCCTTTCTTCAGCTCAGCCGATCGTAAATAGATCTAATAAGACTGAAACAGACGCCAGAGCATGCTGTTGACGGTTTTACAAGGATGGCAATGACCCCTTTGAGGGTAAGGTCAGGTATCCATTGCCGTATATGTGACATTCTTAGATGTTGGTACTGCAGGATAGAGAGAGGTTTGGCCAACATGCTACTTTATGGACTGATTGATATTCTACAAGGATCACATCTCGCCAAGATAGACTGCATGGGAACTCTTAGCAACCGTGCAACCAAGCTTTCCAAAAAGATGCAAGCAACGCCACCTATTGCAGTGCCCTCCGGGTATCATAATAGCTTACTACCAACGCCAATTCGTGTCTCCTGTGGTCAGACTTGGTAACCTATCTAGGGCTGAAATCTAGAACGAACCGCCGGTTAACCTCCATCTCCTGGTTCTGATCGTCTTCAAACTTCAGGCGATACACATCTTTCTTCACTCCGGTGACTTCTGCGCGGTAGAAAGTGGTTGTTTCCGGATAACGTGCAAGGACATGCTTCCCAACCGGGAAATCAGGGAGCACAGCATCCGCCGACGGTATTGCGATCAAGGCGGCTGCTGAAGACTTGTATATTTGTCCAGGGGCACCATTCTCGTCTGGCTCAGGATCTTGGACTTCGTATCTGGCTGTCAATTAGCCTAATACCTCACGCTTAGCATGTTGAGGGGACACACCGTTTCTTATTACCTACTTCAGTGATTGATATGATGTTGCATTGGATCCACTGGCTTCCATCCTCCTTCATCTTTGCTTGCTTGTATGCAACCTCTGCTCCCACGAAAAACTTGCCGGCCCGCTCTGCAGAGGGCCCTTTACTCCCCTCGGAACCCTCCTCAATCTTCACCGACGATTCTTTCACGTCTCTAGTCGATGGTACTGACCCGCTTCTTACACTGCTACCCTTGAGCCGTGATGCAGACGTTGCTACGCCTGGAGAAGGACCAGGAGAGTCTGCCGCGCCATCCATATCAAGCTTTTGCCTTTTAGGGTTGCGAGATTTGGAAGCTTGGGGGTTACGGGGCGGCTCAATCTCGCTGGCAGTCCGCAAAGCTGTCAAAATGCCGACGTTCTTAATTACGTCATTTGGCTCTTCGTTGAGAATCTTTTGCTCTTCTTCAGATAGTTTCAGACCTTCACGATATAAGGCTGCCAGTTCTTCAAGATCCTTCACAGACGGCGCTGAACAACTACGGTTAGTGTGGGTATCCAAGTCAATAGCATCGACCACCCAATCAATATCACTCGTGCTACGTTCTTGATTGTGGTTTGTTGAGATATCAGAAGCCAACAGAGTTCAGGCAGGGTAACGGATTTTCGAATACAACGGAAACGTAGATTCGAGCATCTAGAGATCTCAAAACCTGGTAGTGAAAAACGTACAGGATAAACGCTTACAAGACGCAAAAAGCATATGAACAGCGAGATGGGGTCAGGATATCAAAAGAAGTACTGACTTCCATCAAATCTCGACTCCATCTCCACAATCGCATTTGAAACCTCTGTAGCCCTAGCATGGATGACCTTCAGCCTCTTGAGATCATTCACTATTTGATTCCACATGTTCCGCTCTTCGTGCGCATCTGCAGGATCTTCCTTGGTCATGCCAGCCCGTGGTCTGCTTCGTGCTGCCATGGTTGGAGAGGCTGTAAGATTTTAGGTGGTGTTACCGAGCTTAGTCGATTCCATTTGGGACACAGGTTTCGATATGCGGTTGACTCGGCTATGGCGCTTAAATTTGCCACAACCCAGTTAGCACTCGATTTTCTCTTGAAGATTACTGTTCTGTAGATGTTCGTTCCGCAACCTAATGGCTCGACCTTAGAGAGAATTTAATACTATGAATTACTTACGACGTGGTCGAAAGCTAACGTAGACATGAGGGTAATTTTAGCCCTTCGGCGTCGTTATACCAATGTTTTCATTCGAGACAATGATGGACAGATGCTATTTACACCTATGGACAATGATTCACACGACCTTGAATTAATTACCTGCGGTCCCTTATGATCATCTTATACATAATTCTGGAACGGATGGGTTGAAAAGGTCAAAATTCCATCAATTAAGAGTAAAAACCGCCTCCTAACGGTTATTACTCGATAGAGTAATCCCCGAACAAATAGACCGGTTGATTTTGTTGGCAACACGCCCGATAAGAAATCACCCTAATATAAGAAAACATCCGCGGTGCTAGACATGAAATAATGCGAGCCCTGAGAAAGGGACACTCGAACTATTGCTTAGCAATAGGGGTATCAAGGGTAGAACATATCACCGCGCCTCTAGACTGTGCTGTTATCTACCGTACTTGTAAACCATGATGTCGAAGTCCTTATAAATGCACACCTACAAACGTACAATTAGTCACCGAACCACAATCTTAAAAGTGTGAACGGCCTTTTCCAGCTTATCATGATCCACCTCAGAAAAATCGGCCCGATGCTTGTCGAGAAGATGCTTTCGGAATGCAGCAGGAGTCGGATACTCCTTCTCTCCTCTTGGACAGTTGGGCATCCCACATCTACAGAACCGTCGAGTTAGTATTTATTGTGTAGGAATGGGCATGTAATTATGAAGCATGTTTACAGAGGATCATTCATGCCTCAAACATCACAGCTCCATTTGAGATAATGCGGCCTAAATATGGAATGTACTTACTGGTACCAAGCACCATAACACGCTTTTTCCCATCGTCCAGGATCCGTCCTAGCACGAAGACGCCGGCCTTCCACAAGTATTTTGGCCATTTGGGCGATCTGATTCTTCACATCTGCATCTGCCAAGTAGGTTTGAGTGTGCAATTTGATAGATTCCAGTGTATTATTCCGAGGTTCGAACCACTTTGGAACCTCCAGCCCAATGCCGTCATCGGGGTCATCCGTACGCTCGGCAACTTCTTCGCTTGCAATACTTTTTTCGGATTCGTGTGCCTTGGAAGATCGCTTCACGAACCTGAGTTTGCGAATACATCTTCCCGTTGCTGTTCTTAATCTACCCCTGGCTCGCCATTCGTCCAACTTCATCACATCAAGCCCACTTCTGACACTCAACCTGACGTAATTGAATTTATGTTGAGAGTATTCGAGTTTCTTCAGCATGTCTGCATGCGTCTTCTCGGATTCGGCGGCCCATTTCCTGGCGAAATTCACGTAATTCAAATAGCGTTGGATACCACTACCACCAAATCGGTTCATTTTGTTGTTTTGTCCAGTGCCGATACTCAAGACAACCTTCGCACACTTGTCGGAGTTGTTATTCATCCTCCGGACCTCGTCATAAATCTCTACGCAGGGATTATTCGCCCCAAAGCCGCCGTCAAGGTACTCTAGGCCGTCTATCTTCATAGGTTTGAAATAGGTTGGTGCTGCAGAGGTTGCCCTGGCTACCTTCCAGATTGGGATGTCGTGTGCCAGAGCAGGATTCCGGTCCAGCGAGCGCTCCTTCGAATTTTCGCTTTTGTGCAAATTTTTGTAACTCCGGAAAAGATATGGCATCTGAAACCCTTCGTGTGTCTGTTTCTGGTATGATAGAACCACCCTTTAAGACATCAGCGACGACTCGATAGAACGGATTAACAAAACTTGCGTTCTACACCTGTTCTCATCAAATGCAAAGTTTTGACCTCCCGGAAAGGTTGCAACTTTCGGCACCCGTTCTCGAACAACCTTCCTGACGACGTCTTGTAGAACCCTATGATTGTATTTGTCTCTTACCCAAAACAGTGGAGATCGGAGATGGAACCAGCGGCTGTGCCCAAACACCTTTTCTCCCAGTGTCTCATAATCTTCAATACAATCATCGATGTTCATGCGCAATCGACCAAGCATAATACTGATTAGACTAATTTAATGTTAGCTATGCTGGTACCAAGGCTCGCGGGTTACATGTCTACCCTCCAGTACTCGTGCCAGCAATATAGTCGAAGTAGTGACAAGGAAGCCAGGGGGAGGAAGCCGTCGTTGGATACCTTGCAGAAACCCGGCTTGGGAGGGTCTCGTCATCTGTAGCAGCATATCGAGCCGGCAGTAACGGGTGATAACTTGACGCAGCAGGGCCGTCGGATACGTCTAGACCAATAGGATAAGCGCGCTCTTCTTCTCCAATGGCTTCCATGAGCTGGCGAAGAATAAGTAGTGCAGAGTATCCGCGGATACCACCACCGTCTAGGCATTGGAACTTAGTTACTTCCAGAAAAAAATAGACTGACGGGGTTCTAAGACTTACCAAGAGATAAAATTGCTTTTTGGTCCCATACTGCTGTTTCCTCGAATGATACCGAGAACTTTGTGTCTATGGTGGATGCCCTTTGGGGACTCTTAGTTTTAGAATCGTTGTCTACCGATTTTGTTGCGTTGAATAGACGATGTTTGAGGTAGTTCCCGGCACGGTTACGTTTAGGAGCTCCAAATGTGTTTGCTCTTGCGGGAAAATCTGCTTTAGGATTTCCAATTGGGCCGCTGGCCGTGGGAGACCGGCCATTTGACTCGATGGGAACTGGGGGGTGAGTCGACCGTCTCTTTGGGGCAATCAAATCGTCGCACAAGTCATCAACCTCCGTTCCTTCTTCAAAGGGCTCTGGAGAAGAAGATCTTTCGGGGGTCACGTCACGCTCGGTAATGGTTGCAAGGTCGTTGAGGCCAGTCTGAGGGCCTGAGTTGGACCTAGGCGATACTGTTTCGCTGGAGTTCGCCATCGAAATTCATTGCAGCCCTTGAAGCCTGAGATTCATGGGAAAACATGTCTTGACAATCTCTGACTCTTATAAAAGGCTTTGTGCGATGCCCCTCTTCTTGAGCCTCGACAAGGCTGATGACAAAGGCCATACAATTTGATGGATGATCAGAGTACACCCTGCATTAAACCCAGCATATGTGCTACCACACACCAAAGGAACTCCTACGTAAAGCCGCAAAATCTAACGCCATGAGATTAGAGATCACTAGAAATAAAAACAAAATCAGCCCAAGTGGATTCCTACTCGAACCTGGAGTTTCAACAAAACGTCAGGATTGGAGGGAATGCTCACAATGCATGAAGCTTTGAAAGCAGTCGTGGGAAATTCCGCCGAAGCGGCTGTAAGTGTGCAATGGGGCGAATCAATCTTTCAGGCGACCCTCTCTAACAAGAACGAGCAGATTCGCCCTGCGACCAATGCGGTCGGAGGCTGCCATTAATGTTGCCCAGCGCTTACCACCTCGTATCCAAAGAAGGCTGTCGGCGACACTACTGCCACCACGAGAAGGTGTCGTCAATACGGCCTCCGACCTTACTTCGGTAGTAGGAGGCTACTGGTGTAACGCTCATACTGCGCAGCAGACTGGAGTCTCTTGGACAATAGTATATCAGGGACAGATGACTGCAGAAAGGAGGAATGATTCATGTTACCACAACCCCGTGACCCTTAGCCTTGAGGTACTGTAACGTGCTACTAGTATTAGTAGCAGTAAATAACGAATTAGTGGAAACCTAAGCCTCCTAAGCCACCTAAGCCACTGTAAAGCCATTTTCGCCCCAAATGCATTTTGAACACGGCATGTCCAGTTGTCCTACACAGCCTTTTGGCGCCGCCTCTCCGGAAGACCATTCCGGGATCAGTTTTCCAGAGGCTGAACTATTCAATAGAGAGTAATGCCTGGTTGTTGTTCCGAGTCGCAGAAGGAATGTGCATCCTCGTGCAGATTCTTACCCTACCTACCTTAACGTCGCATCCAGCCTCGTTGGATTACCGAGTACAGGCGACAAACACCACAGGATGCCCCCGCCCCTGCCTAACCTGAGTCACCCTCGGTTTCGTATGGATGCTTAAACATGTCTTGTTATCGGTGTGCCCAATGCAGGCGTCAGAGAGCTGAACTTGATCCTGCAAGTGCCGCATGTGATACATGTCACTCAGGCTATCAACTCTGTCCACAACTTATAAGCCAGAGTATACATCGCCAGGACCTAGTCTCAAGCGCACCGATCTCGTTCCCTGGAATTGCCAATTTGTAAAGCGTACTCTGCCTTCTGAATTCGGTTCGAAGCTTTTATATATTTATCAGAAGCACATTTTCTAATGTCCATTGCGGAGACTCGAAAGCCTACCGGTTCGAGAAGGGGAGATGCTATTGTTTTTGACCCTGCCGAGCGGACCCTTTCGACACATAGACTAGAGAGCCTAGATTGTAAGTTTTACCCTCCAGGCCTCGACGTTGAGTTGCAATACTAAGTGAGCATCTAGTGACGAGAGCCACCACCAAGCAGCCCGCCCCAAAGTTCTCCAGTCAGGTTGATGTCTTCGTGGATCGCGAGGATGGAACCGAGCGCTTGGTTGCGACTCTGAATCTTGACAAGCTGGGATGGGGCACAAACATCAAGCGCATGTGCGGAAAAATTAGCGATATCTACGTGATGGAGAATTGCGATGCGACGTCCCGGCTGGCTGAAGTCGCTTAATACTTTGACTCGATCAAATGTGACATGCGATGACTGAATAAGTATGTCGACACAGCTTCATAGTGTCTACACCGAAGCTCATGCTAACATTCGGTCAGTTACTCAAGTTCTTACTCTTTAGACTAAGTTTCCCTCATTTCCTGGTGGATTGACGAAGTTGCTTTGGTCGATTGGCCATCACATTCGTGAAGCAGAATCTGTACACTTTTTATATCATATCGATTAACGGATCTATCTTGATAGCATTATATCAAATGCCACGACATATTTTATTAGTCTAGAAGAAGTACAAGACGGGATGGCACCGCACTTAACTCCACAGACTCATAAGGGGTGAAAATGACCTGAGCGTAAAGGCCTTACCTTGGCTTCTTTACTCTTGTAGCTTAAGGTAGGGCTTTGGATGATGCTTAGGGTTAGCGGCTCTGCGTGACTAAGCAATCCATGGCCTTTTCAAAGCAAGGTGGACATACGTTACTCTCTACTTCTCAGATCACAACAGCTTTTCAGACTGATCCATTAAGTATCGGGCAAGGGAAATCCCCATTGTAGATTGAGCCTGTTATATCTGTATCCTCAACCCACGGTCATTCAGGACCATGCAAGTACCCCTAATACGACTCCAATGTGGTAAGTCCTTGATGACTTACAGGAACATGCGCAACGCTCATGTCACGTCGCAGGAGTAAACAGCTATGATTGGGGTAAAGTTGGATCAGAGTCAGCGGCAGCAAAGTTTGCCACCGCAACTCCGTCAGACGATCTTCACATAGAGCAGGAGAAGCCTTACGCAGAGGTTCGCAGTAGCCGCGGTATCTTGTTCCATCCGCTACTGAACAAGTCTGATAGCTATGGATGGGAACGCATCCTTCATTACCATCCAAGGATGTCGAAACTAAACGAACTTTGCTTGACCTCGTACAAGACAACAAGGCTCTAATGTCCTCGGAGATCAGCAAGCGCTATGGCGAGAAGCTACCGTTTTTGTTCAAAGTGCTTTCCATACGAAAAGCATTGAGTATTCAGGCGCACCCAAACAAGAAACTAGCAGAGCAGTTGCATGCTAAAGATCCGAAAAACTACCCTGGTACAGAATCTCTGCTCTATTATATGACTGGTCTGACATGTGTTTATCAGATGATAACCACAAACCAGAGATGACTATTGCCATCACCCCGTTTGATGGTCTCTGTGGATTCCGGCCATTGAAAGAGATTTCGCACTTTCTTTCTACTGTGCCGTCTCTTCGGAAGCTGATCGGAGAGTCCGCGGCCAAGGAATTCGAGTCCGCAATCAGGGGCCATGAGACGTCAGACTCCCCAGAGGAGCTGCAGAAAAACAAGAAAGCACTTCAAGCCGCCTTTTCCGCTTTGGTGAACCAGGAAAAATCCACCGTCGCTTCTGCCGCCAAAGACCTCGTAGCCTCGGCCAAGCATGACGGCGAGAAATTTGCCGGTAGCGGGGGCCCTGCTAATGAAGGTGAAGAGCTTGTGGACCTGGTTGTCCGACTGAACAGCCAATTCGAAGGCGACATTGGACTTTTTGTGCTATTCTTTCTCAACTACGTGAAGCTGGAAGTTGGAGAAGCTATGTTTCTGAAGGCTGACGATATCCATGCCTACCTTAGCGGAGGTGAGTGAAAGCTCCTAGACTCTACTTATCTAAACTGCGTCCTTCCCCGAGATTTATCCCCCCGCTCTTCTTTCAATCTTCAATCTTCTTACTTTCTTTCGCCCTACCCATACCTAACCTAACAACCCAGACATAATCGAATGCATGGCCTCCTCGGACAACGTCGTCCGCGCCGGCTTCACCCCCAAATTCCAAGACATCCCCACCCTAACCACCATGCTCACCTACTCGTACGCGCCCATCTCGGAGCAAAAAATGCACCCGGTCGACTACCCCTACGTCACCCTCAACCGCCCCGCCTACTCCTCCTCCTCCAGCGCGATCCTCTACGATCCGCCCATCGAGGAGTTCAGCGTCGTCAAGACGGAGCTGAACAGGGCGGGCGCGAAAGCTACGTTTGAGCCGATTAATGGGCCGAGTATTATTATTTGCACGGGAGGGAAGGGGAGGATTGGTGTGGGGCCGAAGACGGAGGAGGTGGGGGAGGGGTTTGTATTTTTTGTTGGGGCGACGGCCGAGTGTGTGCTTGAGAGTGAAGGGGAGGGGTTCACGACATTCAAGGCTTTTTGCGAGTTGAGCGGGAAGGAGAGTGCGAATGGGGGAAAGTGAGTTTGCTGGGCTAGAATGTCGTTGCGGGTTGGCGACGCAGTAATGTGGATATGAGAGATGGAAAAAAAGATATGTTAATGACATGGATGAAGTTTGCGCATTTGCAGCACACATAGACTGGTTAGAGTTAGCAAGAACACCTTGATTTTACAGTCTTCTCGAGTGATGCGTTCCCAACCGCGTTCACATCAGACTGCAGGAACAGCTTCGAAGAGTTCAGGAGCTATTTCCCACTTTGCAAGGTTCAATCAAGAAACACGCATCTCCATTCTGGTTCTACAACAATCAAACCTCTCAATACCATCAATACCAGCGACTGCCAACGCATCCCAGCCCCTCACTCCTCTCTGACCCCTCCCCAAAGAAATCGGAGTGTCTAGCAACCCACCGTCCAGCCCCAACCCTTCAAACCACCACCTTCTTCCCCCTTCCTACCGCCTGAGGATGCTCAACCAATACTTTCAACACCCCCACACCCCCTCCATCCTAATCAGACACTGCACCACCACCGCCACCTCCGTGAGCGAAACCCATCCCTTGCCTCACTATCAGCGACAGGTCGGGCATGGTGGCGCAGGAATGGTGGGTCCAGATTCTGGGCGGCTGGCTGGGGGTAGGGGTGCGGTTGTGATAGGGGAGGGGTCGGTGAAGAGGGTGAAGAGCCCGGGGGGGTTATATTTGCTGGCGGTGGTGGAGCTGTTGGGTTGTGGGGGTGAGGGGTGGGAGGGGTGGGGGAGATTCCTGTTCTCTGGCCACGGAGCTCCTGAGAAAGATGGAGTGATGCAGTGTGGGTGTACATCAATTCTTGTTGCCGTGGGCTCGGTGTTCTTTACTTGCACGGCCAGCATCGACATCGAGGAAAAGCACCGCGCTTAGAGGTGCTGCAAGATGTAGTTATGGCGAGCATTTGCAAGTTGCGTATTCTCAATCCTGTTTCAGAGAAACCTCGTCGTTCTCGAACAAATCTCCTAATTAAGAACAACAAATAAAATGCCGAGGTCTTGGGAGATAGCACTCCCGATGTCCAAGATTTTAGGAGTGCACGGCTTGAGGTTATATTAGATTGATTTAACCCGACTTCGGTTTAGGCACAAATTGGATTGACGGCGCGAGTTCAGCAGGTTAGTCCACACACCATACTTGCTCAGGGCTCGTCCATTTCCCCGTCAAGGCTCTATATTCTCCGGCAAGAATGATATTGCCGCTGCTGTCACATTGGACATTAGAGTTTCGGTTCGTAAGCATACTGGTCCTGTTGTCATAAAGGATATCTTCAACGCTGCCTTTGGGGCTGGGATGATTGTCTGTATATATTCTTCCAGTCTCCCCTCTATGCACGAACAAAACTCCGTCCTTGTCCTCCGTAATAAAAACCATGGTGAAGTTAGTTGAGCTACTCAAGGACTTCTCGTCGATGAATCTTCGCACCAATAGGGCAACGCGATATTGATGAAGATTCTTGGGGACTTGGAAGGGCTGCAGACGGTCCGAGGGTAGTCCTGTCGATCCCGACACCATGTGAGTCCAGTCACCATCTTCGTGCCTCACCCAGAAGTATTGTGCAATGGGAAAATCTTCGAGGGAGGAGAATATGACACCGAGGCATCTGGTTTGCAGACCTCGTCGAGTGAGGGTCGTTGTTGGCACATTAACCTCGCCTGCCTCACTCCCTATGTGCGACTCAACTCCGAGAAAAGATTTCGGTGCCCACCGAAAGCCTGGCTGTTCGAGTGTCTCGTTTTGCCAGAAGACCAGTACCCTAGGTATTTCAGGAAACATAGACCAAAACGCCACCATTCTCTCATTGGGCTCGACTTCGAGGATCTTATCCATGTCCAGACCTACTAAGCAGCCAAGACAAAGAGGTTCATCTGTCACTACGCTCGTGGATCGATGCTGCAAGGCAGAATGTATCTTGGACAAGTCATTGTAATGAGGCTCCTGAGCGCCAGTATGCTCACCACGTACATTGTAGATAACGCTTATAATGTCCAGGAAGTTTACCCACCCTTGGGTGAGGTTCAAATCGTCTCTTTCAGCTGATTTTAAGACTTCAAGATCAATTGCAGCATCAGCAAACTGTAACTTCAGACGCTTTGCCAACACGGCTTCTTGCCATGTCCAGAGACGACTGGTCCACGCCGAGCTATCCACTATTATGCTCAGCTCAAGCAGACTTTTCGGGAGGCAGTTCAACCTCCGAAGGCGACGGTCCAAAACCAACACCTGATCCGCCCCACCGTAATAAATCCGCATCTTTGAGATCGCTAATATCTTGGCTTCGTTCGGTCCCACAGGACAGCAAAGCGTATCAATCCAAAAGGGAATTGGAGGTCCACCATCAGGGTAGAGATCTTGGACCAAGCGACTAATCTCGAGCAACTGACATCGTGACATAGCGTTTGCATGTGGATTGCCAAGACCATCGGACCACACATGTGATATAGCAACATATCGAGTATCTGGTAGCCCTTCTACAATGGAAATTTCATTGCCCAGTGTATCTGGCGAAAGTATTGGTTTTATCAACGGTATTGATCCCTTCTGAAGAGAGTCAAGCAATTTCCTTGGGTCTGGCTTGAGAAAACCACAGCGACAGCCGTCGTGAGCGTGGACGTAATTGTAGTTTGCTTCTTTAACTTGATAGGCCAGGCATTGAAACCGAGTGCAGCTGGTATGGCTTACTCCAGGATCAAGCGGTGGAAGTTGGGAGTAGAAGTATTTTGTCTCAAGCATCGCATCATGCGTTCTAAGTATTTGTTTTGGGCACCAACCTGCAAAGGCCATCAGAGAATCGAGCAGGTCGACTCTGCCCATCCTGTCCTGGAGGATTGGCCATTGGCCATGGACATCCTGAATAAGAGGTGCCTCCCATACCATCCGGTTGATTGAAGAGACAAGATTGTTATCTCGGCTGAGGATCAGCCTCAAGACGGTTAGGAATCGGCCAAGTAGAGCGATTGAAAGCATGAGGTTTTCATTCATCGCTGATGCAATGCGCATGCTCTCATGAGCATGATAAGCTGAAATGAGACAACTGTCAACATATTGCAATCGATTCCTAAAAGGATGACCTTCTTCTGTATCGCGTTCTATCATCTTCCTGGCCATGTCGAGTAGTTCTCGTGTGTGCACAACCTTGTTACCCGCAGAACCAGTATCAATGAATTTGTCCTCGCTCGTATTATCCCCAAAGAAGACATGTAGCAGACCAAAGAACAGCCAACACTGAGTAAAGGACTCGGCGAATTCTTTTCCTGGCGATTCAGGGTGATCAAGTGTTGACCAAGTCGATCTCGAATACACTTGTTCATCTTTCCATCCCATACGATGCGGATATTGAAGAAAGTCACCCCTATCATAGCTATTCACACAAAGATATGGGACCTTTGGTATTGAGCATGTTTGGTCTCGAGGAAGGGGTAAATGATCCATGTGAATGATTTCAGGGTTTTCTTTGCGCAGTCCTAGGGTTCGGAAATGTATTGCCAAGTGTTCCTGCTAAGTCGTCCCTTTGTCTACCTCTGCACTTGTCTTGAGAAGATTTGCCCGTCGCAGAAGGAAGCCTAGACGCTTTGCTCGAAAGGGAGGGTATCTGCGTCGTATTGTAGCTGTCATGGAGGATACAGGGCTTCTCAATTAGCATGAAGAAGCAGACAAGGCAACCGGACAACTTACAGCTATGATAGCGGAACTGGACTCTGTGTCCGAGGCGTACAGAGTTCATCGAGACACCTGGTGTCTGGTCCATCCCCATCGGCAAGGATATCGACGACAGATGGCGAATACTCACCAACTGCTGAGTGCTGACTCGGCCCGTGCTTCCGCCTACCGAAAATAAGGAAATCCACCACCTTTTCTCCAGTTCGATCTGCGACGAGTACATAGTCGCTCATACAGCGAGACAGATTGGCAGGAAAAGAGCTGTCTCTCTTCTACCATCTCGTGAAAATGATCAGTGTTTCCTATCTTTATCACTACCGAATCTCGAACAACGAGTGAGCCTTTGCGAGAGCCCCATCAACCTCTGGCTTTGTATTGTCCCTTTAAGATACGTGGAATCATGCCGGGCCTCGGGGACCTCCCTCGTGAACTATTTGAGTTTATTCTGTCTCTCCTCGATGCTTGTGAACCTCCTTCGTCAAAGTTTCTCCACGAGCAGCCTTCAATTTCCATGGTCAACTCGGATTCTCACCCTCTGAAGGACCTATCTCGAACTTGTCACTCTATGCGATGTCTTACTTTCACTACTCTTTTCAAACACGCAAGAGTCCATCTGACGGCTGGCCATCTACCCGAAAGCAAAGCCTTTGCTCGCATTGGTGATATGAGCAGAAGAAAAAGTGTAGTTTTTGGCATTAAGAGCCTGGATAACGCTCTAGTAGCCCAAAGTACACACATTGATAGGCTCTTCTTTCGTGTCCAAGACGTTGCGGATTTCTTAGCCTTTGTCGAACTTCACAACATTGCTTTCAATGTCGAGAGTGTTCTGTTTTACGTTCTCCACCCTACTCCCAATACTGGGTTTGATTGGGCAGACGACTTACTTGAACCACTGCTGCGGAAAATCATCGAAACGATAAACCCAGAAATTCTTACGATACTAGCTCCACCATCGGTAATTGCTGATCTGGCTCGAGTCGGGGCCGACATGCGCGATGCCTGGGCTTTCGATATGCCTCTGCATATCTTACGCCTCAGCCAGCCACCGGAATCTTCGGGGCCAGCTGCATTAGCAGAAGATTCCGAGTTTGACGTCCGACGCCCGTGGAGTTCTTGTCTTTACAATGAAGGCTCTTTCTTAAAGGTTTACAGTACTTACGAGTACTTTTCGAAGCAGACACCGTCGCTGCTGGCACTTGGATGTATGTGCAATTGTTCACTCTACGGTGATCAACACTTGACCCCACTACTCCAACTCGGCAGAGTGCGTAAATCTGGATTGTTCCAAGATTCTTTGACTGCGTTAGCCCAGGACCCTTGGGATAGGCTACAGACGTTCGATTTCATCGTCAAATTCCCGCTGCATAGTCATGTCAATAACGTTCTCCGTGGGCTCTATCACTGTGCTTCTATTGTGACCTTACGGACGCAGCTTGCAAGTCATTCCGATAGCGATATGTGGAAGGACCCAGCAATTGCTTCCATACACGCGGATCTATGGATGGAATTCCAAGAAAGCTATACCATAATCCTTGGAGGAGTTCAAAAGATGGGTGAAGAGAAGTTCTTGAGGAACTTTATGATCCTAGACTGTGCTACATCTGGAAAGGGGGTAGTTGACGACCTCCTCCGACAGTGTCCGCTCGTTGGCTGGCATGAACTTGTGGACGGATTTTGGGAAAAGACCGTTCAACATGAGTTAGAGTGATTTACCTTTTTGTATCTCCCTTACATAATTTTGGTTCAAGGAATTCCGAGGCTTTCTCGCTCGAGTGCTACTGTTGCGTATCGCATGCGCCCTTTGGAGGTGAAATATCCAGCATTCTAGTCTACATATCCAGGTACCAACTACGCAAGTCTACAGTATACACCAATAGCGTTTTTGCCAGGACGGATAGCTACCTCGTACGCCAGGAAAGAGCGCATGTAAACGGAAAAGCTTGGGATTACATTACACAGCCTGTTTGCTTTTTTTGCTGCTCAACAGATTAGTTCGCGAGATGACACTGCACTTAATGGCAGCCGAAGGAACATTCTTAGCTCTCTTCCCGAGTCATCACCTATCCTTGTCGAGACTGAGCCGAGAGAAACATCAGAGGCGGTTACGTTCGCCAATAGGCGACACCGTGGACATTCCGCACATCGGTAAATCCTCGCTAGCATGAAAGGATAGCGACCGCTTGCTACCTTTAACAGAGAGACGGACACGTGTTGCATTCAAACCAGTCAACATCTTGGCTATCGATTTTTACTAAAGTAACACTATATTCATATGTTTATTTTGAGATTGTTCCACCAACTAATAAGATTGAGGCCCAGTCGAAGAAAGCCTGGAGTGGGTACGCAATGAGCACGAGGGCTTGAAAGTGAAACACAGTCAATTTACAGACCTCCGAGAGCTCGGAAGTTTCTGCATTGAACTGGATATGGAAGGTCGTGGTGCAACCACAAACGTAGAGAACCGTACGAGCTATTCGAGGACTCTTCGAGTCACCTGCACCTCCATGGGTCCGAGAAACGCTTCTCCCGTTCGTCACTCAATCCAGCCAACCACTGGGCCATAATAGTGGAGGAGGCGCAAGCAACGTCTTGGGCATTTGTCCCCTTTTGACTTATAGCCTCTAGGCGTACTCACATAAGATTTGGCAAAGCCATGATGTGGATGGGCCCGTTCAATATGGAATGAATAGTGCAATATGGGTTTTTGCGGCACCAACGAGCCGAATTGTACTACCTTGCAAGAGGGTAGCGGACCTGTAACATACAAGGCAGATCCCGACATCGCAGGATTAGGCGTAAGGGAGTTTTCCGTCCATCAATTGTCTTTCTCTTCTGTAAGTTGCTTTTCTTCTCTCAAGCCTACTAACACTTTGCTGCTACCTCGGAAGCTTAGTCTTCACGATTCTGCCAGGTCTTGATGAGAACCCAATTGATCTTGTGGTTGCTCGTACTCCCTGCCGGTTCAAAGTCTTGAATATGAAGGATGAGCAGAAGAAATTTTGGGGCACGATGATCGAGAGGGTAATACTCAACCTTAGCGACCAGCAATTGTTAACAGGGATCGCAATACTGGTTTCGGGGCTGATAAAGCACCGCACTATATCTTTGTACCATTTTACTGTAATCTCCGACTTGGCTTGGTTCTCCTCATACGTACACATGACGTCGCTCATTCTGCTTCAAGACTATCTACGTGATAGGCCACAGCTTCGGAACTGGCGAGGTTCCCTTATGTTGCTAATGCTCAACCTACTCATGTCCTGTACAATAATGGAAGGCCACTGGGCGTGGGAACAGAGCTGGAGCTTCGCGGCCCAATGCGTCTTTGATGACCTTATGGGTAGCATTGATGGATCTCCTGCAGTATGGATGTCTATTAATATCGTGGTTCTTGTAACAATTTATACTTCGGTCATTCTAAACCTATATCCAGGGCACATGTTCGAAGCCTTACTCGATTGGGCATACAACAAGCCATTGATGTTCATGAGTGTCGGCATTATTGTGCTCCAGCAGAAAAGGGGTCGAATCGCTAACGAAGACTGGATCACGATGCTTATCAGAGCTTCGTATGCCTTACTGATCGCCAGTCTTACCGCAAAATAAACCGCGTATATTTTCGTCGCGATGGTGTGGAGCTCGAAATATGTGGAATTCATCCTTGGGCTATTGTGGGCAGCTTACAGCCTCTGGTGCTTATGGCTGGATCGCAACATTCCACCATCTGAAATGGATGGCAACGAGAACGATATGACATTTGGTCAGCTTGTTCCAATCCTTCTTTTAAGCTCTACCCTGATTACATATAAGGAGGCATATCACGGTAAGTTTTAGATGATTGGTACTTACGAGTGTTCTGACCAAAGCTAATCCTGGCATTTGACAGACGCAGTTCGGGCTTATGATCTGGACATGGTATCGCATCTCGACTCACCATCTACGCCGAATTCAGCCCTTGCTGGCTGTGCCTCGTGTCAAGGAATCGAAATGTCTGGAGGTATCGTTGATGGTGATGATCTCAAGCCAATGCAAGGGCCTTTGTTCCTTCGTCCTGAAGACCACATAACGTCAGAAGAGCAACGCTCTTCTGTACAGATGTCATCGAGAACCGGTACAGGTGCAGTATTTACAAGTCCAACCCCCTAAAACGAAATATTAGTAGGGACTGTTGACGGTAGCCATCACCACGAGCCTAATTTATTGGACTTTCAACGTGTGGATACTGAGGATGGTAGAACTGATATCTTTGCTACTGGACATCACGACTACAATCAAGGATTTGAAATCAGGGCTAATTTTCCCGCACACGACCAAATCAGTCAATATAAGGGGGTTCTGGAGTTCTCGTATCCATTGCTTGTTCTCTTGATCGATGCATTCTACATTGCTATACTTCGTCAACGCTTTTCCTATCATCTCAATTGCGCAGCACAGAGAAGTCTGTACAGGCTAGGACTGGCGGTCTGATCTGTCTCCATGTATATTGTACAAGGCTAGGATATACCACGCATCCGGATCAGGCGTCCACAAGGTCGCGAAGAACGGCATTCTGTGCATGGACATTCTAATTGGAAATAAGAAGCTGGCTTATCTAGATAGCGCTATTCACATCCTCAATCGCCCACTAGGTCCATATTACCCCCATTTCCTCGGCGCTTCCTCTTCTCGATTTCTGCCAAGAAGACCAGAAGAACGGGTCTGGAGAAAGGGAAGCATCGGATATATTCATGGAAATCATTGTATTGAAGTGAACACAGAATTCAATATACAGAAAACGGCCCTGGCAAACATGAACCGGTTGAACGATATACCCAGTATAAATCATCAAGACCAGCATCGTCCTCTCCATTCATCCAAGCAAAAAAGACAAGCTCACTTGCAAACCCGAGCTCACTCCCAATCTTCCAACCCCCCATCTCCACAGCAAACACCTACTCGCACCCCCCTTCTTCCACCCCCATCCCCTCCACTTATAAACCCACCCACCGCCTCCCCTTTCCCCCCCCCCTTTCCACCCACAACACCTTCCATCCCCACCCCCTCCATCCCAGCTCCTCATCCCCATCCCCAACCCCAAACCCCCATCCTCCTCTTCCACCCTTCCACCCTTCCCACCCTTTCCCAGCCACCCCACCCTCTCAACATCACTCAAGCACCCAACCCCCAACCAGCACCCTCAACAACGACGAAACAGATATTAATAGCGTATAAACGGGACTCGGGCGATAGAAAATGGGGTACGTTGGTTGGTTGGTTTTATTTATGCAAGGCAGGTAGGTTGGTTGGTTTATTTATAGAAGACAGGTAGGTAGGTAGGTGGTGGGCACAGGTGAATTTATCCGAACGACCTTCTTCTTCATAACGGGATGAATATATCTGGTGGGATTTGGGCCCCTGAACAGAATCATACTGTATGTAGTCACTGGTTGTTCGGAATAATGAAAGGTACCCTTTTCTTTGAAATGGAAGACTTCGGACTTCAAAGAAACAAGAGATTCGCTATCCCCTCAAACCTGCCTACCCAGAACTTTCTCTTGAATCAAAAAAGAACATCCCACCACCTCTACCCACGACACACACCTTCCTTCAACCATCCACACACAACCAACCTCACCCTCATAAAAGCTGCATTTTCACGATTTCATGGGCAAAAATTTGGGAATTCCCGAAGACGATATCAATAGGAGT
>JAABUU010002628.1_pt1 | contig 24980 bp, 29 predicted proteins | sample 5559301 | NCBI WGS metagenome assembly JAABUU01 (sample SAMN10711884, study PRJNA513360) | rock metagenome | isolation source: Antarctica rocks | place: Antarctica: Victoria Land, Richard Nunatak white | reverse complement strand
GTTGGGTGGCCGCGTTTCGTCTCACCGTCCATGACATGTATGTGTCAAGTCAATCATGGCGAGGTGTGTGGTTGCGGATGTGCAGGGCGCGGTATCGCAGCTAATGGTCGATTAGGTGCGATAACTACCCCTTTTCGTGATCCATCCACGCGTGCGCACAACCCCACTCAGATCGTGTAGAATACGTATTATATGCGATAGAGCGCCGAGGGAGGGGCGGCAGCATGACTCTGGGGATGGCAATCGGATGTGGTCTCGTCGTCGGCGCGGCCCTGAGCCTGGCCCTGCGTCACGTCGCCTCCGTGGTCGCCGGTCTGATGCTGAACGCGCGCAGGGGAGGGGGGAGAGAGACATGGCCGCGGCATCGGTGACATGTGCGGCTCCACCGGTCGCGCTGGTCCCGCCGCTGCGCGTGGCCGTCGAGCGCTTCCTGGTCCGCTCGCGCTTCAGCGCCCGGACGCGGGAGAGCTACGCCCAGGATCTCGCCCCGTTACTCGCCCACGTCGGCGACCAGCCTGTCGCGACAGCGCTCACGCCCGCCGCGGCCGCCGCCTATCTCGCCGCCCAGGAACCGCTGGCGGCGAGCACTTATAACCGCCGCTACGCCGCTCTGCGCAGCCTGGTGCGCTGGTGTCAGACCCAGGGCTACCTCACCGACAACCCGCTCGTCGGCCTGGAGCGTCGCCCCCAGACGCGCGGTGGTCCGCGCGCCCTCGATCCAGAGCGAGTTGAGGCGGTGCTGCGTGGCATCCGCGATGTGCGCGATCGCGCCCTCTTCTGGTTGATCTACGATGGTGGTCTGCGGTGCCGCGAGGCCCTGGCCGTTAACATCGCGGACATCGACTGGACGGAGCGCTGCCTCCGCGTCCAGGGCAAGGGCGATAAGCCGCGCGAGATGTTCTTCTCTCGCCGCGTCTCCGGCTACCTCGATGCCTATCTGAAGGAACGAGGTGAGCCGGCGCACGGCCCGCTCTTCATCACCGCGCGGAAGGCGCGCAACCCGCGCCACGCCGACCTGACGGCCGAGGGGTACGCCCGGCTCTCCTATCGCCAGGCCGACACGCTCTGGAAAGGGTACACACCGGGCTGGGACCTGCACCAGCTGCGGCACACGGCGATCAGCGTCCGCGCCGCCAAGGGCTACACCGAGGTCGAGCTCAAGCGCTTCAGCGGGCACAGTTCGCTGCACAGCCTGGAGGTCTACATCGCGCACAATCGTGAGTCGGCCAAGCGCAAGGCACGCGAGTGGGAACGTCGGGAGGGCGGGGAGCTATAGGCAAAGCGATGATCCTGAAAAGTGTCCACATCATCGTGTCCGACGTGCGCGATGCCCAGGTGGATATAGCGACGGTGCAGCAGCTCACTGGGCACGCCAATGTGACGACGACCCAGCGGGACGACCGCCGCGGCGAGGCGTCCAAGCGTCAGGCCGTCGAGACGTTGCACGTCCCCACCCCGCAGCGCGATCGGTAATGAGGGTGGCGAGAGAGGAGCATGGTGTGGCACTCTACGCGGCATTGTGCGGCGTGTTCATCGGGCTGCGCGGGGTCCAGGCCGCGCTGGCGCGTCGGCGCGCCCCGCGCACCATCATCACGGCGGCCGACCTGGCGCTGGCCCGCGCCCGGCGCTGGTGCTCCGTGCGCGGGCGTCGCGCCGCGAAGGGGGCGCACGGCGTCTGATCGACAAGAGAATGACGCGCCTTTTCCCGCGCGCCGCAGCGCGCGCCTGTGTGGAAGCGTGGGGCGTGTGCCTGTGAGCGGCGTGGGCGGCACAGGACCGGCCCAGGGGCCGGGAGAAACGGGCGTGCCGCGTCCTCTGCCACGCGGCGTGAGCGACGGCGGGCAACGGCGTACACTTGAGATAGAAGGGGGACGCGAGACGATGGCGCAGTGGGGTGGGACCGAGGAGGCCGACCGGGGAGCGACGCGCCAGCCCTGGGTATGGGAGCGCCGCATCCGCACAATCCTGACGCTCGTCGGCCTGGCCGGTGTCGGCCTGCTGACGTGGAGCATCATGGGAGGCACCCCCACGAGCGATGCGCGCGCGGTCCTCGCCGCCCTCCTCATCTACGTGACGCTGTGCGCCCTGATCGTCCGGGTCGACCGCGCCATAAAGGGACAGGAGCGGACCGAGCGTGCGGAGGGTGAGGAGCGCCGCCGGCAGCTCAGGCGACGGCCGTACAGCGTCGTGGACGAGGCCGAGGCGGTGCTGGTCCGCGCGCAGGGGCGGAGGGAGACGGGATGAACGCAGGCGAGGGCGCGGCGGAGCGCGTCACCGTGACGGCGGATGACGCCACGCTGCCGGCCGTGGAGGGCGTCGCGGCGATCCTGCACGCCCACGGCTTCGTCGTCGAGCGGCGTGCGTTCGTCGCATGGCGGCCGAGGGGCCGCGCCGCGTCGTGCTGCTCGCCCTAGAGCGCCCCCTGCCTGCGATCATCGCCCTGTTGGGGAGACACCACGGCAAGGGGTAGGCGTTACGCCTACCCCCCGTCTTTGTCCGCGCGGGCCTGGCCGCCGGCCACACCGGCGGCGCGCGCGTACTCTTCCAGCCAGGCGATGACGGCCGCGTAGTCCTCCGCGCGGACCCGCTTATAGGACGTGACAGCGAACTGGCGATAGAGGGCGTCATAGAGGGCGCCGTAGGCGCTCCCTCGTCGCGCTCCGGGTGTTGCGCTGTCGCGGGCGGTGAGCGCGGTCGCGATGGTCTTCACGAAGGTCGCGATCTCGGCGGCTTGCGCATCGGTCACGGTCGCGCCGGTGGTCATCCGCGCCTTGAGGGCGCGCACATCGAAGATCGTATCCCGCATCACGATCGCCGCCTTGTCCAGGCGTGTACGTAGTTCGTCGACATCGTGGCGCACCTCCACGATGGCCTGGTCGTGCCGTTGAGCCAGGACCATCTGCTCGCGGGCCAGGGTCGTCAGCGCGATCCCCAGGCTCTCGATCTGGCGCAGCGTCATCAACTCGCCCTGGCTCTCCGCTGAGGCCGGGACCGCCGTTAGGTCGCGGTGGCCGAGTTCCTGCCCGAGGCCCGTTTCCGCATTGAAGGCTTCCCAGACGCGCTGCCGCACCCACCGCTTGTAGATGATGAGCCGTTGGCGCAGCTCCGCTTTGACCTTGCTCGGCTGGATCAACGCCAACCAGAGCGGCACCGCCTCCAGGTGGAGGCACTGGTAGGTCTGGGTGCCGCCGGCCGCCGTGATGCGCAGATCGCGCAAGCTCTCGGCCAGGACCTCGTCCGCCCTGATGCGCCGTATCTGGCTCTGAGACGCCAAGCCCAGGGCCGTGCAGAGGGGGCGGATGGGCACAAAGATGTCCCCGCCTTCCACCCGCGCGGCCAGCACCTCATTGCCATCCAGGAGCGTCACCTGACGGTGCTCGACGGTCATCAAAGCTGTCCCCGTGTCGGCAGCCGGCGCCTCTCCGTTGTCGTTCCCCTCCGCCATAGTCCCTCTCCTTCTCTCTCTACTCCTCGTACCTTACCAAAGGGTGTGCCGAATCGGCACACCCTTCCCCACCAAAGGGTGTGCCGATTCGGCACACCCTTCCCCGCACCCCATCGCAGGGGCCGCACGGGCACGGCTGACACGAGTCCAATTCAGCACACAGCGTGTGCGAAATGTTATGTCACCTATAGCCCCCCGCACACAGGGCGGCGCGGGGCGCCGGGGAAAGGGGCACGCCGGCCGCATGCTTGAGAGTGGCACGTCCACAGGTTCGCTCTTTGCGGAAACACGCGTTTACGGGAAAGGATAGGCCTGGCTCTTTCCCCGGCGCCCCGCGCCGCCCTGTGTGGCCCGCGCTCTCGACGACGACCGCGACGGAGGAGCGACCTCGATGCGGTGCAGCATTACTGAGGAGAAACCTGCGGCGGCAAGTCGCCTCTGTGGTATACAGTGAGTGAAACGCTCAGACGTTTTGACGTTTGAGGACCTGAGCATTTGGACGTCCGAGCGCTTGGGCGCTTGGGCGCTTCAACGTTTGGGTGTCTAAGCGTTTAGGTGCTTCAACGTCTAAACTCTTGGACGCTTAAACGGTTGCGAGGAGGGCATGGATGCGTACGATCAGTGTCTTGAACTTTAAGGGCGGCGTGGGCAAGAGCACGCTATCTACCAATGTGGCGCACGCTTTGGCTATGGAGGGGCAGCGCGTGCTCCTGGTGGATTGCTGCATGCAGGGAAACGCGAGCACGCTGCTAGGCGAGCCGCGGACGCCGACGCTGACCGACGTGTTGCAACAGAAGGCGATGCTCCCCGAGGCGATCCACGACGCGCGCGCCAACCTTGCCATCGTGCCGTCGGACACGAATCTGGAGAAGGCGGCGCGCTTCATCGGCATGGAAGGCCACCGCGCCTACTACACCCTGCGCAAGGCCACGCAGCAACTTACGGGGTTCGACGTCGTGATCTTCGACCACTCGCCCAGCTACAGCGCCGTCACCGAGTCGGCCCTGCTGGCGAGCGCGGAGATGGTCATACCGGCCCGCCTCGAAGACTTCTCCATGCGCGGGCTCCTGCAGATGATCCAGAAGCTCCAGGAGAGTCTGGTGGACCACGCCCTCGAGCTCACCGGCATTGTGCCGGTCGGCTACGACGCGCGGCCGGGCAATAAGGAGATGCACGACACCTACATCGCCGACCTGCGCGACCTGTTCGGGGAGCGGGTGCTGCCGGCCGTCCGCGTGGACATCAACATTCCCAAGGCGCAGTCCTTCAACCAGACGATCTTCGAGTACAACGACCGATCCCGCTCGGCGCGGGACTTCCGCGCCATCGCGGCCGCCCTCTCTCCGAAAGCGGGGGTGACGGCGTGAGCACGAACAAAGGCTTCAACAGTGCGCTCAAGCAGGCGCAAGGGGGGCGAATCGGCGCACCCCAAGCGCCCGAACGCTCCGACACCCAAACGCTCGAACGTTCAAGCACCCAGGCGCTTGAACGCCTGGACGACCAAATACCTAAGCGTTTAGAGATACAGGCGACACCCGAGGCCGCGCGTGTCCGGCGGACGGTGTACTTGCCGCCCGACCTGGCGCGGTGGCTCAAACTGCACGCCGCGCGCACAGAGCGCGAGATGAGCGAGATTGTCACCGATGCGCTGCAACAGTACCGCGACCGGGACGAAGGCTGAACGATGCTGCATGGGGCAGCGACTTACTCGACATAAGTATTAGAGTGAGAATGGAGGAAGGCGGCGATGTTCAACCGTTTCGCGCGCTTGTGGGGGAGGAAACCGGGGGCGGAACAAGGCCCGGCGACGGCAACGGATCAAGCGGCACGCCGGGGCAAGGGAGAGACGGTCGCGGAGTCCTTGGAGCGCTATCGCCAGGAGCGCGCTGAGGAGGAGCGCCAGGCGAAGGAGGCATACACCAGGGAGGCCGAAGCCCGCTATGGGCCGGCCGCGACGTGGCCGCGCCTCTCCGAGACGTTGGAGGGACCCAGGCATCCCCGCTTCTGCCAGTCCTGCGGCGCGGAGCGGCCACCAGAGCCCCCAGACGAGGCGGCTGATACCGTAGAGGGGGATAAGGGGGATCAGACGTTCCAGGTCGTGATGCGCGAGCTGAGGCCGCCGCCCGGCATCTACGGCTGGCAGGAGCACGACGGCCGCGACGAGCCCGAGCCCATCGCGGTCATGCTCTGCACGGCGTGTAGCAATCGCCTCATCGACCCGCACCCGCGCGTCTACGTCCGCATCTCGCGCCGCGCGCCGTTCCCCGGCATCATGGACCTGTGCATCGACTGCCGGTACCGCGCCGGCGTCACCTGCATCCACCCCGACCGCTTGGCCAACGGCGGCCCCGGCCTCCACATCGACGCCGCTCCGGGCATGCCGGCGCACGCCCGAGGCTACGGCTCCTTCACGACCTACGCGTACCCGCCGCGCGCGCGTGCCGGGCAATCGGTGAGCGACAAGGAAGGGGCCTAAACCTCCACGCTATTTCACACAACATAGAACTGTAGTGCTATTCCCGTGTGCCGCAGTCAAATTACCTTAAGGCTATTTGTAGCAGTTTATTGCGTGCCCGCGACGAGTGCGGTAACATAGGCAGCATGAGAGGTATTAGCATGCCGTAGCAAAGCGCGCTAGACGCGCGAAACCCGCCGATATGACCGGCGGGTTATAACTGGTCTCTATACCGTCCGGCTCTGGTGTCGCGGTTCCCAACCAACCACCAGTGCCGCCAAATCGGGTCCGAAAACTCTACCGGGCTACCACCCCCAAAAGAGCTTTCGGGACTCACAGGGGAGCTTTATGCTTCCGAGGAGTACCTATGAGCAATCATACGGGAACGGTGCGTGTATGTCAATACCACGCCCATCCCCCGCAGCCGGAAAATACACCGCCGCCCCTCGACAACATCGACCGGCGCCTGGTCCACCGTTACGGTGCCTGGCTGCTCACGGGGGGCTACACGGCGCTGCCGACCTACGCCTGGATCTACTACGCGCGGCTGGGTGTCACCGAGGCCGAGATGGTCTGCCTCGCGCAGCTCTGCACCTACTGGTGGTCGACGCGCGACCCGTTCCCCGGCGAGGCGGCGTTGGCAGCGCGCATGGGCAAGACGATCCGCACGATCCAGGGCTACCTCCGTTCGTTGGAGGGGAAGGGGTTACTGCACATAGAAACTCAATTCTCTAAACACGGGCGACAATCCACGAACTCCTACGACCTGCGCCCGTTCTTCGCGGCCGTGGAAGGCCTCGCCCGGCTCGACGGCCTGGTCGACGATAGCGCAGTCCTCGCAATGGCGGCACCCCCCGACAATGGAAGCGACCACCGACCGCCTACTGCCGGCGACGCGGAACGGCAGCCGCTATGTGCAGGCGCAACGCGGAACGAACCCGAAAACACCGCTAAGGACGCCGCCACGCAGACCGTAGGGGAGGGCGAAGGATCGCGCGCGGGAGGGGTGAAGAATCTTTCACCCCAAGTAAACCCAATCGAAATAGAAAACTTCGACTACGATTCGATACCCCCTACCCCCGCTAAAGCGACACTGACCACGGGAGCTAGCGATAGTCAGGCGCAGGTCCTCGACGCGGTGGACGACCAAGCGCTCACGGCTGAGATCACCGCCCTGAGTGCTGAGTTGGGGGACAACGCGCCACGTTCAAGCATCGGCCGTGCCCGCAACCTGTACCGCAACGCCGGCGTGTCGCCCGCGCGCTTCCTGCGCCTGCTCGACGAGGCGGCGGCTCGGACGCGCGACCGCCAGGCGAGCATCGTCAAGCGCCGGCGCGACGACACGACGCCTAACGGCATGCCCTACCTGTTCGCCGTTCTGCAGGACCTTTTACACCCGGTGCCACCCCGGACGTGCGACGGCGGCGCGGCTGCGGATCGCCGGCATGTTGCCCCGTCCGATCGACGACGACGCCGGTGCGCTGACGGCCGCAACGAACCCGCCAGCCCCTACGCCGCGTGGTCCGACAGCCCTGAGCGGCTACCAATCGCCGAGGAGCATCCAGTGTGGCGCGCGGTCCTCGCCGAGATGGCCCAGGTGCTCACACCCGAGAACTTCAACGCCTGGTTAGCCACCACGCGCGCCCTGGATCAGGAGGACGAGCTGCTGCGCGTGGCCGTCCCTGCGGCCTTCAACAAGATGTGGTTGGAGCAGAAGCTGACCGGCAAGGTAACGGGCGTTTTACACAAGATCGACTACGACGGCCTGCACGCCGCGCGCATCGAGCGGGTCGAGTACGTCGTTGATCCCGCCGCGTGCGCCCCGATCTACGATACAGTGCAGGCCTCGTGAGCGACTGGAGGAGGCACGATGGGAGTAGGGGGTACAATTCCTGGTATGGGGAAAGACCCGATATGAACGCGGACGGGGGTGGGACCATGCGGCGGCGACAGACAGGGTTGCGCGCGTTCGTATGGATAGTCGGGTGGTGCGTCGTCGTGGCCGCCCTGCATACCGTCGAACACTGCGCACTGTATTTTAGACGGCTGCTAAGGTGCCTATCTTCTCTTCGCGTCACTTCTACGAGTAGGGACAAAATATTTTGATGGACAAACGCTCAAATTTGGAGGCAGGGCCGCCGCCGGTAGTTCAAGGTAGCGTTGACTACGACATTGTCGTGGCGGGTGGAGGGCCAGCGGGCCTCGCCGCAGCCAAGGTTGCCGCCGATCGCGGCTTGTCGGTTCTGCTGGCCGAGAAGCATCAGGCCTTCGGCATCCCGACGCGCACCAGCGGCGGCTCGTTCATTGCCGACCTTCAGGCACTGGGTATTCCCGCGCACCTGTATCACCCCGTCACACACGCCCGGCTGATCGGCCCGACGCGCGAGACGACGGTGAGCAAGGAGGGCTACGGCTGTGTGCTCGACGTGCGTGCGCTGTATCAGTGGCTGGCCGCCGAGGCGGGTCAGGCCGGGGCGCACCTGCACCTGCGCACTTCGGCACAAGACATTCTCCGCGACCACGCCGGCCGCGTCCTGGGCGTGAAGCTGCGCGACCATACTGGTCAGATCACGGAGGTCGGTTGCCGCCTCGTCATCGACGCAACCGGTTTTGCTTCGACGTTGAGCGTTAAAGGCGGCGTGCATCCTGGCTTTAAGCGCGCCGGCGTGGGTGCCGAGTACGATCTGTACGCCCCGAACTGGCCCGAGGATACCTACGCCCTGATCGTCGGCAACGGGATCGCGCCAGCGGGCTACGGGTGGGTCTTCCCCTACGGCAATCACCGTGTCCGCGCGGGGATCGGGGTGCTCCGGCCCGACGTCCCGGCCGATCCCATGGCCTACCTCGATCTTCTCATCAACGGCGCCTATGCCCCAACGGCCGCAGGACTTAAGGGGGCTGTCCCCATCGAGCTGCACGACGGCGTTATCCCCGCTGAGGGGCTACAAGAACGCCTGGTCGCTGACGGGATAATCACGGCGGGCGACGCGGGTGGCCAGTCGAGCGCGCTCGTCGGTGAGGGCATCCGATTCGCGCTGTGGGCCGGTCGGCTCGCCGCACGGACCGCAGCCGACGCACTCGCCGCAGGTGACGTTTCGGCCGCGGCCCTCCGCGTCTATGAGAGGCGTTGGGGGGACCAATGGGCGAGCAAGCTCCGGCACGCCTACACAATCAACAAGAAAATGGCGGTGTTCACGGATGAGGATTGGGACGACGGTATCCAGTTCTTAGCGGATTGCGCCCCATCCGACTACGTGCACTTGATACGAACCGACCTGACCGCTGCGGTGGCGCTGGGCGCGGTCATACGACGGCCCCAGGTGTTGCGGACGGTCGCCAAGCGGCTCGCGCGGCGACGCCGACCGGTGGGCGTCGAGCGGGTGGCCGTATAGGACCCACGCAGCCCTACAGTCATTCGCCTTGCCGTACACCTTGGGCCGCTTCGCGGATGATGCCGGCGACAACTCCCCCGTCCTCGTTGAGGGCCATGCGCCATGTCCCGCCGTCGACGGGGACGCACGCCGGGTCGATGACGGCTTTTACGACCATGGCGATGGTGCACCACAACGTCACCTTCTGTCCCGATTGTTCCGATGGGTAGCGTGGACAGGGCCACATGACACTTGACGCTGGTGGGAAGCTGTCCTTCGGCATCCAAATGCGCAGAAACGCGGGTACGCTGTCACAAAGATGAGGGCTTGGCGCAATGTCTGGATGTTCCACGCTGCAACAGGTGGCACTTTATACTGTCGAGCTTACTGGTCTGAGGAAGGTGTCCTTCCCACCAGCGTCAAGTGTCATGTGGCCCAGTCCAGGTAGCGGCCCGCGCGACGACCCATCGGTGGCAGGGGCGACGGGAGCCTGATGGCGCGCCGGGACCTCGACCACGGCGCACAGCGCACGGCGCGCGGGCCGAAGAGGGCGAGGACCTGGGACGCTCGCTGCGCGATCTCCACCTGGAAGGGCGACAAGCCTTGTGCGCTATCCAACGTCCAAACACTTATGGCCAGGTCGTTGTCATCGGGCGCGTCTATCTGGAGCAGATAGTCCTCGATCAGTTCGCAAACGATCATGAGGTTCGTTTCCGCCCGCGCGTGGCGCGTGGAGAGGCTGTGATACCAGGTGCGCATCCATCGTCGCGTGGTCACGCTCTCGATACCCCTGGATGCGACGGCCGCCTGCCGCGTCGGCGATGGCGTCGGGGCTGCGGATAGCGCTGGGATAGGCCCGGTCTTACCGAAATAGGGGGCGAGGAGAGCGGCCGCCGCCGCATGGCCCGTCGTCGGCGGCGGCAAGGGCGCGGCGAGCCAGGCGGGGAGCGATACGTCGGCCAGGACAAGCCGGATGACGTGCCCGATTTCCGAGACCGGGCGCTCCCCGTCGCGACATCCAGGGCGGCTTCCGCCGCGATGGAGCGATCCGCCGCGATGCGGTCCTCGTCCGGGGCATCGTCCCATATGCCCTTGACGAGAACGCCGCGCCGCCAGGTAATCCGCCGCGCCGCTTGCAGGGCGACGACAATGTGTTTGCCCGAGGTACGGGCCGCTCGATCGCGGCGTGCGCATCGCCTTGCAAGTTGGGCCAGCTGGCTAGCGGCCTGCGGCGCGTGACGCCACACAAGCCGGTCGGAGAGCACGACGACGAGGAATGTTAATTGACCTTCTTGCCGTTCTAAGCGGCGCGTCCGCCACCACAAGGATGCGATGGCCCACAAATCAAGCCCGATCACAGACCATGCGGCTAAACCAGTCGCCACGACAACCCCGACGAGTCGCACGACGTGGATGATCGGGACGACCGTCGTCGCGCCATAGCCCAGGTGCGAGGCTAGCGCCTGACCGGCTATCGTACAAGCATAGGCGACGCCGACAATGTAGATGGCCCCTAATATCGCCGCGTCCGGGCCTACCGTCTCGCCCAGTACGGGCCGTAGTTGCTCGCGCGCGGCCAACCCGCAGACGAGGGCGATCCCGGCGGCGACCAATAGGTTCCAGCATAGTACAGCCGGGGGATCGCCGTGGTAGCCGTCGTACAGCAGGTAGCTTGTTGCCGGGCCAGCCCCCTGGCGGGCGAGTGCCCATAGCGCGGTGTACGCGGCGACGATCCCCGCGGCGAGGGCGGGTGTCGTGCGGACCCACCACAACGCGCGATCGTTGATCATGCAGTGGAACGTCACTTGCAAGCTTATAGCGACCGTTGTGGTGCAGGCCCATAGCAGGATGCCTAGACCCGTCACCCCGGTTACATGGTCGAGCCATACATCGGTCTCGGGCGGCCACAGCGCGTAGAACACGCCGACCAGGGCGTAAGAGACGGCGAAGACCCATCGTTCCGGCCCCGATGGTAGGCGCACGAAAAGGACGACGCCGAGCAGGACGACGACCGCTCCCAGGACGACGCTCAGTAGCTGCTCCGCGTCCACTTAGAACCGCCCGACGAGATCCCGCACCAGAGAACGGTATGTATCGGGGAGGCGAGACAGGGCCACCTCGCGCTCTCCATCGGCATCGCCATAGGCGAACAGGCGCCCCATCGTTGTGGAGAACGCCTTGGCCACAATTTCGGGCGGCGTCACCGGGATCACGCGGGGCCGTGCCACGCCCTCCTCCGTCACGTCGTCGCGCAGGATATGCGAGACTTCGTGCGCGATGATGATATCCGCTTGCCCGGCGGTCACGTCGTCGCGCACATCGATGACCCAGTGGTCCGGTCCCACGCGGCGGACGAAACCTGTGTAGCTGGGCAGCTCGTGCATCGAGACGTAGCGCACTTCGATTGTCCAGCCTCTCCGCTTGCGCAGGGCCGCGACCAGCGCCTCGCCGCCTTCCCCCGCTGGCATGGCAGTGAGCCCCAAATCGCGGAACTCTTTATAGGCCCTCTCAATCCCCTCATCGAGGAGGCCGAACACGTCCGCGCCGTCCCACTCTAGCTCCATGTCCTGTGCGAGTGTGGTGTTGTTCGCTAGGTCCATGCCCCCCCCCTGTTCCTGCCGTGCTACCGTTGTCAGCTATGCGTCGGGCGTTTGCTCTGCCTGTGGTACCTGCGGTGCGTCCTGGGGCATATCGGCCTCACGCTGCCGCCGCCGTAGTGGCGAGGTATATTCCCAGAAGTTGAGCAGCGCCTGGTAGTCGTCCGGTCCCATATCGCCCGCTTTTGCCGCGAAGTCTCGTGTCCAAGGATTTTCCAGGGCCTTGCGCAACTTGGCCGATAGTTCTGGGGACGGATTGCCCAGGGGCGCGTCGGGGTCCATGGCCGTGAAATAGCGTATGTCCATCCCGAAGAAATCGGCGAGGCGAACCAGCTTATCCATGCGCGGGTGCGCCACGCCACCGTTGCACAGCATGGAGAGATAGGCAACAGACAGCTCGCCGCCCGTTTCCGCCTCGACCTGACCGTATGTGTACTTCTCCCCATCCGGGCGCCGGCGCTCGTCGAAGAGCCTATTGAGGCGCTCCGCAAACCGCTGCGCGGCTGCCCCCTGCCGAGCCTTCTTCTCGTTCATTCTGTCTGTACCTAACAACTAGCGAGGCTCCGCTTCAGACCGACGAGACATGACGCGAAAACTTGACTCATTCGCACCATGTTTGCCTGTATTAGGAGTCTAACCTTGTGCAGGGACGGCGCCCTGCACAAGAGGCTCCTGACGGAGCAGCAAAGATCGACAAATTTTTGTCGATGTTGACGCCGCAAGCGCCTAGGCCCTATCATGATCCATTCAGTTTGTGAGGCCTATACCCGGTTGGCGACCTGAGTTCACACAGCTTGACGCTTCGCTCACCCCGTAGTACATTACACGCAAAGCCTAAATATAAAATGACTCGCCTAGTCATTTTATATTTAGGCTACGAACCTGTGTCGCTTCGACGTGTTTACCACGCCGTTCCTTCCAGGCTAGCATGAGCGTTGACATAACCGCAAGTATAGCTATGCAGGACAGAAGGGAGACGGCATGGCTACCCAACCCACAGCCTTTGGCGTACTGCTCAAACACTTCCGCATCCGCGCTTATTTGACACAAGCGAAACTTGCGGAGCACGCCGGCCTGAGCGTTGACGCGATTATCAAGCTAGAGCACGGCAAGCGACAGGCCCCACGCTGCGAGACCGTGCTGATCCTGGGTCGTGCGCTCGGCCTCACCGCCCAGGATCAGCACGTTTTGCAGGACGCCGCGCGTCCCCCTGCGCGCTTGTGTGATCTGGTGGTCACGGCGCCGCCCCACATCGCCGCGCTGGTCCAGTCCCTCGCCGAGTTACACGCGCGCCAAGCAGCTCTTATCGACCTGTTCGTGGCCGCCGATCCCGCTGGGAATTCAGACGCGGATACGCGTCTGCCCTAGCAATCCCTTCTCTAGCGTGACCACTTTCCCCCTAATCAGGACATACAGTAAGCGGCGGGCGTCATCTTGACGCCCGCCGCTTATCTATGCTCACGAGGACCATCAGGAAAAATACGGTTGCAAAAGTAGCAGTGCTACTTGTCTAGGTAATGTCTAGGCATTGTCTAGGCGTTGTCTCTGGTGCAGGCCGGCGGTGGGCCTGAAACTAGAGTCAGGATCGGACCTAGCCCGGCGCTCTGACAAGCGCCCGGCCCACGACATGGCCCGCGACAGGAGGTGAGCATGAGGCGGGCCACACGGACAACGCAGACCTGTTCGTACACGTCACCCGGCGCCGTTCCGCGCCGCTGCACACAGGGCCGCCCCCAGGGGCGGGAGAAAGAGAAGAGACGCCCATCATGCACCAAAGCCTGTCCCTCGCGCACATCGCGCACGCCCACACCCTGAGCTTCGCCACGGCGCAGAGCCTCGTCGTCGGCAAGGTCGTCACCTTCGCCGCCATCGCGCCCCTCATCGCCGCCGGCGCCGCCAACCCCTTCAGCAACGTCTTCACCGCCATCGCCGGGTGGATGGGCGACCTGGCCCTGCCGGTGACGGTTATCGGCCTGTCCATCAGCGCCATCTTCATGATCCTGCATCACCGCGCCGCGCGCGACATGCTCGTAGGGACCATCGTGGGCGCCGTGATCCTGTTCGGCGCCAGCCCACTAGCCACAGCCATCCAGGGCTTGAAATAACCGCCCTCTATCCGATGCCGCTCGACGCGCCTCCGGCCTCCCGACGGTGGAAGCCGGGGGCGCTGTGTCTCGCCAGGGGAGGATCGCCGTGGCCCACACATGCAAGAGTTCGCAGTACAGCAACATGCGCCCGCGCTATTTTTTAGGGCGCACCATCCCCGAGGCGGCCGGGATCGCCGCCGCCGCCGCTCTGGGCTACATCGCGTTCCAGCTCACGAAGGGGATGACCTACGCCGGCCAGGCTGGCAAGATGCACCTCTTGCTGATCTTCGCCGCGGTGGCGCTGCCCATCGTGGTCGGCTTCGTCTTCTTCATGGACGGGGCCGAGCCCTACCCGCGCCAGGTCGTCGGCTATCTGCGCCGGCGCACCGTGGCGCGGGTGCGCCGCGCCCCACGCCAGGTGCGCGCGCGTGCCCGTGGCACGCTATCCGGCGCCGCACGGCCGTCCCTGCCCGCGCGGCCGGGCGCGGCGACCGATCACCCGCCCCGTCAGATCGGTCGCCGCGCCCGGCCGCGCCCGACCGTGGAGGAGGCGTGATGAGCGTTGCCAATCGCCTAAAACGCCGTCGGCGGCGCATCGTGGTCCACCCGGACGGCATCCAGGTCGGGGTGGACGGCCGCCAGCGCGCCGTGCTCGCCGTGGGCGGCGTCTACCACGACACCCAATCCGACGATGAGCGCGACCAGACGGCCGCCGCCGCCGCCGCCCTTGTCGCCGGACTCTTGCCGCAGCAGGAGGTCCAGTTGCTGGTGCGCAGCAACCCGCTCGACCGGGACCACCTCCTCGCGCAGGTCGCGGCCGAGACCGCGGCCTGCCCCCCGGCGCTGCACCCGTACCGCGCCGGCAACCGCGCCTGGTGGACCGAGGAGTTGCGCGACCGCCACCAGGCGCGGCGCGACTTCTACGCCGTCGTGTCGCCGTTGCCGGGCCGGCACGCGCCGGGCAGCCCCGGCGAGCGCGCCGCCCTCGACGCGGCCGTGCGCGGCGCCGTGCGCCACCTCACGAACATGGGCGTGGACACGGCCCGCCTCGACGGCCCGTCCGTGGCCGCGCTGCTGGTGCGCAGCCTGCCCGCCGAACCGGGCCACGGCCCCGGCGGTGTCGTCACCTTCGAGGTGCCCGACCTGACGGGCGGCGAGGAGCGTGCGCACGTCGTCCTGCCGGACGGCACGCTGGCGCGCTCACTCTACGTGCTGGCCCCGCCCCCGGAGACCGACCCCGGCTGGACCCAGGCGCTCGTGGGCGCCGAGGTTCCCTACACGCTGACGGTGACGTTGCGCGGGCTCGACCAGGAGCGCGAGCGCAAGGGCGCGGCCCGGCGCGACCGCTACCTGGGGGATCAGGTCGCGGTCAGCCGCCACGTCACGACCGACGTGGAGGAGGCGCGGCGCGAGGCCCGCGACGAGGCGCGCCTGCTGCGCGAGCGGCGCCACACGCTGGCCCACGTCGGCGTCTACGTCACCGTGACGGCCCCCGACCTGCCCACGCTCGACGAGCGGGCCGAAACCGTCGCCGCGATCCTCTCGGTGTCGTCGTCGGTGGCCCTGGCGCAGGGGCACCAGGAGCCGCTGTACCTGGCGACGCGGCCGATCGGCTGGGACAAGGCGCGTAGCGTCTACCGCATGTACGCCGAGACCGTGGGCAACGGCATGCCCTACCACCTGCGCAGCCCCGGCACGGCGCGCGGGATGCTCGTGGGCTACACGCCCGAGGGGCGCGAGACGGTGCTGCTCGACTGGGCGGACCCGAGCCTGCGCAACGCGCTCATGTGCATCACCGGCGGCTCCGGCTCGGGCAAGACCGTCCTCGCCCAATTCCTGGCGACGCACATGCTCCAGACGGGGGGCCGCGTCACGGTGATCGACAGCACCGACCACTACGACACCACGCGGCGCGTCGTCGGCGGCGTGCGGGCGCGCCTTGGACCGCGATCACCCGTCGCGCTCAACATCTGGGACCGCGTGGGGATCGACCCCGCCGACGAGGATCTGCTGGAGGAGAAGATCGCTTTCGTGTGCGACGCGCACGAGGTGCTGCTGGCAAGTATCCCCGGCGGCTACGAGGGCTTCCCCAGCGCGGCCATCGACGAGGGCGTGCGCGCGGTCTACGCCGCCCACGCGGATGGGTCGAGCCCGCTTGAGCGCGAGCTGGTGGACTGGCTCACCGCCCAGGCCGAGGACACCACGCGCTGGAAGGAGCACCAGCGCGTCGCGCTCTCCGACATGGCCTACCACCTCCGACCCTACACGCACACCAACCGCTACGGCGGGCTGGTGGACCGGCCCACGAGCCCCGAACTGGACCTGGACGCGCCCTTCCTGCAATTCGACCTGCGCGACCTGCGGCCCCGGACGCCGGCGCACGCCTTCGCCATGTTCGCCGTCGCGGAGACGGTCAAGCGCCGCGCGCTGCGCGAGGTGGAGGCGCAGGGGCGCGACGCGGAGGCCGAGGACGACGCCGAGCGCATGAGCGAACTGCTCATCATCGACGAGGGCTGGCACGTCGTGAAGTACCAGGGCGCCGGCGAGTGGATCGAGACCCTGGCGCGCAAAGGGAGGCACTGGGGGCTGGTGCTGGCGTTCATCACGCAGCAGGTCTCGGACCTGACCGAGGACCCGGCCGCGGCGGCGCTGTTCAACCAGGCCAGCATCCAGATCCTCTTCCGCCAGAAGGACCGGGGCAAGAAGGGTGGGGCGCAGCAGGCGCTCGACTGGCTCGCCGGCACGCTCGATCTGACCGGGCACGAGGTCGCCAAGCTCAAGACCCTCAAATCGGAGCGGGGCGCGTTCAGCGACCTGTTCCTGATCCGCGAGACCAAGGCGGGGCAGGCGGCGCACGGCGCGGTGCGCTTCCCCACGACGCGGCACCACTACTGGATGACCGCCTCGTACAAGTCGGAGCGCATCAAGCGCGACCGCATGATCGCCGCCGTGGCGCGTGACCGTACTAACCCCACCGCTGAGGAGGTGTGGGTGGCGGTGGACGCGCTCGCCCAGGGCAAGACGCTCGATCAGATGACCATAGCGGTGCCCGATAGGGCGCAGGGAGGAGCGCAGGTATGCGCCGCACGATAACTGCCATCATGGGCCTCGTCGTCGTCCTGGCGGCGTTAGCCATGCCGCTGGCGATGCATAAGCAGACGGTTTACGCGGCGGGCACCCCGACGCCGACCGAGACGCCGGTCCCGACGCAGACCCCGTATCCCACGCAGACGCCGTACGCGACGGGCACGCCGGCTCCGACGTACACGCCCTATCCGTCGGCGACGCCGACACACCACCCGGCCATCGCGCTCTCGTCGTCGCAGGGGATCAGCACCACGCACATCGTCGCCATCGTCGACGACTTCCCGCCGCAGACGACGGTGACGCTCTATTGGGACGAGACGCCGCACATCCTGGGGCGCAAGGATGTGGACGAGTCGGGCTACACCCGCTTCGACGTGACGATCCCCGACGCCCCGGTGGGGCCGCACGAGGTGCGGGCCGTGGGCGCGCACCACACCAGCGCCGGCGCGCCCTACAACGTGACCGGCCCCATCGTGATCGGCGGGGGGGGTGCCGCCGGTCTCGACCCCGGCGCGGGCAGCGTCGCCGGCGGCGGGTGCGACGGGCCGCTGGCCATCCACATCCCCGTGCCGTTCGGCTCCCCCATGTGTTTCGACACCATCGGCGCGCTCACGAGCGTCTTTGTCGGCGCGATCCAGGCGGTCGGCGGCTGGATCAAGGTCGCCATGGACAAGGTGACGGCGGCCGTCGCCGCCCCCTTCGTGGCGGTGCTGACCGGGACGCCGGACTTCTCCGACCGCGGGAGTTGGGGGGAACTGGGGACGTTCTTCGACAACATGCAGGACCTCGCCTACGGGCTCTACGGCGTGCTCTCGCTGATTGGGCTGTGCAAGTTCGGCCTGGCGCATGTCGGGCGCGCCAACGTCGTCGAAGCGGTCGATGTGCTCTGGCGGGCCGTGCTGGGCCTCGTGGCCGTCATGATCCTGCCCGACGTGCTGCACCTGTGGTTCGTCGGCCTGGGCGACTTGACGAGCAGCGTGCTCCACTACACGGGCGGGACCGACGCCGGCGCGCTGACGGCGCACATCGCGCTCGACGCGAAGACGCCGGGGACGCTGTTCGGGTCGGCGTCGGGTGCGATTTGGGCGCTCACGCTGATCACCCTGTTCGGGATGATCTTCACCGTCGTCGGCCTCGTGATCCTGCTGCTGACGGCGCTGACCAAGCTCGTGGGACTGTTCCTGTTGGCGACGCTGTACGGCATCTCGCCGCTGATGGTCGCCTGCTGGGTGTTGCCCGAGGCGAGCGGCTTCACGCGCGGCTGGGCTGGTGCGTTCATCAACACGAGTCTGTGGGGCGTGGGCTACGCCCTGGTGCTCAAAATGATCGTGGTGATGGAGCTGGGGCTGCACCTGGTCGGCCTGCTGCAACCGCTGCTGGGCATCGCCGGGCTCGTCGTGCTCTACCGCGTGCCCAAGATCATCGCGTCGCTCAACCCGGGCGGGGCTGTCGCGCAAGCGGCCGGGGCGCACGCGCCGGCGGGTGCCGTGACCGGCGTCGCCGCAGCGGCCGTGACCGGCAACGCGGCGAAGGCTGCGGTTGGCGTTGTAAGGAGCATCAAATGAAGCCTTTACTTCTCCTCTTTCGAGGCGGCCGTCGCTGGCAGGAGGACGCGGCCGCCTTCGTCCCTCGTACCAAGCTCGTCGGGCTGTTCTTAACTGCTGGCATCGTCCTCTGGCTCGTCGCGCTGCTGACGGCGCGGCACCATCTGCTGGCCGGACCCATCCACGTCGCGCTCGTGCTTGTCTTTGCCAGCCTCCTTGTCCTGCTCAGTGGGCAGGGCAAGGGGGTCTGCGGCGACGTGCGCCAATTCCGCGCATTCCTCTCCATTAAGCGGCTTCACCGGAGCGCGCCGCTGTGGCAGCATATCGTGCTCCGGGCCGGGTGTATAGTAATGGGAGTACGTAGGAAGGATGGTTAAGTATGAACAATCGACCACCCAGTACCATGTCGGTGCCGGCTCCTTATGGCGTCGATCTTGTCACTTGGGAATACAAGTCCTTCGTTCTGGACGCCAAAAAGATGAACGATCCCAAGACGATGGACCCGATCAACGAGTTGGGCGCGCAAGGCTGGGAGCTGGTCAACACGATGCCTGGCAACATGGGTGTCAGCCAGATTCTGTACACCTTCAAGAGGCCGCGCCGCCGCTAGGACCACACCCTTATGCGTCAGCATGTGACGCGCGCTCAGTAGGCTCTCGCCTCGACGCGCGCGCGTCATCTGACCAGGTGCGGCGTGTCCCTTTCCTCGCACGCCGACCATCATTTCCCGCGAACGCGCGTTTCCGCGCGACGACGCCACCCCTCTTTCCCCGCCGCGCAGCGGTGCCCTGTGTGGCCGCGTCCCTGACCCACTTAGGGACGCCCCAGGGGCGTGAGAAAGACCGCCCGGCCGCATGCCTCGTCGCCCCATCCGTGGGAGAGGGGGGTGCGCGATGAACCAGGGCACCCATGACCTCACCGTGCCGCTCCCGCTGACGCACCCGATCTACCACATCCTGCTGGTGTTGGCCGCTGGCGAGCGGCACGGCTACGGCCTCCGGCGCGCGATCGTCACGTCCACCGAGGGGCGTATGCGCGTGGGCAACGGATCGCTGTATCGCTCCCTCGACGTGCTGCTGGCGACCGGCCTGATCGGCGAGACGCGGGGCACGATCGACGACACGCCCACACCCCGGCGCCTCTTCCGGCTCACGGACCGGGGCGAGCTGATCGCGCGCGCGGAGACGGAGCGGCTGGTCCAGCTCGTCGCCGTGGCCCGCCGCGTCCCGCGCCTGTGGGACGCGGCGGCCGGCGCCACGCTCAACGCCGTCGTCTCATCCGTGGACAAGGGGGGCGTCCCATGAGCCGCGGGGGAGGCCGCGAGGACGACCGCATACCGCCCGATCGCGCCACCCGGCAGCGCCCGACGTGGCTCACCACCGAGGATCGTGAACGGTTCAAGGCGCTGGGGCCGGCGCGCTTCACGGACCCCGCCTACCAACGCTACGTCCAGTCCTTCCGCACACACGCGAGCCTATCCGAGGCGGGCAAGTTGGGCTGGGCCGCGACCGCGACCACATATGGCGAGGATTTCGCGTTCGACCGCGCCGCCGACACGCGCCGCGCCGACCTCGGCCGCATGTCGCGCGACGAGCGCACGCTGTTCACGCTGCTAACCCAGGAGCTGGGGGAGCGGTACAAGATCGACTTCGACCGCGAGGTGCGGGTGGCCCCGCGCACGCACGTCGATTTCGGGTGGCCCGCCCTGCGGCGCGCCATCGAGGTCCACGGTGGCGTCCATTTCGGCCCCCTCTTCAACAAGGACGGCATCCGCGCGCGCAAGGACGCCGAGAAGAAGGGGCGGATCGAGGGGGCCGGGTGGGAGGTCCTGATCGTGACTAATGATGATCTGCGGCGCGACGCGCTCCCCGATACGCGGGAGTTCGCGCGCCAGTTCCTGGAGAGGGGGCGGCGATGAGACTGCTAGATGTGTGTCTAACGACGCGAGAGGAGGGGCTGAGGATGGACGTGCCGACCATAGGGACACCCGACGAGCCGACCGTGCTGTGGATCGTGCCGACCGCGTGGGAGGACGAACTGACGGTACTGCCGCAGCACGACCCCATCCCGTTGCGGCAATGGCTGGCGATCCTGCGCGAGTGGGGGATGGACGTGGTAACGTTGCCCTACCAGAGCGAGATCGCGGGGGGGCCGGCGGACGGCGGGCGCGTCGTCGCGGTCGAGGCCGATAACGGGCGGCACTACTTCGCGCTACCGCCGGCGGCGTTGCCCGCACTCCGGGGCCTGATTCCGGACGCCGCCTACGACCGGCTGCTGGCCGATGCCGAGGAGGAGGACTGATGGAGAGACGCGTGGACTGGGCCACATGACACTTGACGCTGGTGGGAAGGACACCTTCCTCAGACCAGTAAGCTCGACAGTATAAAGTGCCACCTGTTGCAGCGTGGAACATCCAGACATTGCGCCAAGCCCTCATCTTTGTGACAGCGTACCCGCGTTTCTGCGCATTTGGATGCCGAAGGACAGCTTCCCACCAGCGTCAAGTGTCATGTGGCCCTGTCCAGAGACGCGACCTGACACAACTGATCGACCGGATCGAGGCCCCCCTCTTTCTGGCCTGCGGCGCGACCGGCGCGGGACTGCAAGCGCGCGTGTGGTGGGGCTTCGCCGTGGGCGTCGCGGCGCTCGCGGCGGTGCTCCTCATGCGGTGGTCCGACCGCGGGGCGTTGGAACGGGGGGCCGAGCCAAGCATGGGCCTGGACGGATATCGCTGCCTCATGCGGCTCCTTGTGTGGTGCGCTGGGCTGCTGCTGGCGGGCAGCATCGTCACCGTCGTCGTGCGCGCGCTGGTGCTCGCCGCGACGGGCATGGGCCAATGAGGGCGGGGGCAGTGGGGCTCGTGGCCGCGTCCGACGCGGTATCGGCTGGGTCTACCGAGGGCGGCGCTCGCGACGGCGACGGCGACGTGGGTCTCGCGGGCAAGGGCCGTTTTTTCCGGCGCGCTAGCGCCGCCCTGTGTGGTCCGACGGCACCGCGCCGCGATGGGGGTGCGTACGGCGGTGGGGCGGGGAGCAAGGCATCTTTTGCTTTAAGCAAAAGTCCTCCCGGTCCTCCCTTCGGTCGGTCCGGTCGGGCCATGCGCCCCCGGCCGGCGGGGGCGGCGACACACAGCATCGGGCGTAGGGACGGCGAGGGCGGCGACACACAGCATCGGGCGTAGGGACGGCGAGGGCGGCGACACACAGCATCGGGCGTAGGGAGAAGGAAGAAGGCGATGACGACAGACACCGACAGCACGGAGCGACCACCGCGCCGGGGGCGCGGACGGCCTCCGATCCCCGTCCACGAGCGGCGCACCCATCTCGTCGGGGTGTTCGTCAACGAGGCCGAGCTGACCGAGTTGCGCCGGCGCGGGGACGCCACCGGGATGGCGGACCTGGCGACCTACGTGCGCCGGGCGGTGCTGGCGCAGCGCCCCCCGCGCGGCGTCGTGCCGGCCGTCAACGTCGCGGCGTACCAGGACCTCGCCCGCACGGCGGCGAATCTCAATCAGGTGACCCGCCACCTGAACGAGGGCGGGCGACTCGACGCGACCGGGACGGCACGACTGGCCGACGTACTGGACAGGCTGACCGCCCAGGTGCGGGCGCTGCGGCTGGCGCTCATGCGCGGCGGCGACGACGGCGACGACGGCTAGGGGACCGAGGGCCAGGGTAGGGGGCGGGTGTGATCCAAAAGCAGCAAGTCGGCCGCGGCTTCCGTGGGGTGCTCAACTACGTTTTCGAGAAGAGCGCCGAGCTGAAGCACGAGGACGCGCGGATCGTCGCGACCAACATGGTGGGGACGACGCCGCGCGAGCTGGCGACCGAGTTCGGCGGGCTGCGCGGGCGGAACACGCAGCAGAGCCGCCCGGTCTACCACTGCTCCCTGCGCCTACCCGTGGGGGAGCGGCTGAGCGAGGAACACTGGGGCGCATTCAGCCGCGACTACCTGGAGCGCATGGGCTTCACGAACACGCTCTACGTCGTGGTGCGGCACGCCGAGGATCACGTCCACATCATCACCTCGCGCGTGCGCTTCGACGGCAAGACGATCAGCAACCACGACGACCGTCCGCGCAGCAACAAGGTCGTGCATGAGTTGGAGCGGGTGTATGGCCTGAGCCACGCCATCGACCCGGAACGGATGCGCGACGAGGGCGTGGGCCAGTCGCGGGTGAGCCGGCCCCAGGTGAGCCGGGATGAGGTCGGCCTGGCCGAGCGCCTGGGCGAGATCCCGCCCAAGCTCCTGCTCGCCGCGCGCATCGACGAGGCGATCACGCGCGGCGACGGGACGCGCGCGGGCTTCGACCGGGCGCTGGCCGGCGTCGGCGTCGTGGCCCATTGGAATATCGCCTCGACCGGCCGCGTGAGCGGGGCGAGCTACGAGCTGGCCGACTATCAGGGCGCGATGCAGCCGATCTTAAAGGGCTCGCAGATCGGCAAGGACTATAGCTGGATGCGGCTAGAGCGCCGCTTGGAGGAGAGGGCACATGGGCAAGATGGACGCGTTATTGGTGCAGGCGACCGCCGCGATCCCGCCGGTGACGCCGCCCCCGGAGGTAGAGGAGCCGCCACCCGCGCCGGGGCAGGCGACGCTCGACGACGCGATGGAGGCGGCGAACCGGGCCGCGCGGGAGACCGCGATGGAGCCGCCGGAGTCAGGGGAGCCGGAGCCGCCGGTGCTCCGGGTCGTGGAGCCGACGCCGGTGATCCGCGCGGTGGAGCGGCTGCATCAGGGGGTGCAGGTCGAGTTGCGGGCGGTGAAAGCGGAGGTGCAGGGGGTGGCGAGCGTGGTACGGCGTCAGGAGGACTATCTGCGCGAGGTGCAGCGAGCGCACAACACGATGGCGACGGAATGGTACCAGATCGCCGAGGGGTTGCCGGCGATCCGGGGCGAGTTGGACCGCCTGGCGACGGACCTGGCCGAGGTGCGCCGGACAGCGGACGAGGAAACGCGGGCGACGATCACGATGCAGGGGCGCGAGATCGAGCGGACGCTGCGCCGGGTGCGGACGGCGGCGCTGGGGGCCGTCGTCCTGGTCGCGCTGGTGAGCCTGCTGGCGGTGGCCCTGGTCGCGGCGCTGGCGTTGCATGGGCTCCATCAGCCGCTCTAGCGGCCGAGGAGGCGCGGGCGCATCTGGCGGCGCTGGGCTGCGACCGCTACGAGATCGCTGTCCATGACGGCGCCACGGGGCGGGTGCGCCGGGCGGTGCTAACCGCCGACGAGGCGATGCTACAGATCAGCCGCCTGGTCGTGCTCAATAGTCAGGGCCACGAGATCACGGTGCGTCCCGCGTCGGGGCTGGCGAGCGGCCTGGTCGTGCTCGACGACCTCGACGCTGCGGGGCTGCGCCAATTGCGCGACGAGGGCCACGCGCTCGCTGTTGTGACCGGCACGACCGGGACGACAGGGACGACGGACGGGCGCTATCAGGCGTGGCTCCGACTCTCGACCAACGCGCTGGACCCCCAGGTGGCGGCGCGGGCCGCGCACGACCTACAGGAGCGCTATGGCCCTGGCGAGGGCCGCGCGCTGGCGCACGTCGGGCCGCTCGCCGGCTTCGTCGCGCACGGCGCGCGGGGGGACCACACAGGCGCGCGCGGGGCGCGCGGGGAAAAGGATGGCGAGGCCGTGCCTCTGGTCACGGTGCAGGGTGCGGGCGATGAGCCGGGGCGGGTGACGCCGGCGGCGACGCGGGTGCGGGCCGAGGCCGAGGAGCGCGTCGAAGCGCGCCGCGCGACCGAGGCCCACGAGCAGGAGCAAAACCGGAGCGGCGACCGGGCCGTAAGTTGGGGTGGCCGCCTCGTCGAGGCGTTCACGGCCGAGTTGGGGCGCGACAACGAGGCGGCCGGGACGGTGGACCCATGGCAACGCCGGCGCCGCCGACCGGAGACCGGACGCGCGGACGACGAGCGCGACGGGCGCGGCGACCGCTAAGTACACGCTGGTTAATTCGTGCTGGCGTCATCCACTGGGAGCGCCGGCAACCGCTGCCGGCGGGGACGCCGGTGCTCCCAGTGGGACGCCCTCGTGCACGAACATAGCAGCACATACTTAGCATTACTTTGGCGTGATCTCTGGTAGGCGCGGGAGAGAAGGTGAGTGAAGCCATCTGGTGCAACTCGTCGTCCGCATCATAGGCCCCGCCTGTCAGGCGTGCATCCCCGTTCCGACGCGAACGGCGGCGCGCGTCCCCGCGCCCGCGCCCCGACAATCTGACGACGATCACGCCAAAGTAGTGTTAGTCGGCACACCGTTAGTCCGCGCGGAATGACCCCGAGGGAACACACGCACAGAGACGCAGAGGCAAGGGAGACGGCAGATGGAGATGGGGATTTTATGGATCATGGCGCTGGTGCTGGGGACGCTGCCTCTGCTGACGCTCGCCCTC
>JAABUU010002627.1_pt1 | contig 24992 bp, 26 predicted proteins | sample 5559301 | NCBI WGS metagenome assembly JAABUU01 (sample SAMN10711884, study PRJNA513360) | rock metagenome | isolation source: Antarctica rocks | place: Antarctica: Victoria Land, Richard Nunatak white | reverse complement strand
CTTTGACTTCTTTCAAGATCTCTTCGTGTGAAAGCTCTTGTAGATTTACGTCTTCTGATTTATTTCTAGCTGTTTTTAGAAGTCGATCGATTTTCGTGATGATGATCGCGAAAGTAGTCACATTCGATCGTTTGACTAGTGATCTATATGCTGCAGCCTCTATCATTGCTATGTTCATTGAATCGAAAGACGAAGCGAAGTTGACTGAATTAGATGATTTCACGATTTTATCGAATGAAGATGACTTCTCGCTGAGTCGAGTGATGACAGAAGAGATAAATCTCTTTAGTATTTGAGTGAGAGTCGAACTCTTCTGTTCTATCACGATTTTCTTGATGACAGAAAGAAGGGTCGAATGAGCTTTGATAGAAGCTTTGATATGAGCTTCGAAACTAGAAAATTGAAGACAATTGTCTCTCATATCAATAGTCATTTCGATCTTGTTCATTCATGTTTTTTCGAGAATCATTCAATGTTGACTCAATCGAGTAATCAGCATAGAGACGAAACGTTTCATATGATCTTGAACAGTCAGATTCGAATAAATTGCATGAGTAATAAGCTTTTTTGCATAATGATCATCGAATCTTCTTATTGACTTGAGCTTGATTAAAGATAACGATTCAATTTGCAAATGATCACAAACATTCTGCGCGATTAATTCATCAATGAACGAATAGTCAGCTGCTTCAGTGTCAATCAATGACTTTAATGAGTAACTAATTTCATTGCTAGATAGTACACATTCAGTAGTCAAAGATTTCGAAGCAAAGAGATCATTTGAGCTGCTCGTTGTTGAAGAAATTAACACATCTTTCATCACGCCTTTGATGAAAGTCACTAGTTTTTTGCCTCATTCTTCGATTTCTCTGTAAATAATTTCTTCTCTTCTTTCGACATGACGATCTCATTGAGACAAGAGATGAATGCACAAGATGTTGAAGTACTAGTCTTCAGCTGAGAACAGTTCTTTGAAAGATGATTCAATACTTTGCAGTTGAAGCAGATGATTGACATTCTTGATCATTCAGATTCGAAGGTGAAAAAAGTAGCGAGTTGAACATAGCTAGTAGTCGAAGCTGAAGCTGATGTCGACGAAGAAACAAAACGTTTTTCCGAAGCTGCTATCGATTTGACTGTTCGTTGCTCGTCACGTAGCTGATAATTGACTCGTTGTTTGTTATTCACATTTTGAAGAAAGATCTTGAGCTTGTCAAGCGAGCTAAACTCTATGAGGCAAACTGACAACGCGTTCTGAAGACGATTGTTGATTTTATTCTGAATGTCGTTCATCAGAATGATATCGTCGTAGTTCAGAAAGCTGAATATTCTAGTGAATTCTGAATAGAAGAAGCTGAAGAGCTTGTTGAGCTGCTTCAGAGCGACGTATTTGCAACGACACTTTCGAATCAGATTCTGATCTTCGTAAATTTCTTTCAGATGTTTCAGTAGCTCTGATAGTGATTGATAGAATGAGAAAGCATCAACACGACACTTTGCATAGATTTGCTGATCAGCATCGCTCTCTAGCCTGAAAATCACATAGGCAATACGAATCTTTTCAGTAGAGTAATGATTTGCGTTGACATCGAGCTTGTCAGCTATTTTGATGTTTCATGTCTCTCAGGTAGAATCATCTGTTTCGATGAAGATGAGTGAATTCGAAAGCTTGATGAACTTGTGATGATCATTCTCGTTTTCAGATAGAGTAGAAGACTTTCGTTGAGAGTGAGCTTCAAAAGTCGAGCTTTGTTCAACTTTCTGATTGACTCGTTGCTCAGCTGACTGAGTATCTTGACGAAGCATAGATCGATCGACTTGACGTTGTTTCGCTCTGAAGTTCAATTGCTCATCTTGTAGCTGACTGATCTTTTTCTCTAGCTCATCGTTCTTATCAAAAGCGACTTCTAGTTGTTTCGCTCTCTTTTTGTGATCTTTCTGTACAAGAAGTCAGTGTTCATTGAGTTGTAGAGTCAAGTCTCGCTGACTTTGAAGCTCGTTCAGCATATTGATGACTTCGTCAAGTTGATTGCTGATTCAATGAAGCAGTTGTTTCTTGATGTTTATGTTTCATGCAATGACAGCTTTCTCAGCTTCGACTGAAGCATCTGTGAGTAGAAGTGAAACTCTTCTATTGACAGTGCTTCTAAGCAGACGAGTTGTTCGAAGCTCAACTGACTTGACGTCGCGTGTCATGATGAGAGAAGGTAGAAGTTGTTGAAATAAGAGTAGATGAGAAATTGATGTTTTTTTGATGAGTGAAAATTCAAAGAATTTCTTGTGAATTTCAGATAATAATTGAGTGCTTTATTCGAAGAATTTCTTGCAAATAGAATGATGAAAATGAGTGTAGAATCGAAGAATTTCTTGCAATCTAAAATGATGATGATGCAAATTTGAAGAATCTCTTGCAAATTTTTCTTACTGAATAGATTGTTTCGTATCATCTATTCGTCGATAGCAGAGTAGTAAATGATGAGCATTTATCTAATGTTAGAAGTCAGCATAGAGCGAGTCAATATAAATGTCATTTAACTAGAAGATAAATACTAAGAAAGAAAGATAGCTACAGAAAAGAAGCTGACTACATATGTGTGTTTCTCAGTCGACGCTAGACTCAATAGAAACTAGTCAAGATGACGAAGCTAGACTAGATCTGACAAGACTAGAAGACTGAGTCTGACAAGGCTAGAATCGTGACAATATGAGCTTTGATTTGAACTCAATTGAATATGAGATCATTCGAGCTAGAATTGAAGCAGACAAAGCAAAGAATATATTCAAACACATGAAATGATCACTAGCATTAATCAAACAAGTCTTGACAAGAGTCAGAGTCACAATGAAGAAATAAATTGACAAGCATAGAAAGAAAATGATTTACAAGATAAATGACATGATGTTTCTGAATTTTAGAAACATAATGATCTCACGATCATCAAAGAAGTTAAACGATAAGATGCTAGAACTCTTCAAGATTCTGATTGAGATTGAACATGCATATTGACTGAAACTATCATTGACTATAAAGATACATTCGAAATTTGCATCAAATCTGCTGCAACTAAATTTGAAGAACTCTTTGAATGAACAACGAAATGAATCGTCTGATTCTATAGTGATCAACGACGAAGATGAATGAAAGATAAAGAACATACTGAACTTCAGACACTACGAACGAGATAAACGACTACAATATCGTGTCAATTGAAAAGAATACAACGTCGATCTGCATTGATACAACGTCAATGAAAGTGAATTCAAAGAATGCTTGAAGATTGTAAATGACTTTCATGAATGATATTCAAACAAGTCAAGATAGAAATCAACTTAAGAAAGATCAATCAAACTGCAGCAATGAGAACATTGCTAAATGAAGAGAGAAGATAATGTTGTGATCATGCACTTCAAGTTAGTCTAACATAAATCATGTCAGACTATCATAAACTAGTATAGAGCTGATGTTGACACGCTAGCGATCTAGCGTATCTTCGTGAGTAAAACTTACGACGTGTTGCATCTTCTTTCTTCTTCAGCTTTGAACTTCTAGTTAGAATACACTCATATGATTCGCTCTATGCAGATTCATAACAATGACAGTCTACATGTTCAATCTATCATTCAATCACTAGAAAAATTCGTACGTTTGAGCTCACAAGCAAGTCTTTCATTCAAACTACACATCTTCTTCACACATGACTATGACAGAAGTGCTGTTGAATGAGATTTATCAAAACATGAAGATAAAAGTCAATTCTTTACTCATCATCAGTCATCTGAACTTCTTCAGTGATGAAACATGCAATATTTGAAAGAAAAGAGTTATAAATCTATGTGTACATGTATTAACAACAGCTACATCAACGAAGAGTGAATTTCATTTGAAGACGAAAGTCGAAGTTGTTAGAAATCAGCATAGAGCGAGTCATATGAGTGTAATGTAACAAGTATATAAATGCTAAGAAAGAAAAGTATCTAGAAGAGAAGAATCAACTATTTATATGACTCAGAAGAACATAAGTTAACTCTGAATAAAGTTGACTTTGAAACAACTTGATAGTCTAGTGACGAGCAATCAACGATAGTCAGAAACATAGTCATTAACATAGTCATCAACATAGCTATCAACATAGATGCGTAGCTAGAATCGTAACAGTACTTTTTCTCTTCAATGATTCATGTTCACATGAATGTATTTTCTTAGTCTTGTGTAGAATCGAAATGTCTATTGTAGCAGACTAGCTATGTAGAAAGAAATCGACTTGCTCAGCGAAGAGATCAACTATTGACTGATGTCATTGAAGCAGACTTACTAGAAAAGAATCAACTAGCTCATTGAAGAGATCAATTGTGATCATGTCATTGAAGCAGACTCACTGCTGATTCAGACTTACTACATAGTAGAGCTTGTTTCGTTCGTTGATTGACTCAATCAAAAGATTAATCATTGTTCATCATTGTAGCAGACTCACTGTTGAGATTTCAATATAGAAACAAGCTCATGAATTTGCTTGTTATTGAAGATGATCGTGTCATTGAAGCAGACTCACTAGTCAACTTGCTCATCAAAGAGATCGACTTTGAGCTCGTCATTGTAGCAGACTCACTAGTTGCACATGAACGTTTAATCAGATTCACTGATGAGTAGAGTGATGAGAGCAAGTAGATCATTGCATTGAGAATGTCATTGTAGCAGACTTACTAGTTGCACACGAACGAGTCGACAGATCAATTCACTGATAGATAGAGCGATGTGAGTAGATGAGTCATTGCATTGACGAAAGATGAAGCGAAGTTGATTGAATTAAATGATTTCATGATTTTACTGAATGAAGATGACTTCTCGCTGAGTTGAGTGATGACAGAAGAAATAAATCTCTTTAGTATTTGAGTAGAGATTGAACTCTTCTGTTCTATCGCGATTTTCTTGATGACAGAAAGAAGAGTTGAGCTAGCATCAATATGAGTCTTTGAATCAGAAAATTGAAGATGATCGTTTCTCATATCAATCATTATCTCGATCTTATTCATTCATGTTTTTTCAAGAATCATCTGATGCAGACTCAATCGAATAATCAGCATAAAGACGAAACGTTTCATATGATCTTGAACAGTCAGATTTGAATAAATTGCATGAGTAATGAGCTTTTTTGCATAATGATCATTGAATTCTCTTATTGACTTGAACTTGATTAAAGATAACGATTCAATTTGCAAATGATCACAAACATTCTGCGCGATTAATTCATCAATGAACGAATAGTCAGCTGCTTCAGTGTCAATCAATGACTTTAATGAGTAACTATTTTCATTGCTAGATAGTACACATTCAGTAGTCAAAGATTTCAAGACAAAGAGATTATTTGAGCTGCTTGTTGTTGAAGAAATTAACACATCTTTCATTGCATCTTTGATGAAAGTCACTAGTTTTTTGTCTCATTCTTTGATTTCTCTGTAAATAATTTCTTCTCTTTTTTTGACATGATGATCTCATTGAGACAAGAAGTGAATGCATGAAATGTTGAAGTACTAATCTTCAGCTGAGAGCAATTCTTTGAAAGATGACTTGATACTTTGCAGTTGAAGCAGATGATTGACATTCTTGATTGTTCAGATTTGAGAGTGAAAAAAGTAGCGAGTTGAACATAGCTAGTAGTCAAGACTGAAGTTGATGTCAACAAAGAAACAAAACGTTTTTTCGAAGCTGCTATTGATTTGACTGTTCATTGCTCATCATGTAGCTGATAATTGACTCATTGTTTGTTATTTACATCTTGAAGAAAAATCTTGAGCTTATCAAGCAAGCTAAACTCTATGAAACAAACTGACAACGCGTTCTGAAAATGATTGTTGATTTTATTCTGAATGTCGTTCATCAGAGTGATATCGTTGTAGTTCAGAAAGCTGAATATTTTAGTGAATTCTGAATAGAAAGAGCTGAAAGACTTGTTGAGCTGCTTCAGAGCAACGTACTTGCAATGACACTTTCAAATCAGATTCTGATCTTCGTAAATTTCTTTCAGATGTTTCAGTAGCTCTGATAGTGACTGATAGAATGAGAGAGTGTCAACATGATGCTTTGCATAAATTTGCTGATCAGCATCATCTTCTAGTCTGAAAATCACATAGACAATACAAATCTTTTCAGTAAAGTAATGATTCACGTTGACATCGAGCTTGTTAGCTATTTTGATGTTCATGTCTCTCAAGTAGAATCATCTGTTTTGATGAAGATGAGTGAATTCAAAAGCTTGATGAACTTGTGATGATCATTCTCATTTTCATTATCAAATAAAGTAGAAGATTCTCGTTGAAAGCGCGCTTCTTTTTGATTGACTTGTTGCTCAGCTGACTGAGTATCTTGACGAGACATAGATCAATCAGCTTGACGTTGTTTCGCTCTGAAGTTCAATCGCTCATCTTGTAACTGACTGATCTTTTTCTCTAGCTCATCATTCTTATCAAAAGCGACTTTTAATTGTTTCACTTTCTTTTTGTGATCATCTTGTACAAGAAATTAATGTTCATTGAGTTGTAGAGTTAAGTCTTGCTGACTTCAAAGCTCATTCAACATATTGATGACTTCGTTGAGTTAATTGCTGACTCAATGAAATAGTTGTTCTTCGATGTTTATGTTTTATGCAATAACAGCTTTCTCAGCTTCAATTGAAGCATTGATGAGTAGAAGTGAAACTCTTCTATTGACAGTGCTTTTAAGCACATGAGTTGTTCGAAGCTCAACTGATTCGACATCATGTGTCATGATGAGAGAAGATAGAAGTTGTTGAGGTAAAAGTAGATGAGAGATTGATGTTTTGATGAGTGAAAATTCAAAGAATTTCTTGTGAATTTCTTGTGAATTTCAAATAATAATTGAATGCTTTATTCAAAGAATTTCTTGCGAATAAAATGATGAAAATAAGTGTAGAATCGAAGAATTTCTTGCAATCTAAAATGATGATGCAAATTTGAAGAATTTCTTGCAAATTTTTCTTACTGAATAGATTGTTTTGTATCATCTATTCATCAATAGCAGAGTAGTAGATGATGAGCATTTATCTAATGTTAAAGATCAGCATAGAGCGAGTCATATGAATGTAATGTAACGAGTATATAAATGTTAAGAAAGAAAAGTATCTAGAAGAAAAGAATTGACTATTTATATGACTCAGAAGAACATAAGCTAACTTTGAATAGAATTGACTTCAAAACAACTCAATAGTCTAGTGACGAGTGATTGACGATAGTCAGAAACATAGTCAGAAACATAGTCATCAATATAGCTATCAACATAGATGCGTAGCTAGAATCATAACAGAAGTAGTGAAAATCATGAATGCAAAAACACAAGCTCGCTGATTTTTTAATCACATCGTTGACATGTTGCAGAGTCAGTTTTGAAGAATGAATACATTTGTCATTGATACATGTTCTACTATGAAGACTTTGTGAAGTGAGCTTGAAGCTTTTGACGAGTTGAAGCACATCTTCTTCGTTTCATGTGATAGTCATGAATTGCAACTGTTGCTTGATGATATTTTGAAGCTTTCATGATTTGTAAAGATTTTAGAAAATGTTCAGTGAATTGTCAGATTCTTTCTTACTGCTCTCAAAGAGTTGACTATTCTGTGAAAGTTTCAGATGATGATTAATATAAATTTGTTTTTTTGACTTGAAGATACTCAATGTTTCTCAGCTGAGATCAGCTCTATTCTCATCATCTTTCTCTTTGAGTTAGCTTATTGTCTCATCAGACTTCAAAATCTCAACATCAAACAACAGAATTCTTCTTCGTTGAGCTTACTCAAGAGTCTTTCTCAGTTCTATTAATTAATTCACATTTTAATTATTTTCTTTCTTTAGACATACGATCATAGATGCTCGCTTATACTCAACGTTTCTACACGCTGAGAATTTATCATAAGACTCATGAACTCAGTATTAAAGAATGAGAAGACAATAATTAAATACATCAGACAGCTCAAGTTGAGCATCGACTTTAAACTCATATCTCATTTGAAGAATCTGAACTTCTGAACTTTCTTGAAGCAAGCTCATGATATTCTGAAACTCATACATCAAACTCAATATCTTTCTGAAGCAGAGAATTATTCATTGTTCAGAGTGCTTAAAAATTGAAATAAAATTCAAGTCAATCTTGTTGCAATCATGCACTTCAAGTTAGTCTAACATAGATCATGTTAGACTATCATAAACTAGTATAAAGCTGATGTTGACACGCTAGCGATCTAGCGTGCCTTCATGAGTAAAACTCATGACGTGTTGCATCTTCTTTCTTCTTCAGCTTTGAACTTCTAGTTAGAATACACTCATATGATTCGCTTTATGCAGATTTATAACATTAGTTCAAAGCTCATTAATCTTGCTATTGACATGTAAATGATATAAAAACAAGCTACATCACTCAAACTTGAATTAGAATCAAAATCAGAAAATTGAGTTCAGAAGATTCATTAGAAATCAAGAAATTTCTAGAACAGAACAGAAGAACATAAATACATTGCTTTAGATTAACTCTTTACTGAGCTTGTCATCAGAACAGAAGAACATAAGAACATGAATGCATTGTTCTAGAACTGAAATCAGAAATTTCAGTTGAATTTTGATCAGCAATTTTCTATTCACACAATGACTAGAAGCACAGAATTAAAATCAGAATCAGTGAGCACAATTCATTACAAACTTTGAAATGCTGAAAGAAAATCACTTCTATCACAGAATTGAATAGCATCAGAAGAAGAAGACATGAATGCATCGTTGAATATCAAAGAAGAGAACACAAATGCATTGTTTTTCAATCATGAAATGATCAAGATCAGCATCAGCATTGAACTGAATGCTTGAATAAGCACTCATGAAGCAGATGATCTCATTACGTTTATCAAGTACATATGTTAACAGCATGACATCAAAATTGAGATTCACAATGACATGATTCAGATGTTAAATGATGTCAACAAGATCAACATTGAATTGAAAGCTATCAACATCAAGTTGAAAGTTATGCAAACAACGTTGAACGTTGTTCAAATGCATTTACAGAAAGAAATGAAGAAAAAGAATGTGATTATACATCATCTAGAAACAACATCAAGTTAACTAAGTACTTTGATTTTAAAAGATTGATTCTCGAAGTCAATCAAGCTATTTGACTCATCTTTGTTTGAAGATTCAAGACAGAATGTGAATAATTGATTGTTTCAAATGCAAAACAAGCTGAAGATGAACAAAAATCATTTTTCTATCAAAGAAATGAAGATTGCATATGTGAAAAGTTGAGTTAGTGAAACAATGATCAAACACATAGTACTCAGAATGAAAAACATGATCACGAACTTATTTCTTGAAGCAGAAGAGATACTGTTGATCATAAATAAGATGTACGACAATTTCAATTGACATCACATGACTTAACAATAGTTCTTGAAGCTGTATTAAAACAAGATCTTCTTTCATGAATTTTGAATGAAATTTCAGAGACTTAGTGCAAAACTAGAATATAATAATGAAATTCTACTAGATGATCTTCAGCATAAGATTAGCTCAGATCTTCAGCAAGTCATGATCAACAAATGAACTATGAATTTGAATGAATTCATCAACATCTGCATGCAAGTTGACATTTGATTGACGAAATTGAATGCTTGATCAGCTCTCAAGACATCAACGACTCAAGTCACTCGCTTTATCGCTAGCATCTTAATGATGATCACTACTGCGATCTCAGTTTCAATCTCTGCATGAAAGAAACTCAGAATATCAAACATCAATTCTGCTAGAAAGAAGTTGTTTAAAAAAGAATTTTGCTTCAAATGCAAGAAGTCAAAACATAGAGCATGCAACTGTCTTGAATCAGCTCAGATGCATGAAATTGCAATGAATTTGAAAAACGACTTGATTTCATCAAAGTAGTGACTGAAAACGATATACTCATATTTTGCTTCATCAGCATATCTGATGATTTATTTGATTTCAAGTCGTTCATTGTTGACGTCATCTTAAGTAGTTTAAAAAAGATATTCAGATTTCTCACTCTGATAGATACTGAAGTCACTGACATGACTTTCATTGATGAATCTTTGATGTCAGAGCTATGTGAATGCTTTGATATTCAGTCAATATCGCTGTTAAAATCAAAGTTGATTCAATCATATGATGAAACTTCTGATCAAAAGTCAATTACATATGCTTTGTATACATTGATCATGATACAAGAATACAATAATGAAATAATGTTTCTATTAATAACTTGTCTAGATCAACACAAGATAATCATTGAAAATCTTTAATTGAAAAGAAATTAAATGTTGATAAATTCTGCAAATAATTGATTAATATCATCATTGAAAATTTGAACATTGAAATCTGTTGTTTCAAAAGCAAGCAGTCAATCAGCATTTTACAGATCTGAATTAAACGAAATCTGCAAAATGAAATGAAAGAACTTGAACTTAATTGTTACATCAACGATCATCTTGAAGATACTCATGAATCAGAAATCAGTGAATAGATTCATTGAATCTGCTCAATTCATTGAACCTGCTCTCATAGCAAAGCAAAGCACTCAAATTGATCTCGATCAACTTTGCTCATTTCAATCAACTGAGACAAAGAAATTCGTCAATATTGTCATGATTGAAGTCGCTGTGTATTGAACTCTAGTCAAGAATAAGAAGATCAAGATTTTCTTCTTGATCATTAGTGAAATCAACAAAGCACTTAGCTCAGTTAAAGATTTCACGAAACTGAATGAAATGATCTTTGTCATGTCATTAAATGAACTGAAGAAGAAGCTTTTGATAGTTTATTACAACTTTCTGAATGTTTTTGATAGAGAAAAGATAACGCAGTTGCTTTCACATTAATCATACGATCATAAGATTGAATTAGAAGAAGAGAGTCAACTTTCTAAAAGTCAATTGTACTTCATGTTGAGCTACAAGTTGCAAAAGATCAAAGAGTATCTAGAAGAGAATTTGAAGAAAAAGTTTATCACACTCAGCAAAGCTTCTTTTGCTTCGTCAATACTGTTTGTTAAAAAGAAAGATGATAATCTTCGCTTTTATGTGAACTATTAAAAACTGAATGCTCTGATAAAAAAAATCGTTATTTAATACTCTTGATAAACGAAGTACTAGCTTGAATTCAAGACAGTAAGTATTTGACTCAACTCAACATTATCATCACATTCAATAAACTGCACATGAGTTCAGAAAGCGAAGATTTAACTACTTTTGTTACTTTCTTTGATGTTTATAAGTATAAAGTAATGCTCTTTGAATTAATCAATGAATCTGCTTTCTTTCAGCATTATATTAATGATGTATTGTTCAACTGTCTGCATAAATTCTGTCAGACATACTTGAATGATATTCTCATTTACAGTAAAATATTGAAAGAACATAAAACTCATGTGAAAGAAGTGCTAGAAAAGCTTCATGAAGTCAATCTACAGATAAACATTGACAAGTGCAAATTCAAGATTCAGAAAATCTCATTTCTTGAACTACTGATATTCATTAATGATCTGCAAATAAATTCTTGAAAAGTAAATGTGATTTGAAACTGAAAAGTGTTTCAATCGTTGACTCATATGTAGATTTTCATTGATTTCTGCAATTTCTATTAATGATTCATAAAGAACTTTTCAAAGATTGCTTGACTCATGATAAAGCTGACTTGAAAAGATCATTTCTTTGAATGAACAGAGATTTGTCAGATGATCTTTGAAGAATTAAAGTAACAAGTGACAACAGTTCTCATTCTGAAGCATTTCAACTCAATCAGAAAAGCTATTCTGAAAACTAACTTCTTGAACTATGTTAACGACAAAGTATTGTCTCAATATGACAATGAAGACATTCTACATTCAGTGATCTTTTATAGCAAGAACATGATTTTTGCAGAATGTAACTATGAGATTTATAACAAGAAACTGCTGATCATCATTTGCTGCTTGAAGCATTGACATCTCAAATTGAAATGTATGAATATTTCAATCAAGATCTTCATTGATTATCTGAATTTAAAGTACTTCATGATCATCAAAGAACTGATCAGATGACAAGTTAAATGAGCTGAGAAGTTATTTGAATATAACTTCAAGATCATATATCAATTGAGAAAACAGAATTTGAAAGTTAACACGCTGATCAGAATGTCAGATGTCAAGTCAATTGAAGCAAATGAGAATCATAAGCTATATCAGCATCAGATGCTACTGTCAAAAGACAGATTTGAACTTCAATCAATAAAAGATGATCAGAAAGTTAATCAAGATCTGACTCAGATCTTGCTCAGATTTAATTCAAAATCTGACTCAGATTTGAAACTTAAATTGAAAGTTAATCAAAATTCAATTGAAGAGATGATTTCTATTCAGAATCAGATTATAGTTGAAAATCAAATGAATCAACTGTGCTTTAATATTCAAATAATCATGAAACAGAACAGAAAGACTTGTCAAGATATTAATTTAGACAATTGCAAGATACTTGATGAAGTACTCTGAAAAGATGATAGACTATGAGTTTCTCAGTCAATGATCATTTTATTGATAAGAAAAGCATATGATCTTTTGATCAATGATCATTCTGACATAAATTGAACATTGAACTTGCTGAGATGATCATATTGCTGATCGAAGATGAGAATGATGATCAAGCATTACATTTGAAACTGTTACATTTGTCGTAGGTCAAAAGCATTGAAAGATTAAGTCAATGAACTGCTGAAGTCATTGCTCATACTTAAGCAGTAATGACAGAATATATCATTAAACTTTATTATGAATTTGTCAGAAAGTGATGAAAGCAACGCGATTCTGACAGTCATAGATTGATTGTCTAAGAAACAACATTATATATTGTGTTAATCAGATGACAAAGAAATCTTTGCAGAATAAACAGTCAAACTACTGTTGATATGAATCTTCAGAACTCATGAACTATCAAGATCAATAGTGTTTGATCGTGATTTGCAATTCATATCAATTGTCTGAAAGTCTCTATGTTTGAGATTAAACATCAAGGTGAAACTATTCATCAATTATCATTCTCAAATTAATGATTAAACAGAAAGAATGAATCAAAATGTAGAATGATATCTACGAAGTTATTGCTCATATATGCAAGATGATTGATTCATCTGATTATTCATGATTGAATTCGTCAATAACAACGCTATTTCATCGTTAATTAAATAATCAACGTTCTTTCTGAATAAGAGCTTTCACTTTCATATGAGCTTCGATTTGAACTCAATTGAATATGAGATCACTCAAGCTAGAATCAAAGCAGACAAAGCAGAGAATATATTTGAACACATGAAATGATCACTATCATTGATCAAGCAAGTCTTGACAAAAGTCAAAGTCACAATGAAGAAACAGATTGACAAGCATCAAAAGAAAATAATCTACAAGATAAATGACATGATGTTTCTGAATTTTAGAAACATAATGATCTTATCATCATCAAAGAAGCTAAACAATAAAATGCTAGAACTCTTCAAGATTCTGATTGAGATTGAACATGCTTATCAACTGAAACTATCATCGACTATGAAGATACATTTGAAGTTTGCATCAAATTTGCTGCAACTAAATTCAAAGAACTCTCTGAATGAACAACAAAATGTGTCATGATTCTAGTCTTGTCAGACTCAATCTTCTAGTCTTGTCAAATATATTCTCGCTTTGTCATCTTGACTAGTCTCTATTGAATCTAACGTCAACTGAGAAACACATATATGTAGTCAGCTTCTTTTCTGTAGCTATCTTTCTTTCTTAGCATTTATCTTCTAGTTAAATGACACTCATATTGACTCGCTCTATGCTGATCTCTAACATTAGATAAATGCTCATCATTTACTACTCTGCTATCGATGAATAAATGATACGAAACAATCTATTCTATAAGAAAAATTTGCAAGAAATTCTTCAAATTTGCATCATCATTTTAGATTGCAAGAAATTCTTTGATTCTACACTCATTTTCATCATTCTATTTGCAAGAAATTCTTTGAATAAAGCACTCAATTATTATTTGAAATTCACAAGAAATTCACAAGAAATTCTTTAAATTTTCACTCATCAAAACATCAAATCTTTCATCTACTTTTATCTCAACAACTTCTATCTTCTTTCATCATTACATGTGACATCAAATCAGTTGAATTTTGAACAACTCGTCTGCTTAGAAGCATTGTTAATAGAAGAGTTTCACTTCTATTCATCAATGCTTCAGTTGAAGTTGAGAAAACTGTCATTGCATGAAACATAAACATTGAAGAATGTGAGAATGCATTTCATTGACTATGAATGATGCATGTCTGCAAGACTAGCTCACGAGATTAGATTGAAGAGACTAGCGAGTGAATAAAGATAGCAACTTGACAGAAGATGAAAACTCTGCAAGCTTTCACTTTTATTTCTTAGCAATTAATTCTATCATCAATAAAGTGTTATCTTATTATCTTCTACTACGCAGTTTCACGTAAAAAGATCTCGTCGTCTCACAGTTTTAATTGCTTCGTTCACACGAAGCTGTTCAGTAAAAGATGTCAAATGCGCAATGACTCATCAGAAGTTGCATGATCAAAAGAAGTGATAACTTCTTTCATATTGAGAATTTATCATCTCATCAAAACAGATCTGAGAATCATGCATTTGAACATGCAGATGAGAAGCTTGAGTTGCAAGAATTTAATAAACAGACAGATTTTATCTCTTGATGATTAGCAAGCAAAGTATGCAAGCAGTTAAAGAATTTGAAGATGCAGAATGTACTGCTTGTTTTGCAACTTCATGTATTGAAACTTAAGCGAGAAACTCAATCAATCTTCATTCATCAATGATAACATAGTGATGATCACTATTGAAGTGATGCACGCAAGCGTGCTAATTGATCTTGCGAGTCTAAAGAGCAGAGCATCATGAACTACAACTTCTTGATGTTCTGACTGCGAGACTGCAAAGACTTCATAGTCGTGACATCATCTGATTTCATCACGAAAGAGAAGAAGCTGCGATGATCTGCGTCATACTTGTCAGAGAAGTCTTGCAATCAGTGATGAGATCATGTGATGAGTATGTGCAATCATGATGAGATACTCGACTGAAAGTACTACATTGAATACTTGCATGCTAGACTTAGCAATTCTGAAATTCGCAACTTTTAAACAGAATGTTGACTTGAGACTGCAAAGCAGCGAGTCAATCAAAGCATCATGAACTTCAAGCAATATCTTATCAGACTGTACGCAGATCTGAACTATCATATACTCAATGAAACTTGCATGATGTACTTGCAAATGAAGATTAATGAAATCATCATGAATGAGTTTCTTCACATCTTATACATCTCTATCAATTATGTTAATCTGCTAAAGCATTTTATAAACATTGACTTGCATTTGCAAGACATTGATGCATTGTCGAAGCTACACTCGCAGCAAAGTGAGAGTGTAACATCTCAGAAAAGTTTTCAATTCTTGCATGAGAAGACAAAGTCTGTTGCTGCAATGAAGAATTCAAAGTTCTTTGCTTTAAACATGCAGTTTAAAGATGATGCAACACTCAAGTTCAGTGAGTTCAAGCAAGATGCTGCTTCATTCAATCTTACGTGCTGATCATGCAAGAAGATGAGACATAAGATTGATAATTTAATGTATCTCAACTATATATTCAGACAAGAGACTCACAATCAGAATGAAGAGATGAAAAAAGAGAAAGTCTGATGTTCATCATTGAATCATTAAATATAACTATGAAAAGATGATTGTCACGTGCACTAATGATATCAGTACTGACAAATGTCTCTGAGAAAATGCGCGAAGCTCACTGTCTTATTGATTCTGAAGTTGAGCGAAATTTTATATTGCAATCATGAGTAAAAGAGCATAAGTTATCAAAGAATCATGCAACTCTGAAACAGATTCAGACGATTGATGATCATTGTATTCTTTGCTATGATACACATCAGATTGATATTGAGTTGATTGATCACAAGAAAGTTTACAAGAGCTGAAACACTGAGTTTTATGCTGTGAACATGCAAGAATATGATATGATTCTTGACTATTCATGATTAGATGAGATCGACTTGAATATTCGCTGACGCAAGCATCGCTGATCATATTAAGAAAACAGCGCTCAGCGTGCAAAGCAAATATAAGTTAGTCTGTGCAAGACATTGAAATTTGTTAAGCTGACAATGCTTGCAGCTAAGAGAAGAAGAGAAACTTATGTAGCTTTGCTTTATCAGCTGCTATCTACAGATGACTTATCACAGAACGCAGATCATCAGACTGCAAGATGCAATGCATTTCAAGCGAAAGAATCAAAGATACTCTCTGCTATTCAAGATCTCAAGAAAGTATTTTCTGAGATTCTTTCTGATAGTCTGAACATGCATGATCAGATAAAACATTTCATTGATCTGATGAAGAGCAAAATGTCTTGCATTGAATCTATTTATAAAATGACATAAGATGAGCTCGCTGTGATATGAGACTATTTAGACAACGCGCTAGAGAAGAAATAAATTCATTCATCAAGTAGTTCTGCAGAAGCATCTGTGTTGTTTGTAAAGAAGTTGAATGAAAGTCTTCATTTATGCATGAACTATCGTGATCTCAATAAAATAACAGTAAAGAACAATTACTCATTGTCTTTACTGTTTGAGACGCTGAATCGCTTTGCTCATGCAAGACACTTTATCAAAATTAATATTTGCAACGTTTATCATTGCATTCAAATTCGCAAGAACGATGAATGAAAAACGACTTTTCATACATGTTATGATCAGCTTGAATATCAGATGATGCTCTTTGAATTAACAAATGCTTCTGCAATCTTTCAGTTCTATGTAAATCATACGCTTAAATCATTTATAAATATTTGCTGCGTAATATATCTGAATGACATCTTAGTATACTTTGAGACGAAAGAGCAGCATTGAGAGCATGTGTGCAAGATTCTTCGCGCGCTACTGAAATATCAACTGTATATCAAGTTGTCAAAATGCACTTTCAATCGTAGCAAAGTTATCTTTCTGAGATTCATGATAGAATGAAGAGGTATTCAGATGAAACAGTCTTGTATCAACGCAATCACTAGCTGATCTGAGTTCAAGTCTGCAAAGAACATTCTCATATTCTTGAAATTTGCAAGATTTTATCAATGATTTATAAAAGAATTCTCTCAAATCATCACGCTCTTAACAGATTTAATCAAGAATGCGAAGAAGAGAACGATGTATTTATTCTTTGCAATGACATTGAAAGCAAGAAAAGCTTTTGAAAGATTGAAAGCAGTCTTTGTCAATGCTTTCATTTTGAAACACTATGATTGAGATGCAGATCTTCGTATGAAGATCGATGCATCAAATCGCGAAGTCGAAGACGTGCTTAGTCAGAAGAGCAAGACTGATCAATGACATTTCATTGTATACTATAGTTATAAGTTTAAAGAAGTCGAAGTATGATGAGACATGCACGATAAAAAGCTGTATGCTATAGTTCTTGATTTTAAGAATTGACAACACTATCTTCAAAGTAGCAAGTGATTCATATATGTGATAACAGATCACAATAATCTTCGTTACTTTATGATGATGAAGAAGCTCAACGCACGACAGATGCGCTGAGCTGAGAAATTAGCTGCGTTTGACTTTCATATAGAATATCGCAGAGGCAAATTAAACTCTGCAAATGCGTCATCAAGAAGACTTGACATCATGAAATTGAATGATAGCAAGAAGAATAATGATTATTTTCTATTTACTCTGCAAAACAAACTTCGCAATCAGAAATGTCAATCTGAGCTGCTAGAGAATGAAGAAGTTTCGACAGCAATCAAACTTGCAGCATTGATGACACAACTGAATGACATAGTCATTGCAGATACTTAAGTCATGTGTTCAAATGAGAAAGTACTCATCAAATCTTGCAGAATTTTAGACACTGCGTTGTCTCAACTTCTGATTCATCAGATTATGAAGTCGAAGAGATTCTATTTGAAGATGAGTGAATCAATGACTGCATGACTGCTGAAGTTACAACAAAGAAACGTCTTTGTTGCGAATGAGAAGTGACATCAACAATTTGCATCTAGAAAGAATGAGCTTTCAAAATGAAGTATGAAGAATAATGAACTGTTACGTCGTGATCTTGCAGTCTATGTACTCAATGACTCTGCTACAAGAAATGAGATTCTGCATATGAATCATGATGATTTCGAAGCAGATCATTTTGCACACGCTTGTATCAAGACTGTGATAAGAAGAAAATATTACTGATTGAAAATGCTCAAAGAGATGACAAAATATGTTTGCATCTGTTCAGACTGTCAGCGAGTGCAAGTGCATCATCATAAGTTCTATGAGAAGCTGATGTTTATATCATCAGAGAGTGTGAATTCATTTCACATGATGATCATGAATTTCATAACAGACATGCTCTCTGCAAAGAATTCGTACATTGAAAAAACAAGTGATGTTATATTGATAATGATAAATAAGTTAATCAAGCACGCAATTTATGTTTCAACGATCAAAGATCTGAACGTCAAGAGACTTGCAAATCTGCTATGATGAGAATTTGTATCTCAGCATGAAATGATGCAAAGCATTATATCAAATCAAAACTCATTGTTTATCAATTATTTCTGAATCACTCTATGTTGACATCTTAAAGCGAAGCGAAAGCTAAGCATTGCGTTTCATTCGCAAATTGACGATCAAACAGAAAGACAGAATCAGATACTTGAACACTATCTGCAAGTGTATTTTAATTACAAGATGAATAACTGATCAAAGCTTTTGTCAATGACGACGTTTGCATATAACAACAGTGTACACGCTAGTATCAAAAAAACTTTACATGAGCTTCTAAAAAAATACATTGCGAGCTTTGCAGAGACATCTGAGAACAGAACTCTAAAGAGAAAGACATTCTTGACTACAAAGTGAGCAAAATGACTACGAAGTATCAAAGAACATTTAATAAAACTATGAAAGTGAGTAGCAGAGCAGCAAGCAAAGTATTATAATGCTCATCATAAAGCTGCAAGCTTTCAAATGAGAGACAAAGTGCTTCTGCAAAGTATAAACATTCATATGCTTCGTTCAAAGAAGAAGATTGATCACAGACAACTGAAATCATTCAGAATATTAAAGAAGATCAACATGCAAGCGTATAAGCTTGAACTATCTGAAAGATATGATGCAATTCACTCGATCTTTCATGTCTCTTTATTGAAATTCTGACACTCACGTGATGAGAATTCAAAGTTGCAGATCATTCTCATAAAAGAGAAAGAAAAATGAAAGATAGAAAAGATACTTGATCAGCAAATCAAGAAAGAAAAGATTGAATATTTAGTTCAATGAGTTGATTTGTCTTTCTATGAAAACTTCTGAAAATCAATGAAAAATCTTAGCAGTGCAAAGAAGATCATTGAGAACTATGAGATAAAAAGACAAGTATATCAGTCAACTGCAAAGAAGTCAAAGAGAAAAAAGAAAGACAGATCACGTAAGAATCACGATTGAAAGAGTATCAAAAGCGCAAAGACGCAAGTTTAAAAAGTTGATACTAAATTACAATTATAAAATCTCACGTAACATATGTCTTTTAAAAAAGAAGATGATCAACGTCACAAAAGAATGAAGAAAAGAAGTGATCAACGATCGCGAGCGAGAACATTGAAGTGAAGAGAAAAGCTATTTATTCATCAGCGAATCTTGTCACGCATTGCTTGTGTCACGATTCTAGTCTTGTCAGACTCAGTCTTCTAGTCTTGTCAGATTTATTCTAGCTTCGTCATCTTGACTAGTCTCTATTGAGTCTAGCGTCGACTGAGAAACATACATATGTAGTCAGCTTCTTTTCTGTAACTATCTTTCTTTCTTAGCATTTATCTTCTAGTTAAATGACACTCATATTGACTCACTTTATGCTGATCTTTAACATTAGATAAATGCTCATCATCTACTCTGCTATCGATGAATAGACGATATGAAACAATCTATTTAGTAAGGAAAATTTGCAAGAAATTCTTCAAATTTGCATCATCATTTTAGATTGCAAGAGATTCTTCAATTCTACACTTATTTTCATCATTCTATTTGCAAGAAATTCTTTGAATAAAGTACTCAATTATTATCTGAAATTCACAAGAAATTCTTTGAATTTTCACTCATCAAAAAACATCAATTCAAAACATCAATCTCTCATCTACTCTTATCTCAACAACTTCTATCTTCTCTCATCATGACATGCAACGTCAAGTCAGTTGAGTCTTGAACAACTCATTTACTTAGAAGCATTGTCAGTAGAAGAGTTTCACTTCTACTCATTGATGCTTCAGTTGAAGCTGAGAAAGCTGTCATTGCATGAAACATAAACATCAAAGAACAACTGTTTCATTGAGTCAGCAATCAATTCAATGAAGTCATCAATATGCTGAACGAGCTTTGAAGTCAGCGAGACTTGACTCTACAACTCAATGAACATTGACTTCTTGTACAAGATGATCACAAAAAGAGAGCGAAACAACTAGAAGTCACTTTTGATAAAAACGATGAGCTAGAGAAAAAGATCAGTCAGTTACAAGGCGAGCAATTGAACTTCAGAGCGAAACAACGTCAAGTCGATTGATCTATGTCTCGTCAAGATACTCAGTCAGCTGAACAACGAGTCAATCAGAAAGAAGCTCACTTTCAACGAGAATCTTCTACTCTATCTGATAACAAAAATGATCATCACAAGTTCATCAAGCTTTCAAATTCACTCATCTTCATCGAAACAGATGATTCTATCTGAGAGACATGAAACATCAAAATAGCTGACAAGCTCGATGTCAACGCAAATCATTATTCTACTGAAAAGATTCATATTGTCTATGTGATTTTCAGGCTAGAAGATGATGCTGATCAGCAAATTTATGCAAAGCATCATGTTGATGCTTTCTCACTCTATCAGTCACTATCAGAGCTACTGAAACATCTGAAAGAAATTTACGAAGATCAGAATCTGATTTGAAAGTGTTGTTGCAAATACGTCGCTCTGAAGCAGCTCAACAAGTTCTTCAGCTCTTTCTATTCAGAATTCACTAGAATATTCAGCTTTCTGAACTACAATGATATCATTCTGATGAACGACATTCAGAATAAAATCAACAATCATCTTCAGAACGCGTTGTCAGTTTGTCTTATAGAGTTTAGCTCGCTGAATAAGCTCAAGATCTTTCTTCAAGATGTGAATAACAAACAATGAGTCAATTATCAGCTACGTGATGAGCAATGAACAGTCAAATCAATAGCAGCTTCGAAAAAACGTTTTGTTTCTTTATTGACTTCAGTCTCGACTACTAGCTATGTTCAACTCGCTACTTTTTTCACTCTCGAATCTGAACAATCAAGAATGCTCATCATCTGCTTCAACTGCAAAGTATCGAGTCATCTTTCAAAGAACTGCTCTCAGCTGAAGACTAGTACTTCGACATCTCGTGCATTCATCTCTCGTCTCAATGAGATTATCATGTCGAAAGAAGAGAAGAAATTATTTACAGAGAAATTGAAGAATGAGACAAAAAACTAGTGACTTTCATCAAAGACGCAATGAAAGATGTGTTAATTTCTTCAACAACAAGCAGCTTAAATGATCTCTTTGCTTCGAAATCTTTGACTACTGAATGTGTACTATCTAGCAATGAAATTAGTTACTCATTAAAGTCATTGATTGACACTGAAGCAGCTGACTATTCGTTCATTGATGAATTAATCGCGCAGAATGTTTGTGATCATTTGCAAATTGAATCGTTATCTTTAATCAAGCTCAAGTCAATAAGGAAATTCGATGATCATTATGCAAAAAAGCTCATTACTCATGCAATTTATTCAAATCTGACTGTTCAAGATCATATAAAACGTTTCGTTTCTATGTTGATTACTCAATTGAATCAGCATCAAATGATTCTCGAAAAAACATGAATGAATAAGATTGAAGTAACGATTGATATGAGAAACGATTGTCTTCAATTTTCTGATTCAAAGACTCATATTGATGCTAGCTTGATCTTTCTTTCTGTTCTCAAGAAAATCGCGATAGAACAGAAGAGTTCAATCTCTACTCAAATATTAAAGAGATTTATCTTTTCTGTTGTCATTTGACTCAGCGAGAAGTCATCTTCATTCAGTCAAATCGTGAAATCATCTAATTCAGTCAAGTCTTCATCTTTCGATTCAATGAACATAGCAATGATAGAGACTGCAGCATATAAATCACTAGTCAAACGATCGAATGTGACTACTTTCGCGATTATCATCACGAAAATCGATCGACTTCTAAAAACAGCTAGAAATAAACTCGAAGATGTAAATATACAAGAGCTTTCACATGAAGAGATCTTGAAAGAAGTCAAAGCTAAGCTTTCTTTGAAATATCATAACTATCTAGACGTGTTTGATCGAGCGATGATTGATCAACTATTCTCTCATCGTTTCTATGATCATAAAATTGAGTTGATCGACGAGAGAACATCTTCTTGAAGTCGTCTCTATCATATGTCTGACTACAAGCTTCAAAAGATGAAGAACTATCTGATTGAGCATCTGAATAAAGACTTCATATTGTTTAGCTCAGCTTCATACACTTCGCTCATACTATTCATCGAAAAGAAAGACGATAGCTTGCGTTTCTGCATCGATTACAGAAAGAATGCTTTGACCAAACGAAATCGCTACTCTTTGCCATTAATAGACGAGACTTTCGCTCATATACAAGAAAGCAAATATCTGACTCGATTGAACATCATTGTCGCGTTCAATAAACTGCGAATGCATTCAGATAGCGAAGATTTGACTATCTTTATCACTTCTTTTGATTTCTACAAATATCACGTGATGTTTTTCAAATTAATCAACGATTCGACTTTCTATCAACATTATATAAACGACGTGCTATTTGACTATCTTCATCAGTTTTGTCAGATCTATCTAGATGACATTATCATCTACAGCAAAACACTGAAGAAACATAAGAAACACGTACGACTAGTTCTACATAGACTACGAGAGATCGATCTTCAGATGAATATAAACAAATGCAAGTTTCATGTTCAGAAGATCTTCTTTCTGAAACTATTGCTATTCATCGAAGAACTAAAGATGAATCTCAGAAAAGTACAAGCAGTAGTCGAATGATCTACTTCTACAAACCTCACTCAGATGCAGTTCTTCGTCGACTTCTGCAACTTCTATCGACGTTTTATAAAGAACTTTTCAAAGATTGTTCGTTCTCTGATTCGACTCACTCAAAAAGAGGTGATATTTGAATGAGATCACGCTTGTCAAACGATCTTTGACCATATGAAGAAACGAATGACTGAAGCATCTATTCTTCGTCATTTTGATCAGAATAGAAAGACTATTCTTGAAACAGACTCATTCGACTACGTCAACGATGACATACTTTCTCAGTATGATGACGAAGAAACATTGCATTCGATGATCTACTACAGCAAGAATCTGAGTCTCGCTGAGTGCAATTACGAGATTTATGACAAGAAGTTACTAGCGATCATTCGAGCATTCGAGCATTGACAATCTGAGCTGAAATTGACTGAGCTATCAATCAAGATGTTCATCGATCATCAAGCTCTGACGTCATTAATGAAGAATAAAGAGCTGAGTAGACGTCAGATGCGCTGAGTTCAGATGCTAACTGATTTCAACTTCAAGATAATGTATCGATCTGATAAACAGAACATTAAGATCGATGCATTAACTCGTTGAGCTGACTTCGTGCTCAGAGATTTCGATGATGAACGCGTTTGCTATCAACGAATCACTATTCTGACGTTGAATCGAATGAAGATTGCTGATCTAGAGAAGAATGTCAGCGAGTCAATCTATAAACAAGTTCTTGACGTGAATGAAATCGACGAGAATTGTACTCTACTTCGCGAAGCAATAGAAAGAGACGAAGCACAATGCAAAGACATCAAGCTGAAGAATTGTCGAGTTCAGAATGAAATCTTATACAAAGACAGTCAGCTATGAGTTTCGTTCAATGAACTTCTGCAAATGAATCTGATTCGTGAGATACATGATCAGTCGTCGATCGATCATTCTGAAATTCTTAGAACAGTGAAGATCATAAAGTGAAATTACTATTGATCTTCTATGCGAAAAACGATAGATCGATATATTCGAAACTGCTACGTATGTCAACGTTCAAAGACATCAAGAAATAAATCAAATGACTTGCTTCAATCTCTATTTATATCTGAACAGCGATGACAAGACATAGCAATGAACTTCATTATCGATCTATCTGATTCGTACGATTACAACGCTATTCTGACTGTCATCTGCAGATTGTCAAAAGAAAGACATTATATTTCTTGCATCATTGATGATGAAGATATCACAGCTGAAAAGACAGCTGAAATGCTGATTCAATGAGTATATTGAACTCATGATCTATCAAGCTTCATAGTATCTGATCGAAGTTCGCAATTCATCTCTATACTATGAAAGTTTCTTTGCAAACGACTGAACATTTCTCTTCGATTGTTCATCGTCTATCATCTTCAGATCAACGATCAAAGCGAACGAGTCAATCAGAACATCAAGCGTTATCTTCGATTCTTCTGTTTGTATATGCAGAACGACTGATCTAAGTGACTACTCATGATCGAGTTTGTCGACAATAACGTCTTGTCATCAGTCATCTTCTTGACTCTCTTCTTCATGAACAAGAGCTTTCATTCTCGTATGAGCTTCGACCCTGACATCATCGAGTATGAAAGCACTCGCGAACGCTTGCAGATCGATCGAGTCAAGAATATATCTGAACAAATGAACAAGACTTTGATCTTCGCTCGTGAAGCTCTGATCAAAACACGAGAACAAATGATGAATCAAGCTAATAAGCATAGAAAGAAGATCAATTACAAGATCGAA
>JAABUU010002624.1_pt1 | contig 25013 bp, 18 predicted proteins | sample 5559301 | NCBI WGS metagenome assembly JAABUU01 (sample SAMN10711884, study PRJNA513360) | rock metagenome | isolation source: Antarctica rocks | place: Antarctica: Victoria Land, Richard Nunatak white | reverse complement strand
TGGTAAAGTGCCACCCCCGGCTAGTCAACGGGCGTCACAGGGCGGGTAGCAGCCGCGATGGGCCGCTACGCATCAATCCCAGTTAAATGGGGCGTGACCCACTAGTACTTCACCGTTATCCTGTACACTGCTCTCGTCCACACACGCAATACCGCCCTTCCGTCGACTTCTATCCATCCCAAACATGCTTCCACGACGATCGCAGCTTTGCCCCCGACCAACGTTTTAGTCTCGCCCTATACCCCCCTTATGTGTGTAGCGTGCGCGCCCGCATTTGCCTGACGTACGTGCGTCTGACATGTGTACGTCGCGTCGTGCGAGTGTGCTGACATCAGCAATGCACCCTGTCACCAGGCCTGGGTCTTACGGGCGTCGAGCGACGTGAAGACATCTGTTGTACGCCAAAAGACTCAAGAAATGACGCGCAGTGCTTCTCTATGACGCCTTAAGAATAACCATAACCCTTATAGGGTTTCAGTGTCAAGAATGATTAGAGTACTTGGGTGGTTACCAAAGGTATCATTGCCCAGCGGAAGTTGCTGCAAGTACTCCTGCGCCAGGTTAGACTTGATGCAGGCCTCCGACAATCAGATGTTGCAGCTCGTCTGCATCAAAAACAGAGTTACGTGAGTAAGTATGAACTCGGTGAGCACCGACTCGATTTGCCTCAACTCGACCAAGTATGTACAGCGATTGGCATCTCACTAGAAGAGTTTGTGCAGATGTATAAGCGTGTCTTAGATCAAGAATTGGGCGACTAACACTACTTTATTAGAGGTAGTCAGTTTTAAGGCTCAATGACCTGACGTGGTAACTAGTCTGGGACTCTGCAAGCTCTGTTACCTACGTCAGTGTCATGCTTTGTGGAGATAATATTGGCCAATTCTGCATGCTTGCTGGAAGACAGCGTGATATTCTGTGTGAAAGTGGCGGCCAATGAGACGATCAGCGTAGAGGTGGAGCGTCGTCAGATGCGAAGAAACGGTCTATCGGTAATTGTGTCGTGGTGAGCATCACGGAGATGCGTTCACAGAGGGTTTTTCCATGAACTGACGAACAACTACCATCGTAACGGCGCTTTCATGTTAGGATAGTGGTGCTATGACTACGACAGGCACATTGCCGGACCGGAAGGCCGACGTTTTCGATGCGATACTGACGTTGCGGCTTCATGTCGCGGCGTTTGGCGAGCAAGACGCTCTTGGATGGTGGGACAGCTATGCTCTAGGTGACGTCGGCGAGTATGCGCTGGGCCGTCTCTTCCCGCGTACAGCGCGGTGGGCCGCGCTTGAATTGGGGAGCGAGGCGGCCCGCCGCCGCCAGCATCAGCTCCTTGAAGGAGTGCCAGGGGCTCTACACTTGTTCGACTTGGGTAACCAGATCGAGCCCATGGTTGAAGCGCGTATCCTGTCCTACAAGGTGGGTGAGTCGCACGGCAAGCTGTCGCTGGCGGTACAGAGTACGCCTCGCTCCGCTGAGGACCTCGCCGTGGCGCTCGGCTACCTTGTTGGCGATGATGCCGTCGCGCAAGCGAAGAGTCAGACGCCGCAATCGGCGTCCCTGCTGCAACTACCACCTCTGTCAGGAGTTGACGTTACATCTCTCGCGCTGCGACGCGCCCGAACTCTCACGACCGCCTACGTCCACAGCGACCGCGCCAAGCTCGTGGTTCCCTATATTCTGCCCGGTCCACAGGTCGCGTCATGACGACTGTTTTGGAGCCATCGGGCGCGGCCCGCCGCTATACGGCCAACATCAGCAAGGGGAGCGCCCTCGTAACCGAGATGGTCGCGCTGTTGCGCGAGTGGGAGCCAAGCCTGTCGGACGAGGAGTTTTATACGCGGGTCGTCGAGTCAAACATCCTGGGCAAGACGACTCGTAGTCGCGTGCGCGACATTCTCTCACGCGTCTTCGCCCCGCGCTTTCTCGCGCCGGGTCGTCCACCCGCGACGGCGATGAAAGCGCTGGTCGAGGGGGATGCCAGTCGGGATGTCGTTAAGCGGCTCGTGCTCTATCATGCTGCCCTGGCGGAGATCTCCTCTATGACTTCACCTCAGAGCGGCTGATGACTTTGCGCGACCAAGGCCGCTATCAAATCTCCACGGGAGATGCCCTAGCCTACATCATGAGCTTGATGGACGATTGCCTCATCCAGCCCAGATGGTCGGATAGCATGGCCGAACGCGCGGCGCAGGGTTTGCTTGCTACATGCCGTGATACGGGCTTGTTGGAGGGAGCCGTGAACAAGCGGTTCGCGCCCGTCTACATGCCCTTCGAGACATTCGTCTACGTCGCCTACGCGTTGAAAGACCGTGGCGTCGCGGGCTCGGCTGTCGTCAAACATCGCGATTGGCGTCTGTTCCTCCTCGACCACGACGCCGTCGAGCGTCTCTTCATCGAGGCCGACGGGCGGCATGTGCTGCGGTACGAGGCCGCAGGTGAGGTGCGGAGAATCGATTGGACCTATAATTCGCTGATGGAGGCGATCCATGGTCTCGGCTACTAGCCTCGCGCAGCGTCTGCGCCTCCTGGAAGACGACCTGGTCGCCACACCGTCGCGCATTGCCATGTACCACGACATGCCATTCGCCATCTTCCGATACGATCCTGAGGAGGAGTTTGCGATGCGGGCGGAACTGCGGCTACTCTTGACTCGTCTACAGGCGCGGCATGGGCGGGAACCGCTCGCCGTTTCACTCGCTGATTTACTTTGGGAGTCACTGGTCGATGTCGGGTATTCGCTGGACGAGTGGTTCGCCATGGAGGAGGATCAGGGACTTCAGGGCATCGTCGATACAATCAATGTGGTCCTCGCGCCCGATGAAAAGGGAGAGGATGGGGCGCCCAGCCCCGGCCCTCTCGTCCGCCGCATCGTCGAGCGGTTGGAGGGACATGATCCGAAGCGCACCGTGGCGTTCTTGACGCGCGCGGAGGCGCTCTATCCAGCGTACCATACGTCGGCGTTGCTGGAGCGCATGTTGGGCCGGGTGCGCGTGCCCGTCGTCCTGCTGTATCCCGGCACATCGGCGACCGGCACTGAATTGAGTTTCATGGGCGTCCACGAGGCGTCACACCACTATCGCGGCAAGCCGTATTAGAAAGTTTGGGGATATGGGGACACAGACAGTGCGCATCCTCGACCTGTTCGATCGCCCTGTTACGCGGCAGATCGAGGAGGTCGTCAAGGTCGACCAGACGAATCCAGGGGCCGTGTACGAGGAGATCTCAGAGTATGTGGTGACGGACACGATCCGCCGCTACTTTACCGATATCCTTGACCGCTACGATGAGACGCCACATAAGCCCCATGAGGGGATCGGCATCTGGATCAGTGGCTTCTTTGGCTCCGGTAAGTCGTCGTTTGCCAAGATCCTTGGCTACGTTCTCGAGGGCCGTGAACTGCCAGGGATCGACGCACGCACGTTGTTCCTCCAACGCACCCAGGATGACAAAATCCAGGCGCTCCTCAACGGGATCGCGGCCCGCATCCCCACGACCGCCGTGATCTTCGACGTGTCTACCGACCGTGGCGTGCGTAGCGGGTCGGAGAAGATCACTGAAATTATGTACCGCGCTTTCCTGCGCAACCTCGGCTACGCCGACGACCTGGGTCTCGCCGAGTTGGAAATCGCGCTGGAAGGGGACAAACCCGAACGCCTTGGCCCGTTCGTGTCCGCCTATGAGGCGCGCTACAATCGCTTATGGGATGAGGGCAAGAAGGTGACGGCGTTCGCCATCAACCAGGCCAGCGCGATCATGCGCGACCTGGAACCTGATACGTACCCGCAGGCCGACTCGTGGGCCAAGGCCAAGCGCGAGGTGGACGTCAGCCCTAACCTGCTCGCCGAGCGCGTGTTCACGCTGATGGAGCGACGGCGGGAGGGACGTTCCGTCCTTTTCGTGATCGACGAAGTCGGCCAGTACGTCTCGCGCTCGGTCGATAAGATCCTCGACTTGCAGGGCGTCGTGCAGGCGCTTGGGCGCGTCGGGCGCGACCGCGCTTTACAAGGGAAGGGGACGGGGCAAGCCTGGGTCGCCGTGACCTCGCAGGAGAAGCTCAACGAAATCGTGTCGTCGCTCGATGATAAGCGCGTCGAGTTGGCCCGCTTGCAGGATCGCTTCCCCCTGCGCGTGGACCTCGCGCCACAGGACATCAGCGAGGTCACCAGCAGGCGCGTGCTCACCAAGACAGCGGCGGCCGAGGCCGAGTTGATGGCGCTCTACAGCGCGCACCAGCACACGCTCGCCGCACGCACGCGCATTCAGAGCGACATCCCGCGCGCCGCGCTCTCGGCGATCGACTTCGCGAACCTCTACCCATTCCTGCCCTATCAAGTGGACCTCGTCATCTCGATCGTATCCGGCCTGCGCAATCAGCCGGGAGCCAACCGCGCCACGGGCGGCTCCAACCGTACCATTATCAAGCTGGCGCAGCAGGTGCTTATCAACGACCGGGTCAACCTCGGCGAAAAGCCGGTCGGCGCGCTGGTCACGCTCGACATGATTTACGATCTCACGGAAGGGAACCTGACCTACGAGCGACGCCAGGACATCGCCGAGATCGCGCGCGCGGTCGATGTTGCCGGCACCTCCGCTACTGATGATCCCGATTCACCGTTTCACACCGCCGATGGGGCAACTATTCTACGCGTGGCCAAGGCGATCACCCTGCTCGGGTTCATCCGGGATACCCCCGCGACAGCAGAGAATATTGCCGCGGTCCTCTATCCCACGCTCGGCGCGGGCTCGCTACAGCCCGTCGTCCAGGGAGCTATAGACGCCCTCGTGCGGGGGCGTATGATCAAGCCGACCGAGAACGGCTACCAAATGCTCTCCGCCGAGGGTAAACAGTGGGAGGAGGAACGGCAGGGCATTGCCCTTGCGACCTGGCGACTATAGCCGTCAGCAAAAGGACGTACTCACGACCCTGCTTGATGGTCTGAGCTACCGCTACAAAGACCTCAAGACGGTCAAACCCACCCTCTACGTCGGTGAGGAGCGGCTCGGTAAGGAGGGTGACGTGGCACTGCGGCTCGTGCTGGCCGACGAGGGGCCTGATTTTGCTACAGCCTGCGACGAGGCTAGAGGACGCAGCCGGGCGGAACGCACGGGCGCGGTGTGGGTGCTCAAGCGGGGCGCGGAGGTCGACCGATGGACGGAGGAGACGCACCGCTCCAAGGAGATGGTTGCCCGGCATGAGCGACAGACGCGAACCGCCGAGGAAGGCAAGCTGCTGGGCGACGAGAAGGAGCGGCAAAAGGATGCTGGCAGCCGTCTCACCGTCGCCCTAACCGAGGCGATCCTGAGCGGACGCGCCTATCACGACGGTGTCGAGTATGACATTCGTGGCCTTGGCAACGACATCAAGGATGCTTTCACCCGCCTGTTCGAGAAGATCGTCCCCGACGCCTACCCGAAGTTCGGGCTCGCGGCCGTCAAGGTCAAGGGCGACGAGGCCGATGTCCTGCTGGCGTCGGCAAATCTCAGCGGCCTGCCCCCGGTCTTTTACAGCGGTCACGAGGGCCTACGCCTCGTGACCGAGCAGGGCGGTAAGGCCAGTATCGACACGACCGCGCCCGCCGTCAAGGAAGTGCTCGACTATATCGTCGGTCGTGCGGCCTATAGCGATAGAGCTACAGGCAAGGGCCTGGAAGCGCACTTCACAGGCCTCGACTATGGCTGGGACCTTGACGTTGTGCGCCTGATCATCGCTGCGCTCTTCCGCGCGGGGCAAATCGAGGTCTATGCGCAGGGCGCTCCATTCCGTGACTACCGCAACGCGGCGGCGCGCGAGCCTTTCACGCGCACCCCCGCCTTCCGCGCCGCTTCATTCCTCCCGCGCAGCGGCGGGATTACCATCCAGGAGAAGGTCGCGGCGGCGAAAGCGTACCAGGCAATCTACGGCGAGGACGTCGAACTTGATGAGGGCATGTTGGCCGAGGCGATCAGGCGGCGTTTAGGCGAGGAGCAACCGATGCTTGTGCGCCTGTCCACTCTCTTACGGACCAAGAAGCTTCCGGGCGAGGAGCAAATGACCCAGACGCTGGCGACGTGTCAGGGTATCGTCCAGGGGGACACCGAGGACGCCGTGAAGGGCTTCGCGGCGAGCGCCGCGACCTTGCGCGAGGGCCTGGGATTGGCCCGGCGGTTGCACGAGGCTACGACGGACAGTAATTTGGCCGTACTCGACCGTGCCCACGCCGCGCTCGACCGCGCGTGGCCGCCGTTGCGCAACGACATCGCGCCCGTTCCCGCAGGCGACCCGGATCCGTGGTTCGGTATTCCCTTCCACGACGACCGCCTGGATGCTATCGCTATCCGTCTGGACGACAATATGGGCGCTGAGAGTTGGTACAACCGCCTGGCCGATATCGCGACCGACACCATGACGCTCGAACAGGCGTACCGCGACCGTTATAAGGGCGCCGCCGAGGAATACTGCACCGCGTACGCCGGCGCCCAGGAGCAACTGCGCGCACATCCCGACTGGCCCACCCTTGACGAGGCCACACAGGATCACGTGATGAGTCCGCTCAAGCCGCGGTGGCCCCATATCATTGATGCTGTACCTGACGGCGGCCTACCTTTTACGCCGTCACTCCCCGAATTGAGAGAGTTGCTGACGGGCGTCGGCTTCCGTGAGGGCGAGGCACGGCGGTTGTTGGAGGAGGCGCTGGTGCCGCCGACGGAAACGATTCAACGGGTGCGCGTCCGCGACTACCTGGGCACGGCGATCGGTCGCCAGGACCCGGACGAGGAAATAGAACGGGTGGCGGAACGGCTGGACGACGCCTTGCAGACCTTACGCAGCGAGTGCTTGCGCCTAGTGGCCGAAGGCGCCCGCGTCATCTTAGAGTAGGGAGCGAGAATGCGGCCGCACGATACCGGTGGCTACCTCATCTATCATCCCGAACGTGACGTTTCGACGTTCGGCCAATACACCGTGTTCCACGACTCCTTCGCCGGCAATCAAGATCCATATATCTGGACCCCACAGTTCTTGCACTCCTACTGCCACATCACACAGATGTCGCCCCGCAAGGGTGATATCAACTTCTGGGTGAGCGGCGACACGGGCTTCAAAACGTTCAATTATTTGTACTGCGACCTCGTCTTCGTCGTCCAGGACAAGGTGTACTGGCCTGATGCTAACGCAATCGCACCGACTGATACCATCGTCGACTCGCCCGAGGCGTTTAAGGACCACTACGCGTGGCACAAACAGCATCCTCTTAGCCGCCGGAGACGATTCACGCTGAAGGCAGACGAAGAAAGAAGCTTCCAGCCGCAGTCGGCGGATCATGTGCGACTCGACCTTGTCGCTGCCCTAAATAAACTCGACTACGATCTGGGCAGGCTCAGACAAGGCATGTACGCTGGCTTGAACTCGCAGCCTGTCCCACTTCCGCGATCCGTCGCCGATAAGCTATATGCATGGGTCGTCGAAGCATCATCTGTGCAGTTGCGGGGACCGCTGTTGCAGCAACTGAGACATGGCGCGCGGGTAAACAGCGCCAATGAGGAAGCGCCAGAGTGTGGGCCGCGTCGCAAGCCAGTAACATCGGAGCCTAGTGGTTGTGGTTGATGCGGCCGTGCTGCATCGGCGCGTAACACAGATAACAACACGAGAAATAAGACAAGCTGAGAGAAAGTGCTGAAGATGATGGATGTCGAAATCCGCAACACGCTCCGCAATGCCGTCGTCGCTTGCCGGCGCACCCTTGAAGCCGACGTACGCGCGCAGCTAGAGGGCACGTTCGGTATCCATCCCAATGGGACGATTGAGCCCATCGGCGATATGCCCACTCTCGCCAGGGAGCCCCGTCTGACCGACGCGCGCGCGCAGGTAGAGGCGGGGGTACGCCACTTTATGGCCTCGGACGCCAAGCCCGCCGACGCCGTGGACCGCTTCGCGCGCGAAGTAGCTTTCACCTATCTTAACCGCCTGGCCGCGCTCAAGATGATGGAGGCGCGCAAGTTAATCCCACAGTCCATCGGAGCGAGGGCGGAGTCGCGCGGCTTCAAAGAGTTCGCGCAGGTCGCCCCGGCCGTCTGCCGCAGCGAGCCTGACGGCGGATATCGGCGCTATCTGGAGCTGATGTTCGACGAGGTCTCCGCCGAGATACGCGTGCTGTTCGACCGCCGCCAGCCGACGAGCGCCATCTTCCCACGCCCTGAGACACTAGCCGCCGTGCTCGATCGACTCAACGATCCTGAATTGGCCGCCGTGTGGGACCAGGACGAAACGATCGGCTGGATTTACCAGTACTTCACGCCGGAAGATCAACGAAAGAAGGCGCGTAAGGAGAGTCAGGCCCCGCGCAATAGCTATGAGCTGGCCTTCCGCAACCAGTTCTACACGCCCGAGTACGTCGTGCGCTTTCTGACCGACAACACTCTAGGCCGTCAGTGGTACGAGATGCGCCGGGGCGACACCCAGCTCGTGGAGCAGTGCCGGTACATGGTGCGGCGTAAGCACACTGTCTTCCTGCGCGAGGGTCAGGAGCCGCCGCGCCCCTATCAGCCGTCGGACGGCACGGGCGACCCCGATCTGCCTGGTGAGATGTGGACGCGCCCCAATCACGATCTGAAGGAGATTGACGACATTCTTCTGTACGGCCTCACCGTCGGTGGCTATGCCTATGTCCCCGCGCATTTGGGGGTTGAGTGCGACGACGTGGTGCGGCGCGTCGAGGAGCGGTACCACGAGCATGGCAAGTGGGCAGGGAGTTTCGAGGAGTTGCGGCTCGTGCTGTTCATGAAACAGTGCGGCGCACACCACTGGGGCTACATACCCGAAGGCGGCTGGAGCGATGAGGTCCAGGCCCTGTATCGCGCCATCTGCGCGCAATGGGACCTTGAGACCGAGTTCATCCCCTATCGTGCATTACAGCCGCCCCGCCGCATCAAGGTACTCGACCCTGCCTGCGGCAGCGGCCACTTTCTACTCTACGCCTTCGACCTCCTGACGACCATGTACGAGGAGGCAGAGCCTGACCTGACGCCTGCGGAGGTCGCGGCGTCCATCCTCCAACACAACCTGCACGGCATCGACATCGACCCGCGCGCCGTGCAGATCGCCTGCCTCGCCCTTTACCTCAAGGCGCGCAAGTTCGCCAAGGATGCCGTGGTGGGCACGGTCAACGTCGTCTGTGCCGCGCCGATGCCGGGTGAGCGCGACTTGTTCACTCGATTCCTCGCCGATCTGCGGTCGCCGACACTCGCGCGCATCGCACAGGCCATGTGGGATGAGATGGCCCTGGCGGGAGAGATGGGCAGCCTGCTCAAGCCCGAGGAGCGACTTCGCAAAGTAGTACGAGAGCAGCGCGAGCTGTACGCCCGAGCCAATCAAGAACAACAAGGGACTCTTTGGGCAGAGTTTGCGGAACCGTCCCAGATGGAGCTCGACTTCTCCGACGTCACCGACGACTCTTTCTGGGACCGCGCCGAGAACGACATCCTGTCCGTACTCCAACAATACACCGAGCAGGCCGGCGGAGCCGACGCCACCACGCGCCGCCTCTTCGCCGAGGATAGCGCGCAGGGCTTCCGCTTCGTTGACCTGCTGCGTCATCGTTACGATGTAGTGCTGATGAATCCGCCCTTCGGCGAGGGCATCGCTGGGGCGAAACCAATTCTTGAAGCTAGCTATTCATACGGCAAGGACGATGTTTACACTGCTTTCGTTGGACGAGGCTTAGAATTGCTGCATTCTGGTGGAGCGTTAGGCGCTATCACTAGCCGTACCGGTTTTTTTCTTACAAGTTTTCGAGAATGGCGTCAGTCCATTCTCCTGGACACTACTCATGTTGACACCGTAGCAGATCTTGGCTTCAATGTCTTGGATTCAGCCATGGTTCAGACAGCAGCGTATGTTTTGAGTCGCAACTCAGGATTGACAACGTTTTCCACTGCAAAGCGACAGCGGCGCACTACTACAACACTTCAAGGGACAAACAGCGATGATTGCACGCCGTCGTTATTCATACGTTTACTGAAGGATGAGCGCAAGGACGATACACTACGCAAAGTTCTGAATAAGTTACATGCAGGTATCATTGACCATCGCTTGCATCCAGTACAGCAAGACACTTTCCGTTTACTCCCTGGGGCTCCTTTCCCATATTGGGTTTCAGATGCAATGCGTCAACTGTTCGACCATCATCCACGAATAGAAGGTAACGTTGCGGCGATAAGGCAAGGGCTTGCTTCATCTGATGACTTTAGATATGTGCGTAGTACATGGGAGATTGCTACGCGCGCTAGACGAAGTGATCGTTCCTGGGTGCCGTTTGCGAAAGGCGGCGAATACTCCTTGTACTACGCCGATATCCACCTAGTAGTGGATTGGGACGAGAAGAGACGCACTTTGTGGGGATATTACGGTAGACTTACTCGCCCAAGCATCTTACCAGCAAATGTTGATTACTATTTTCGCGCTGGTTTAACGTATCCACGAGTCACATTCAATTTCACAATGCGGGCCATGCCTTCAGGATGCATATTCTCGGATAAAGGACCGGCGGTTTTCGCCCATAGGATAGCTGCCGCATATCTGTTAGGCTTATCGAATTCTCGCCTATTTATCTTTGTATTGCACATGATCTGTGAGATTAGGCGATGGGAGGTCGGTCGGGTTCAGTCCTTCCCTTTTATCGCCCCTCCCGCAGATATGGTCCAGCGCGTAGGTGAGTTGGCAGTACGTTGTCACAACTATCGGCGCGATGACGACCGCGGTGACGAAACGACCCACGCCTTCAGTGCGCCTGCTTTGTTGCTTATCGCAAGCGAAACGCTAGCCGGGCGCATGGAGGCGGCGCTGACCCGCTTCGGCGCGAACGCTGCCGCGGTAGCGACAGGCGGTTACGAGATCGATCGACTCGTGCTCAACCTCTACAACATTGGGCCTGAGGACCACATGGTCATCGACGAGGAGTTGAGGCCGCACCCTGGAGCCTACCCCGACGACACGGCACGGTTGGACGAGGCGCGCTTCCGGCAGGCCTACCTGACGAAGGAGGAGGTGGCCGAGGAGGACGAGGGCGAGAGTGTCGAGGACGAGCCTGCCGACGAGGCCCCGCGCAAGCGGCGCACCCGCGCGCGCTACCGTGGCTGGGAGGACCTCGCGCACCTCTTCCGCGTCCATCCCGCCACCGTCGAGCGTCGCCGCGCCGAGCTGGGCCTGGTGCGGCCCGAGGAGGCCGCTGCGGAGGTCGAAACCCTGCTCTCCTACTGCCTCGGCGTCGCCTTCGGCCGCTGGGACGCGCGCATCGGCAAGGACCCCTCGCTGGCCACGCAACTGGGCGGTGCGTTCGACGAGCTACCGGTCTGCTCCCCGGGCACTCTAACGGAGGACGCCGCACTGGTCGGCGTGGACGGCCCGCTGCCCTACCGGCCCGGCCGACTACCGGCCGCGCCGGGGCACGTGCCCGCCGATTACACGCTCCCGATACAGTGGTCGGGTATCCTGGTCGATGACGAGGGGCACCCCGACGACCTCGTGGCGCGCGTGCGCGGTGTGCTGGCCTACCTGTTCGGCCCAGAGCGGGCACCCGCAATCGAGGCCGAGGCCATCGCGCTGCTGCAAGAGGGCGGCGTCAAGGTCAAGGGGCTGCGCGACTACTACGCGACGCGCTTCTTCGGCGCGCACACCAAGCGATACAGCAAGAGCAGGCGCAAGGCCCCCATCTACTGGCAGCTCACCAGCCGCCGCAAGGGCTACTCGCTGTGGTTGTACTACCACCGGCTGCACCCCAGCACGCTCTACCAGGCGCTCCAAGAGTACGTGGAACCGAAGATCGAGTTGGAGCAGACGCGCCTGCGCGAGCTTGAGGCGCAGCAGCGCGCTTCGACAGACTCCCGCACGGTCCGCAATCTCGCCGGGCAGGTGGACAAGAAGGCCGCGCTGGTCGAGGAGCTGATCCAGTTTGGCAACGACCTGAAAGAGGCGGCGGACCGCGGCTTCGCGCCCGACCTGAACGACGGCGTCATCCTGAACATCGCGCCGCTGCACAAGCTCGTCCCCTGGCCGGACGCCGCTACCGCTTGGAAGGAGTTGCAGGCGGGTAAGTATGCGTGGAGCACGATCGGCCAGCGTCTCGCGGGGATGCGTAGGTAGCGCGCCTCGCAGGTTGTATGGAGGGAGCAGTCATGGACCAGGCAGGGGATCAGTTGGGCCGTCTCGCCGCACTGATCAAAGAGCGGAACAAGGTCGAAGTGGAGATCACAGTTATCATCAATCGCCCCGCTCAGATAGGGCACATCGGTGAATACATCGCGTCGCACATCTTCGATCTTTTGCTCCACGACTCCGCCGTCACGAAGGGGAGCGACGGTACCTTCCAGAGCGGCCCTCTCGCCGGTCGATCCGTGAACGTGAAGTGGTATGGCAAACTGGAACGAATGCTGGACATTAACCCGAACGGGTTGCCAGATTATTACCTCGTGCTCACCGGGCCTCTCGCGACAGCAATGTCGTCGAAGGGCTTGACGCGCCCATGGGTCATCAAATCGGTGTTCCTATTCGATGCTACTTCATTGGTGGCGACGCTACAGGCGGCCAACGCGCCAATTGGCACGGCGGCCGGCGTGAAGAAGGCGTTGTGGGAAGCCGCCGAGATTTACCCGGTCCAGCGCAATCCGACGTTGCCGCTGACCGCCGACCAACGCGCGCAACTCTCCCTCTTCCGAGAGGCGCTCCTTTAGCGACCTCCGGCCGGCCTTCTCCAGCAGGGCTCGTAAACAATCAACCGGCGGCGCTCCCAGTGAATGCCCGACATCCACGACAATAAGATGCGAGCCCTGACATGGCCACATGCCATGGGTATCCACATCGCGCATCCACGCGTTAAGGACGCGACGTGTTAGCCCACGGCTTGCAGCTCACGAGCCTCCGTGATGAAGCGGTCGACTTGTTTGACGGCCTCGCGCGCAGCTTCAAGCGTGACGTGCGGTTTGATCTCATGGATGCGTTGCGCCCGCGTATCGACGCGGGGGGCGACGTTCGGGTCGTGCGTCACGTAGAGCGCTGTAGCGACGCGTTCAAGCTCGGCCACGTTCATGTGTCCCAGCTTCTTGGCAACGAAGGCTGTCGACCGATCGTATTCTTCCATCGTCCCGGGGTATTGTCGCCTAACCTGCCCGCTTTCATCGCCTAGAATGATGCGTGGGCCATACGGATAGGGTTGTGGGTCTAGCTTGAGCAAGCGGTCCGCCCTCAGCGCGGTGATCTCGTCGCTAAAATCAAACGAGTAGGGGCCGTGCTTGTACAGGGTGAAGTCGAAGCCCAGGGGCACTCCCAGGAGCTCTTCCAGGAAATAGGTGGCCTTCTGTACATGCGTTTCTCCGCACCAACTCCCTTCGGACCGAAGCTTCTCGATCAACGATAGTAATACGGCGGCACGCTGCAACCTCTTCATGATCTAGCCTCCCCCTTCGGCGTGATAATCGTTTTGCGCTCCTTCCTCAACCATGCCTGGGCCTCGGTGCGATTGTCAGGCGAGATAAAAATATAATCGACATTGGCTCCCGGTACGTCGTTCAATGTCGTCGACAACTCCAAGCACGATTCGAGTGTCCCATCGTCCATACGCACCGGGAAGTCCAAAGGGGCGTTGCTCTGGAGATAAGAGTCTCGGCGCACTGCCGGTGCCCCGAACTTATCGCATACTGCGGCAAATATCTCATCTGTTGCCTCTAAGTTTACTTTTCGGTCGCTCGGTGTGAACTGATAAAGGAGGCGGAAATGTTTCCGCTCCAGGATGCGTCGCGCCGCTTCGTGCCCTGGAGCGACCGAGGTTCGCGCCGCTTCGCCGAGCGCAACCAGCACCTCGTTATCGGTCATGCACAGGTGATCTTCCAATTCCACCGAGAACTTTCCCGCTGGTAGCCAAGCCGCCAGGAAATCTTTCAGATGGGTGTCATAGATGCGGCGCACAGGATGGAAATATAACTGCGTGAACATGAAAAACCGTGCGAGCGATAGTGCCTCGGCAGCGTGCAATCCCCCGTACTCTATCCCTAGCGTTGCCGTACTGCTACCATCCGTGCTTTCGCCCTTCGGAAGGATGCGGAGTGTGTCAATCAAACGGTGCTGATCGAATCTTCCATAGGCGACGCCGGCATGGTAAGAGTCACGCAACAGATAATCCATGCGGTCAACGCCAAAAGCATTCCCGACGATAATCTGCGAGAGCACCTCCTCCCAGTCTGAATACGGGATTTCGCCGAGAATCTTTTTGAGCGACTTAGATCCCACGGCTAACTTGGCAATGTCCTCGGCTTGTGGGGCCGGTTTCATAGCTTTCCAGATAGCCTGCATCTCGTCGCTTATGATCAAAGCATGCGTCAGCCGCTCGTGATCCCACCCATCCGGCAGCAATTCATGCTCGGCCGCATGGGAGAAGGGCAAGTGCCCAACATCGTGGCACAGGGCTGCCATGCGGATAACCCGCCGCCAGTAACGCAGCCCATCATCGTCCGGCAAGAAATCTGGCAAGTCGCGTATAGCTGGATGGATGTTACCAGATGCCGTAACGACGTTGAAGACGCGCTCCGCCAAGTCCATCACGCCAAGGCAGTGCTCGAACCGCCGGTGCGTAGCGCCAGGATAGACGAGATACGTCATCGCCAGTTGATGGATGTACCGCAGCCGCTGGAACGGACGCGAATCAAGCGCCCTACGCTCATCCGAATCGAGGCGGATGAATACATGGATCGGGTCACGAACCTCGTGAACGCGCTTTACCACCGCTACCTCGCCGCACTACTACCAGTCCAGGTTAGGCTATGATACCACGACGCTTGATGCTCGGTCCACGAATTGTCAGATATTATTTTAGCACAACCGTCCTAAAGTTGCGCGATCATGGGCGAGGGCGAGCGACGGCCGGCATGCATACGACCTCTACGAACGAGAGCGACTTCCTACGGCGGCAGTGATACCATCGTGTGTGGAGCGCTATGCCTAATGTGGTTGTGTATGGATGCGACATCATCATGATTGAAGGCATAAAGAGGGCAGCCAATGGCGCTGACCGTTGTCCAATCCCTACCTCGCGTTCGTCGGCATGTCCCTGGATAGCCCCTTTACGGCTGAGGTCGACGCCTCCATCGCCGTTATTGTGTGCCCAAGGGTGTACGCTCGTGACGCGCAACGTTGTAGACTTTAAGGGCGTGCCCAATTTGGCCCTCGAAAACTGGATGGCGCCGTGAGGGGACGAGAAAGGCTCTTGTTGCGCGTATGAGTGGCGGTCCTGTGACGGAGCATCTGAGGGCGTTGCTGGCGCGAGAGGTGAAGCGCTACGGCACCCTGGTGTGGTACGACGCGCACGAACACTTCGCGGAGTTTGCGCGGAGCTTGGAACTCGACGACACGACGGTCGTCCCATTCCACGGCAGCTACTATCGCCTCAGGCACGAAATCGAGCCTGTCTACGCCGCGTACGATCGCGATACCGTCGCCACCTTGCCCGGCCTCATCCTGTATGTGCCGCGCGCGCCCCTCCCGGCCGAGGTCGACGTGCTGCGTGGGCCAAGTCGTGCGGGAAAAGTTCTCGACGTCAGCCTTCACGCTCTCGCCCGCGAGGCGCTCAAGGAGCGGGGGCCGGCGGCAAAGCTCGACGATTTGCTGCGCGATGAGCGCCTGACGCTGGCCGATCTCGACCACCTTGGAACCACGACGACGGGCGATGTATCGGTCGTGGGCCTGGTGTTCGGCACGACATCACCAACGGAGATCGCGGCGCGCTACCTCGGTGATCCCGCCTGGCGTGACCTTGCCAGGGAGATCGATAAGCGCCACGGACGTCAGAATCTCGTCGCCGTGTTCGAGACCGCGTTGGGGCTGCCCCCATTGTCCAAGATGGGGCACGAGGCGCTGCGGAACGCCCTTGCCCGCCACGTTCTGCTTGCCGCATTCCGCGCCGGTCTACCTGCCCAGCGTATTCCCGCGACCCTCGCGGCGTTCCCTCAACCGTCCTCGCCCGCACAGGTGTCCGCCTGCATCGCCGTTGTGGAGGCCATGCGCGACCGGCAGTCGATGCGAACGGCCTACATTGCGTGGGCGCAAGACGTACAGAACGAGGTGCGCCTGGGTGATCTGGAGCTGCCGGCCGAGGCTGCCGATGGTCTTGTTTTCCCCCGACAGGACGACCTGCTGCTACGGCGCGCGATTGAGTTGGCCTCGCAAGGTACAGACGACAATGGGGTGTGGAGCGTGATGCGCGACGAGGCCGTCTCGCGGGCGACGGGTTTCTGGGCGCAAGCCGAGCCGGGGCGCGACGTGGCCTGGCGTACCATCGCGGCGACGCTCGACCTGCTCTCGATCGCGGCGCAGTTGCGGCAGGATCTTGCCAAGGTGTCGAGCAAGGCGACGCCGGGCGAGTTGGTGCGGCGATACGCTGAGGGTTCCCCCGAGTTCGCCCACGGTGCCGGCTCCGGGGGGTGGTACCGTCTGGATGCGCTGCATCGGGAGGTCGAGTACCTGGTGACAGGGCTCGGCGAGGCGTTCGCCGACGGAGGAATGGAGCGGCTATTGCATCGGGCACGCCAGGTCCATCGAGCGGCGGCCGAGGCGCTGAACACGCGCTTCATCGCCGCCATCGAGAAAGTCGGTTTCGAGTTCGCACCGCTCAACCCGCAGGCGGATACGTTCGATCGCCATGTACGCCCGTCCCTTGACGCGGGGCCGGTCGCCTATGTGCTGGTGGATGCCCTGCGCTATGAAATGGGCATGGAGCTGTTCGCGAGCCTGTCGCACGCGGGACGCATGCGCGACGCGCACGCCCATCCAGCGATCAGCGTCGTGCCCACCATCACACCCATCGGCATGGCCGCGTTGCTGCCGGGGGCTGAGGAGGGGGTCAGCCTTGTCCCCGCCAGTGGTGATGTGGCGGCCGTGGTCAAGGATCATGTCCTCAAGAACTACGCCGACCGCAAGGCCCTCTGGAACGACCGCTTCGGCAGTCGCCTCGCCGACCTCACCCTTGGGGAGGTGCTAACCGTGCGCGCGGACAAGCTCAAGAAAACGGTGGCGGGCAAAACGCTGATCCTGGTGCGCTCGCAGGAAATCGACGAGTTCGGCGAACAGGGTAATCCCTACCAGGCCCGTCGTACGATGAGCGAGGTGATCGGCGACGTCAAGAAAGCCGTCAATCTGCTCGCCAACGCCGGCGTGTCCCGCTTTGTCGTCGCCGCCGACCATGGCCATCTATTGTTCGAGGAACTCGGCGATGATCAAAAGATCGACCCGCCCGGCGGCGAGACCGTGAGCTTGCACCGTCGGTGCTGGGTCGGGCGCGGTGGAACCGCAGCGCCCGGCGTGCTGCGCGTGAAGGCTGCGGATATGGGCATGGGCGGCGATCTGGAGCTAGCCTTCCCTCGTGGGCTGGACGCGTTCAAGGCAGGCGGCGCCACGACCTATTTCCACGGCGGCCTCTCCCCGCAGGAGCTAATCGTGCCGGTCCTGACGTTTACGCTCGAAGGCGTGCGGCCCGCGACCGAGGGTTCGACCGGCTTTTCACTCGGTTTCCCACAGGGGAAGATCACGACACGCGTGTTCACCGTGACGGCCCGCTTCGACCAATATCAGCGGGGGCTGCTGGATGATCCGGCCGCACCCGTCACGCGCCGCGTTCGGTGTGACGCCTGGGATGGCAAGAAGAGCGTGGCGCGTCCATTGGCGGCACTCTCCGGCTTCGAGCCCGCCACGGCCGAAGTGGCCCTGGAAACGGGGAGAGACAATTCGATCACGCTTGTGATCGACGACGACATAGAGGGGACGGGGACGCTGCGCTTGCGCCTGCTCGACGCGGAGACGGGCGCGGAGTTGAAGGCAGTGCCGAAGGTAGCATATGATCTCTCATTCTGACACGCTCGACGATAAGGCAAACGTCGTCTTCGGCGGCAAGGTTGTGCGCAAGGACCTCGTGCGACGCGTGAAGGTGGGAGCCAACGTGCCGGTCTACGTGCTCGAATACCTGCTTGGCCGCTATGCGGCCTCCAACGACGAGGCCACGATCCAGGTGGGCCTGCGCGTCGTCGACGACACCCTCTCGCGGAACTTTGTGCGGCCCGACGAGGCCGAGCGCATCCGCTCGCTCGTGAAGGAGCGCGGCAAGCACACCATCATCGACAAGGTGCGGGTGCGTTTGCTCGATAGCGAGGACAAATACTGGGCCGAGTTGGTCAACTTCGGTCACAAATACGTCCATGTCCCAACGCACTACCTCAGCCAGTATGAGCGCCTCCTGGAGGGCGGCATCTGGGCGCAGATTGATCTGGAGTACCATGCCGACGAAGAGGCCGGTGGCCGGCAGCGCCCCTTCGTCATCACAGGCATCAAGCCGATCCAACTCGCCAGCTTTCGTTTGGAGGAGTACATCGAGGGGCGCAAAGCGTTCACGACCGATGAGTGGCTCGACCTGCTCATTCGCACCATCGGCTTCGAGCCGTCCGAGTTTAGCCGTCGCCTCAAGTTACTTTTCCTTCTGCGCCTTGTACCAATGGCGGAACGGAACTACAATCTTGTCGAACTTGGCCCACGCGGGACCGGCAAGAGCTTCGTCTATCGCGAGGTCTCGCCCTACAGCATCCTCGTCTCGGGCGGCCGGACAACGGTCGCCAATCTGTTCTACAACATGGCCAACGGCAAGATGGGCCTTGTCGGGCTGTGGGATGTGGTGGCCTTCGACGAGGTCGCCGGGATTGAGTTCTCCGACCGGACCGCCGTGCAGATCCTCAAGGACTACATGGAGGCGGGCTCGTTCAGCCGTGGACGCGAGGAGTTGGTGGCCGATGCCAGCATGGTCTTCCTGGGCAACATCAACGTGCCGCTAGAGGTGCTGGTGCGCACCGGCCATCTCTTCCAGCCGCTACCCGAGGCGATGCAGGACATGGCGCTCATCGACCGTCTCCACTATTACCTACCGGGCTGGGAAGCGCCCAAGATGCGGTCGGAGTACTTCACCGACCACTTCGGTTTCGTCGTGGACTATCTGGCCGAGGCGCTGCGCGATCTGCGAACGCAGAACTTCACCGATATCATCGATGGGCGCTTCTCGCTCGGTTCGCAACTCAATGTGCGCGACGCCAAGGCCGTGCGCAAGACCGTATCCGGCCTCGTCAAACTCCTGCATCCGGATCGGGAGGTGACCGATGACGAGCTTGCCGAGTATCTGACCCTCGCCTTGGAAGGCCGGCGGCGCGTAAAAGAGCAACTCAAGAAGATGGGCTCCTTCGAGTACTACCAGACCGCGTTTTCGTACATCGATGAGCGGACGATGCAGGAGCACGTCGTTGGTGTGCCAGAACAGACTGGCTCCAATCTCCTCTCGCCCGACCCATTGCCCGCGGGCTCCGTCTACGCCGCAGGTCTAACCTCGGATGACCGTGTAGCGCTGCGCCGCATCGAGGTAGCCCGACTCAGCGGCTCTGGTGGACTCAAGATCACAGGGCAGGTTGATCGCACGGTAAAGGATAGCATCACCACGGCGTTCGACTATGCCCGTGCTCGCAAGCGCGAGTTCGGCATCGAAAAGGAATTAAACAGCTACGATCTGCATGTGCAGATTATCGACCTGATGTCAGGGGGCGAGGGAGGCGGGGTGGGCGTCGCTTGCTTCGTCGCTCTGTACTCGGCATTGAAAGACCAGCCGGTACAACCGGCGATGGTCGTCTTCGGTGACCTCACCATCCAGGGCAACGTGATCGCCGCCCACTCGCTCAACGAGCCGTTGCAGATGGCGATGGACAACGGTGCCCGGCGCGCGCTTATCCCATTGGAGAACAAGCGTAGCTTTTTGGAGGTACCGGGCGACGTCATTGAGCGCGTCGACCCCGTGTTTTACGGCGATCCAATCACGGCAGCCTTCAAGTCCTTAGGATCTAGCTAGCCAATCACCAAGAATACACTTGTTCCATGTAAACCGTTAAGGTGAATTAAGGGGTAAATCCGGTTATGACGACTCGGCCAACGTTTAACGAGCGTGAGCAGCAGGCGACCAACCCCCCGTCGCTTCAGCAAAATGAGATCTCTGCCACATGTCGCGTCCAGATCATGGACGTCTTGATTAATGGGCTTCAAGCTCCACAGCAGCCGGACCCATACATGCCGCTGCCACCTGCTAATGTATGGTGGAACCAAATAGCCCATCGCGCGGCCGTCGGATTAGGGCGAATACGCCTCCACCCTAGTGTTCGCGATCCTCTTGTGGCATGTGGAGAGCAGGTGTTGAACGCACCCCGCCCCGAGGTGCTAACGATCGTTGAGTGCGCGTTGCAGGTGGTCGATACAGACCTGCGAAACCTCGATTACAGCACGAAGCAAATGTACAACTATACTCGATCAGCGGACGATGTGCTTGCTGGGGTAAACGCCCGCCTCCAACAGCACGGCGTCGGCTATGAGTACCGGAATGGCCAAATCGTTTCCATCGATTCTCGGTACATCCACAGTCAAGTAGAAGATCCAGCCTTTATGCTCCTGCAAGAGCCGCAATTCCAGGGGCCGCTCACGGAGTTCCTGCGGGCACACGATCACTATTGTCATAGCCGTTATGAGTCAGCCGTGAACGATGCTGAGAATGCGGTCGAGAGCGTGATTAAATCAATTTGCATGCTACGCATGTGGGTGTACGCACCAACGGCGTCCGCGCAACCGCTCATCAAGGTATTGACTGACAATGGCCTGTTACCATCCTGGTTTGAGTCCGTACTACTAGCGCTGCCCACGCTGCGTAACAAATCAGCAACGGCCCACGGTGCCGGACCTCAATCTGCACCAGTGCCGCGCGAACGAGCTGCTTACGCCCTGCACCTTGCGGCGGCGGACATCGTGTTCCTGATAGAAACGCACAAGGCTCATCCTTAGTCTTGATTCAAAGAGGCTTGACGGTGTTGTACTCGGTGGATGCCTAGGCCGTCAAGGTTGATTACACGTCGCGCAAATTATGTCTATCTCAGTACTCTTATGCGAATGAGTTCCTCTTTTTGTACGATTCTAGAGTAGCGATGTTGTGTCAAGGTTTGCGCCTGTTACAGAATCTGGAAGCGGTAGGACTTGTAACCACGGTCGAGGGTACGGGAGTTGTCCAAAATAGATTCCGTTTAGATCATTTAGGGGTGGTTGGCGGCAGACAAAACCGATCTTGAGCGGCAGATCTACTAATAGCACACTGACATCGAGGGCCATTGTTTTTTGTTCCTGAGAACGTCACACGTTACTTGGGAACCATGCGAAGGCTGCCGCCGTCCCTATCATATCCACCCTTACCAGTGAAAAGGAAAATCACTTGATGAATGATTCAGAAGATCGCGAAGGAGTGATCAATCCGGTGAATTTGCCCCGTGAATTGCGCGACGCGCTGGGACGTACGACGGTTATGGCTCAGGACCTGGGGCACACCTTGTCACGCGACTGGATTTACTTCCCCGAGGACGATCTTACAATGCTTTTTGGAGCCGCATCGCCTCCATGCTTCTCAAACACTTGCGAGGCCTGCTATAAGCGGCTCTATGTGCAAGAGTTGCCCGAAACGATGGAAGGAGATCTGTACGCATTCCGTGGACATCTTCTTACTTATGCTTGTAATCCAGATCGGCTAGATGGAAAGCTAGACGCATATATCAAGCGCGACGACGTGTAGGGTTCTTGGTGATTATTGATCAGGCGTGTTTGTTATCGCACCTAATTGCATACTATGTGCGATAAAGCGGGTAAAGAGGCGCTCGCTCTCGGTTGTGGATGGCTCTTTCCAACCACCATCGCAAACCTGTAAAATACGTACTATGTGCGATAAGGAGCGATCATGCCTCATACCGTTCAGCCTATCCCCCTCGTGCCGACGTTACGAATTGCCACCGAGCGGTTCCTCAGTCGGTCGCGTTTCGCAGCGCGGACGCGTGAGAGCTACGCCCAAGATTTAAGTTCACTTCTCGCTCGCATTGGAGATCAGCCGGTTCGGGCTCTTACACCCGACGCGGCGAGGCACTTTATGGACATGCAGGAGCACCTCTCTGCCACGACATACAATCGACGTTATACTGCCCTGCGGAGCCTCGTGCGCTGGTGTGTGGCACAGGGTTGGCTCGACGATGACCCTCTCACGGGACTGAAGCGACGTGACCAGCCACGCGGAGACCCAAGGGCGCTCGACCCCGAGCACGTTGAGGCCGTGCTGCGCGGTATTCGCGACGTGCGTGACCGCGCCCTCTTCTGGTTTGTGTACGACGGCGGCCTGCGCTGCCGCGAAGCCCTCGCGGCCAACATTGAGGACATCGACTGGATCGAACGATGTATCCGTATCCACGGCAAGGGGGGTAAGGCCCGCGAGATGTTCTTCAGCAGGCGCGTATCCCGGTACCTGGACGACTATCTCAAAGCGCGCGGCGAGCCATCTGTCGGACCACTTTTCATCACGCATCGACGGGCGCGCGCTCCACGCCGCGCCGATCTGGCAGCCGACGGTTATGCGCGGCTCTCCTATCGACAGGCAGACACGTTGTGGAAGGCGTACTCACCGGATTGGGATCTCCATCAACTCCGCCACACGGCAATCACGACACGTGCGGCCCATGGGTACACGGAAGTTGAACTCAAGCGGTTCTCCGGCCACCAATCACTGCGCAGCCTCGAGATCTACATCGCTCACAATCGAGAGTCTGCCAAGCATAAGGCACGCGAGTGGGAACGTCACGACGGTTTGCCGCTGTGATAATCGGATTGCACGTGCACAACGTCATCATTGTGTGCCTGGAGCGCTTCACTCCCTATAATCACCGCCTCCTAGACTGGATCGAGCACATGACCTACACGTAGGGGTCGATGCCGACACCTTTCATGATTGCTTGGTCGCCTAGGTAAGACAAAATGTGCAAAGATAGAGGGTAGTAAAGCTATCTAGTGCCTTAGGCATCCCTTGGTGCAATATCCAAACAAACGTGAACAATAGCTTAATGGAAAGACATACTGGGAGTTACTGGCGTTGAGCAACCAACCTTTTCAAGCAAATGTAGAAGGATTTCGTAAGCATCTCTTAGGTGTAATGATCACGAGTCCCGAGTATGCTACGTTAAGTAACCATTTCGATGCGACTTTGCTCTTAGGAGACCGAGTACTTGCGGCATGCAAAGAGCACCCAGAATTCAATCGAGTATGGGACAAGGCAAACTGCTTGATTGAAGTCGTACATGCTTTAGACCAACCCGGAGATCCAAGCGGAATAGCAGAGAACATCCTAACGTACGTTGAAATTTGGCTCAAAGCGTTGCTGTGGCTCGTTGCTCCTTCTCGATGGGAGCTTCACGTAGGTCACAATCCAACTCTAGCCACGATAATTCAAGAGCTTAGTTTATTAACCCCCAACGAACTTGGCCTCGCAGATGACATGTGGTCTACGATCTCGGATGAAGTCCATCAACTTATCTTTCTTGCGAAACGGTACCGTAATGCAGTAACTCACGAGCCACAAAGCCTTCAATATATCGATAAAGTGAGGTTTCTGCCTGCTGCCCTTGTAGCAATTATTGCTCCTTTATACAAGCATCATGCTTTACTTACGCATAGACTCGAGAGTCTCATCACATATCCATTCGTAGGTCAAGACCTCTACGGCATGCTGCGTACTATGGCGAGTGAACGTAGGGCGCATCTTCAGTATTTTGCGGGCCGTGAAGATTGGGTTGTTGCCCTACAGCAAAAGCTAAATGGTAGCTTAAAAGCTACGGGCGGCTACGTACTACTTAGTGGAGCCGAAGGGAGTGGTAAGTCCGCTCTGTGCGCCAAACTATCAGAGGAATTGACGTCCGCGTCCGATTCCCTTGGCGCACACTCTGCTGTGGTTAGAAGATCAGCGCCATGGCTGCCAGGTGTATTATTTCTATCTGGTAAACAGTCCAACCAACCGCGTGAGATCGTTGCACTATTAGTCGCGCAAGCAAATACGCATTTGCTTAGCCCTGTAGCATTTATAGAGGTTGATGCTCCGTTTGACAGCGATGTATCTGTTCTGGCATACAGTGCCTCCTTTGAGGACGCTTTATTAGTCAACCAAGGTTTTGAGGAAAGAGATTCGCTACGCTCGCGTGATTTTTACAATTCTACACGAGCAGGGAGGGCGAGGACCCAAGCTCGAACTCATTCTGGGGGTAGCCCTCACGGTAAGGATTCTACTAGCAACATGGTCATACTAAAACGTAAGTTATATGAGGCTCTGGACCAAGTGGTTTTGCAGCGTGGCCATGTCATTCTCATTATCGATGCTCTCGATGAAATTAGTGCTGAAGGCACTCAGTTGGGCTTTCTACCCGAACAGCTTCCATCTGGTTGTTCTGCTCTTTTGACTACTCGCCCAGGAACGATTGCTGATACGTGGTTTCAAAATCATCGTGTGGTGGAGAGACTAACACTCACCGATCTGCTTCGTACTGAAATCCCGTTACTTACTAAGGTTAGTGATTCTGCTGGTACTGCGGAAAGGGACTTTAACGATCAAGTTTGGCAAGCTAGCCTAGGATGGCCCCTCCTGGTTGCATCAGCAGCGAGAAGCGTTCGCGAGCACGGGGGCGATTTTACTCAAGCCACAGTAGATCGCAGTGTGGACACCATCCTGCAGAGACAAGCGCGAGAGTGGCGATCAACTAGCGAACAGGGAGATGCAAATAGCTCGTTTGACGTTTTGAAGGAAGTGCTCGCCCTCCTTGCGGTTTTTGAACCCGCAACTCCTATCGACTTGGATGATATTCAAGGATTCATTGAATATCAAGGAACCGTTATCGCTTTAGATGATCTTCGTCATCAATTGCAGTCCGTTGGACCACAAGTCGAAGGACTTGACGTAAGCCGCATCAAATTGCGCCTGAAGACGTTCGCTGATTACGTAAGAACTACTCATCTCTAGTTTCCGCTGCATCAGGCGGCTAGGTCAAGCGGAGCAGCGGCTTCTGGGGCCGCATGCCGCCGCCGTTGGCCCCAGAAGCCGGTGGGTAGATGGTCGGTGCGGACCTTTTTTGTGCGA
>JAABUU010002620.1_pt1 | contig 25067 bp, 19 predicted proteins | sample 5559301 | NCBI WGS metagenome assembly JAABUU01 (sample SAMN10711884, study PRJNA513360) | rock metagenome | isolation source: Antarctica rocks | place: Antarctica: Victoria Land, Richard Nunatak white | reverse complement strand
AGGCTGCTTAGAGCATGTCCGGATCAAACGGCTTCGTTTGGGCCGGACAAATGCTCGCCAAAACAAAGGCTAGAGCGTGTTTGGTGTCTCCACTTGCACCAAACATGCTCTAGCCAGTTCCTTCTCCCTCTCTCTCCGGGAGAGGGCCGGGGTGAGGAAGAACCGCAGGGTAGCAGTTGCCCTGGCCTGGATCCGGTTGCTCCGGCGGCTGCCCTCTCCAATTCTGGTTCCTGGGGCTGACGAAGCCGCCGAACAAGGTTCGGCTGCGCTGCACCGTCGTTGCAGCCAAGCTTGCCGCCCGATCCGCCAAGCTACCCGCGCCCGCCATCCATTCCGGCCGCAGGCCGATGGCGAAGTGTTCGCACGCATCCTGCACAAGGGCGGCGACAGCAGCCTCCACTGCAGGGTCCGCCGCCACGACGGCAAGGTCGTTCACCGGAGCCGGGGCGGCACCCGCCACCCGGTACTCCCAGCCGACGTCCCAGGCAGCCATCGCAAGACCCGCATTCGACTCCGCCCACCTCGCCGCGGCGTGGGCGTGCAACCCGGCTGAAACCCCCTGGAAGGCTGCGGCGTCAAACCCGCGCGCACGCGCCGCCGTCTCCACGAAGCGCGACGCTTCCCGCGATCGTGCGCCCAATGCGGCGCGGGCACCGCCGCGATGCAGGCGACGCAGCGCCTCGACCGCGACAGGCCCTGGGCTGCGGTTCTCGGCCAGCCCGGCGTCAGCGGTCGTCAGCAGCGGCGCTGCCCGGTCCAGCAGCCCGACCTCCGCCAGCAGACGCTCCAGCAGTGGGCGTGGGTCGTGGCGGTCGCGCACGGGGACAACGGCGCAGCGGTCGCCGCAGGCCGCCCGCCATGGCGCTGCCATCCGGTCCAGGTCCAGCCGTGGGCTGCCCAGCCAGGCCGCTGCAAAGGCGGGGAAGGTGCGGCCTTCGCGCAGGAACTGGGTGCGCCAAGTGTAGAGCGAGTTGAGGTAGGCCGCCTGCGGCTTCACCGTCATCACCGCCTCCATCTGGAAGCCTTGGCCAGCGAACAGTGCGGCGAGGCGGCGCGGGATGCCCAGGCTCGGCGATGCCTGGCACAGCCCTTCGTACGACAGAACGACCGTATCGCACGGCGTTTCGCGGAGCTGGGCGGCGAGGTCCTGCAGCAGCTCCTCCCGGTCGCGCCGGGGGCGGCGCCCGTCCAGGGCCTCGCCGAGATACTGGTGGCTAAGGTGCGGGACGGCGGCGCTGCTGGGCGTGAGGTCGGGATACAACACCCCGGCACCTACCAGCGCCGGGCGGAGGCGGGTCAGCACGTGCTGCAGGCTGGTGGTCCCGGTCCGGGGGGTGCCGATGTGGACGATGGCGCGGCGCATGGGTCGGAACAGCCGGGCACCGGGCAGCGGTGTCAAGCGTCTCCGTGGCCTAGCCGATCAGCAGCGAGGCCACCAACGCGCCCCAAATGGACCCCAAGACACCCATCGCGACCACGGCGAAACACTATGGCTTGCCGGCGCGGAACCGGCCTCCGGCTGCTGTCTGGTCCGGGTGGGGGCATCATGCGATGATGGCACGGCGACCCAGGCAGCCGCCTCGTTCCGGCGGTAGCGCCCGGTATGCGCCGCAGCCGCCAGGCAACAGCAGGATCTCATGGAACCCATGTTCATCACCTTTGGCGTGCTGGCGCTGGTCGTGGTCCTCGGCGTAGGGCTGGGGGTGCGCACGGTCCCGCAGGGACAGGTATGGACCGTGGAGCGCTTCGGCGCCTTCACCCGGCTGCTGAATCCCGGCCTGAACCTGATGCTGCCGCTGGTGGAGCGCGTCGGCCACAAGATGAACGTGCAGGAGATCGTGCTCGACATCCCGGAGCAGGCCGTCATCACCCGGGACAACGCCGCCGTCATGGTGGACGGGATCATGTACTACCGCGTGCTGGACCCGGCGAAGGCCGCCTATGGCGCACAGAACCTAGTGCAGGCGCTGACCAGCATGGCGATGACCAACATACGCAGTGTGATCGGCGCGATGGATCTGGACGGCGCGCTGTCGGGGCGCGAGGAAATCAACGCCAAGCTGCTGGTGACGCTGGACCACGCGACGGCGCCCTGGGGGGTGAAGGTGTCCCGCGTCGAACTCCGCAAGATCGAGCCGCCGGCGAACCTCGTCGCTGCGATGAACCTGCAGATGACCGCCGAGCGTGAGCGCCGGGCCACCGTCGCCCGTGCGATGGGCGAACGAGAGGCCGCCATCGCCAAGGCGGAGGGCCAGAAGCAGGCAACGGTGCTGCAGGCCGAGGCCCGGCTGGAGGCCGCGATGAAGGATGCCGCCGCCCGCGAGCGCCTGGCCGAGGCCGAGGCCCGTGCCACGACCGTCGTGGCGCAGGCGGCGCGGGACGGAGGGACGGAGGCGCTGCGCTACTTCATTGCCCAGAGATATGTGGAAGCCGTGGGCCAACTGGCCGCGAACCCGTCCGGGCGCACGCTGGTGATCCCGCTTGAGACCGGCGCGCTGGCTGGCGGCATCGCGCAGGCGATCGAGGCGATGCAACTGCGCCAGCCGTGACGCTGCACATGACCCCGGGCGAGGTCTGGATCATCGCGGGCCTGCTGGGCTGCGCGCTGGAGATGGCGATACCAGGCGTGTTCCTGCTGCCGACCGGGCTCGCGGCGGTGGGGGCAGGCCTGGTGACGATGCTGGCCCAACTGGACTGGCGCGGGCAGGTGCTGGTGTTCCTGGCGCTGATGGCTGTGCTGGTCGGGGCGGCGGCGCTGCTGATGCGCCGGCGGGCAGCGGCGAACCCGGTGAATGCCCCGGCGGCCGGGCTGGTGGGACAAACCTGCAAGGCGCTAGGGTTCGAGGCCGGAGAGGGCCGGGTCAGCCTGGGCGACGGTGCCTGGCCGGCGCGGATGGTGGATGGGTCGGCGCCGGCGGCGGGCGCGCTGTTGCGGGTCATGGGGCTGGACGGGACGACGCTGCTGGTGCGGGGGGACCGGCGTCCCTCCGAGCCTACGGAGCCGCCCGCTGGGCCAAGTAACGCTCCGTAGGCGGCCCCCACAGCCGCGATCCGCCGCTGCCGCTGGCGAACAGCGCGTGCCCATCATACCCGAGCACGCCAGGTTCCACGAACTCCGCCTTACCGCCCGCGGCGGTGTAGGCCGCGTGCATGGCCCGGCCAAGGTCCGGCGAGAAGAAGCTGTCGTTGGTCGCATAGAGCCAGAGCATGGGAATGGCCGCCGTGGCGCCGAGCGTCCCCGCGTCCCTGACCATGCGGTCCGCGTGGCAGACCTGGCCGATGTTGCCACCGATGCGCCCGCCGATGCCGCCGGACACGTTGACCACGGCGGACACCTTGGGATGAGGCTGGCTGTTGTAGGCGATGGCGGTGTAGCCGCCGGTGCTGCCGCCGGCCACCACGGCGCCGTCCGGTCGGGCGCCGGGCAAGGCCGTCGCATAGTCCACGGTCGCAGCGACGTCGCGCGCCGATTCGAGCGCAATCACGGCGGGCTGCAGGTCGTTGCAGCCGCGCAGGCCATGTGGCCCTAGGGCCAGGTAGGCGCTGTCCCGGCCGCCCGTCGCGCCATAGCCGCGCCGGATCGGCATCACGACCATGTAGCCGCGGCGAAGGAACCACTCAGGGGTCTCGCCGTCGCAGGCGTCCGGCTGCAGGATCACGCGCGTTAGGCCGGTGCCGTGGTTGAGGACCGCGACGCGGGCGGGCGCGTCGCCGTCCGGACGGCAGATACGGGCATATAACAGGCGCGGGGTGCCGTCCTGGTCCTGCATCGGAATCCAGTGCGCCTGCTGCCGCCAGCGGCCTTCGGCCTGGCCAACCGGGCCTGGGCCGGTAGGGCGCGCGATAGGGGCAGCGCAGGCGGAAAGCAGGACAATGCCTGCGGCCAGCAGCAGCCTTGCCGCGCTAGAACCCACGCGCTGACGCCGAAGCGCCTGACGCGAGGCCAGTTGGCCCCAGCCCTCGCCCTGCAACTCAGCCCTCCTTCCCAAGCGTGTCCTGCACCGCTTGACCGCGTCTGATTTCCTCCGACGCCTTGGCCGCGGCATTGCGGAGCGGCCCCTCACACAAGGGCTGGCCGATGCGGGATGCCGGTGCAGCCTTCACAGTGGAGACCCCGCCCCTGCCCCTACCGAAGCACCCGCGCCCGGATTGTCCCATCAATCGCGCACAGCGCCCCCAGCACCTCCCCGCACAGCGACGGCTCGCCCTCCGCATCAATCATCACGTATCCCAGCTCCCCGTCCGTCTGCAGCGACTGCGCCGACACGTTCAGGTTGCGCTCGCTGAAGATCGCGTTCAGCCGGCCTAGCACGCCGGGCACGTTGTGGTGGACGTGCAAATAGCGGCTATGCCCGGCCAGCCGCGGCTGCTCGACGTGCGGGAAGTTCACCGCGCCGCCGGTGGACCCCGCCTGCAGGAAGCCCAGCAGCTTGCGCGCTACCTCTTCGCCGATGCGCTCCTGCGCTTCTTCGGTCGAGCCGCCGATGTGCGGCGTCAGGATCACGTTCGCCAGGCCTTGCAACGGTGAGCTGAATGCCTCACTGGCCGACTTCGGCTCACGCGGGAACACGTCCACCGCGGCGCCCGCCAGGTGCCCGGAGCGCAGCGCCGCCGCCAGCGCATCCAGGTCCACGACGCTGCCGCGGCTGTTGTTGATCAGGTATGCGCCGGGCTTCATGGCGGCGATCTCGGCTGTCCCGATCATGCCCTTGGTCGCGGGGGTGTCGGGCACATGCAGGCTGACGACGTCGGAGATCGCCAGTAGCTCGCCCAGCCTGCCCAGCACGGCGGTGTTGCCGGTGCGCAGCTTGTCCGTACGGTCGAAGTAAACGACCCGCATCCCCATCGCCTCGGCCAGCGTCCCAAGCTGACTGCCGATGTTGCCGTAGCCGACGATGCCCAGCGTCTTTTCACGCACCTCGTAGCTGCCGGTGGCGGACTTGTCCCAACCGCCGCGGTGCGCGCTCTCGCTACGCGGCAGGATGCGGCGGAGCAGCATGACGATCTCGCCGATGGTCAGCTCCGCCACGCTGCGGGTGTTGCTGAACGGGGCGTTGAGAACGGGGATGCCCAGGGTGCGCGCGGCGTGCAGGTCCACCTGGTCCGTGCCGATGCAGAAGCAGCCCACCGCCATCAGCGGCCCCGCCGCCGCCAGCACCTCCGCCGTCAGTTGCGTGCGGCTGCGTATGCCCAGCACATAGGCGCCGCGGACGGCGTCCAGCAGCGCAGCCCCCTCCAGCGCCTTGCCGTGGCGGACGATGTCGGTGTAGCCGGCGGCCTGGAACAGCTCGACCGCGGTTTGGCTGATGCCCTCCATCAGCACGATGCGCGTGGCGTCCGGGGTAAAGGGCGGCGGGGCAGCGACCCGGGCCGCGGTGATCAGTCCATCCATGTTGCATCCTTTGCTGCTGCACCCGCCGGAGCGGCCACGCGTATCATGGCGCTTGCCGCGCCGCAGCCATGACTGCTGCACTGCAAGGCCTCGAAGAAGAATTGGTCGGCGAAGCCGTCTGTGCAGTTAGTAGCGAACCCGACCGCGGCATCCCTGTCATGCAGCAGATGCAGGCGGCGCAGCACGTTGCGCCCCGGATGGTTCAGGCCCCAGCCGGCGGCCAGCGCGTTGCGGTTCTTGGCCGGGATCGTCCAAGGTTGCGTCCGGGCCGGCACCGCTGCAGCGGCAGCAGCGATGCCCGTATCTAGGCCGCGGCTCCTTCCGGCGGCGGTCCCTCCTTTGTCTGGCAGCCTACCGTATGAGACGAAGGTGGCGATGGATCGGACAGGCCGGGTCATGCGGAGGTTCCAAGCATGACGGTTCGTCACGGCGTTGGCGCGGGTTGTCAAGGTTGTTGCAGGACTGGCAGGGAAGCAGGATGACCAGGCGCCGCTGCTCCTTTCCCCGGGCAGGCGCACGCGGGGCCGCCTGCATTTCACGCTCTTGTATCGGCACACCCCTTCCGCTGCGCCCTCCGCCGCTGCACCCTGGCCCGAAACCGGGAGGACCGCCCATCCATGACCGACTATCTCGTGATCGGCGGCGGCACCGCCGGCTGCATCCTGGCCGCGCGGCTGTCCGAGGACCCCGGCACGTGCGTCACCCTGCTGGAAGCCGGGCCGGAGGACCGCGATCCCTGGATACACATCCCCGCCGGCTACGCCCGGCTTTTCGCCACCGGCCGCTACGACTGGCGCTTCGCCACCGAACCCGAGCCGGAGTTGGGAGGCCGCAGCGTCAACTGGCCGCGCGGCCGGGTGCTGGGCGGGTCCGGGTCCGTCAACGGCCTCGTGTATCTCCGCGGCTCGCCGCACGACTATGACCGCTGGGCGCAGGCCGGTGCGCGGGGCTGGTCGCATGACGACGTGCTGCCAGTCTTCCGCCGGATCGAGAACTGGGAAGGCGAGCCCGGCGTCACCCGGGCGTCAGGCGGCCCGATCACCGTCAGCGAGCCGCGCAGCCTGTCACCGGGTGCCGCTGCCTTCATCGAGGCGTGCGCTGCCCTGGGGTATCCCCGGCACCGCGACATCAACGACGGTGCCATCGAGGGCGTAGCACCCATCCAGATGAACGTCCGCCGGGGCCGCCGGGCCAGCACGGCACAGGCGTATCTGCGCCCGGCCCGGCAGCGGTCGAACCTGCAGGTGCTGACCGGCGTCACCGTCCAGCGCCTGCTAATCCGGGACGGCCGCGTGCTGGGCTGCGTCGCCCGCCGCACGGACGGACCGCCATTCGAGGTCCATGCAGCGCGGGAGGTCGTGCTGTGCGCCGGCTCCATCATGTCGCCCCATCTGCTGATGCTGTCCGGCATCGGCGACGGCGCTGCGCTGCAGCAGCACGGCATCCCCGTCGTGCTGCACCGCCCGGCAGTGGGAGCGAACCTGCAGGACCACTTCATCACCCGCTTCGGCTACCGCACCCGTCCCGCCGGCACGCTGAACGAGATCACGGCGAGCAGGCTACGCATGGGCGTGATGGCCCTGGGATACGCGCTGCGCCGGCGCGGGCCGATGGCGGTCGGAGCAACGGAGGCCACGCTGTTCGCGCGCGTGACGCCCGGCGCCGAGGAGGCGGAGGTGCAATACCAGTTCATCAACTTCAGCCTCTCGCCCGGCGGCGGCTACGTGCTGCCGAGGCACCCCGGCTTCATGTTCAACTTCGGCCAGTGCCGCCCGGACAGCCGCGGCACGCTGACGCTGCGGGACGCGGACCCGGATAGCAAGCCGGTCATACGCGCCAACTATCTGTCCGCCCCCGGGGACCAGCGGGTGATGCTGCTGGCGGCGCAGGTGGCAAGGCGCCTGGGCCGCACCGCGCCGTTCAAGGACCTGGTTCTGGAGGAGCTGGCACCGCCGCCGGAGGTCGAGGGCGACGACGCCATGCTGGACTACATCCGCGCGACCGGGACGACAGTCTATCATCCCTGCGGCACCTGCCGCATGGGCGGGGATGACGGCGCCGTGGTGGACCCGCAATTGCGGCTGCACGGCCTGGACGGGCTGCGGGTGGCAGATGCCTCGGTGATGCCGCTGGTGCCGTCGGGGAACATACAGCCAGCGGTGATGATGGTGGCGGAGCGGGCGGCGGACTTCATCCGGGGCTAGAACCTGCTCCGCGTCCCACCTCTACGCGGCTTGCGGCTCCTCCTTGGCGAGCGCCTCGTCCATTTCCGGCGCTTCGAGCTGCCAGGGCACCACCAGCACGGACACGTCGGGGCCGCCATGCCGGAGCAGTTGCGTCCGCAAGCGCTGCGCCCGGCGCGTATGCAGCGCCGCCTCCCACCAACGCCCGCCCGCCAATTCGCTGAGTACCACGATGACGGGCCGCCCGGGGCAGCGGCGCTGCATTGCCATGACCTCGCGCAGCAAGGGGGCCAGCACGCTGCGGTAGGGCGATGGCTCGATCACCAGGGCCGGCGCGGGCAGCCCGGCCGCCGTGGCTGGCCGCTCGACGAACCGCACCCATTCCCCGCGCAGGCGCGTCTCATGCTCCCTGGCATCCGGCCCTTCCAGGTCGGTCAGGTGCAAAGCCACCACGTCCGGCGACAGCCGGGCGGCAATCTGCACGGCACGTTGGGCCATGTGGTCCCAGCGCTCCAGCGGGATCACGGCCACCGGTGGCGCGTGGTGGCGCATGTCCATCTCCCGGCGGCTGCCGCCCAGGACTTGGCGCTCCTGGTCCCGGTAATAGCGCCGGATCAGCTTGAGCAGCATCAGCGTGAGCGGGATGATGACGATCGTCAGCCAGGCGCCCTCGGTGAACTTGGCGGCAAGGATGATCGCGAGCGCAGTGCCGGTCGTGAGCGCGCCGACGCCGTTGATCCATAGCCGCACCCGGTCGGCATGCCCCCGCCCTTTCTGCTGCCAGTGTCGCGCCATGCCGGCCTGACTGAGCGTGAATGACAGGAATGCCCCAACCGCGAACAAGGGTATCAGCCGGTCGGTGATGCCGCCGAACGCCGCCAGCAGCGTACCTGCGCCCAGCGTCAGGAACAGCACCCCGGCCGTGTAAACCAGCCGCCGGCCCGGCAGCGCAAACGCCTTCGGCAGGTAGCTGTCAGACGCCACCAGTCGGCATAGCCGGGGAAAGCCGACGAAGCTGGTGTTGGCCGACAAGCAAAGCACCGCCAGCACGCTGGCGATGGTTACATAATACAGCCAGCCCCGCCCCCAAACGGCGGCGACAAGCTGGGATATGACGCTCTGGTAACCGTCCGCCGTCTCGTCCATCGCCGTGATCCCATAGGCGTGCGCCAGGTATGCGATGCCGAGCAGCAGCAGCCCGAGGATGCCGCAGATCGCCGCCAGCGTGCGGTGGGCATACTTCACCGTCGGCTCCTTGAATGCGCCGACGCCGTTGCTGACGGCCTCCACCCCGGTCATCGCCGTGCAGCCTGCGGCGAAGGCGCGCAGCACCAGCCACAGGGTCAGCCCCTCGGTGGCGCCAGACGAGGTAGGCGGGGCCTCCACGGGTTGCGGTTGGCCGCCGCCGGCCCACGCCGCCCAGGCGCCCGCGGCCAGGATGAAAAACAGGCTTGCGATGAACAGGTAGGTGGGCACGGCAAGCGCCAGCCCGGCCTCCTTGGTGCCGCGCAGGTTCACCAGTGTAATGAGCACCAGTATGCCCAGGCACAGCGGCAGGGTATATTGGTGCAGCACTGGCGCCGCGGACGTGAGCGCGCCGACGCCGGCCGAAATGCCGACGGCGACGTTCAGCATATAGTCCACCATCAGCGCCGCCGCGGCGAGCAGCCCGGCATTGTGCCCGAGGTTCTCGCGAGCCACCGTGTAGGAGCCGCCGTTGCTGGGATAGGCGGCGATGGTCTGCCAGTAGGACAGGAACAGTACCGCCAGCAGCAGCAGGATGGCCCAGGTGATCGGCTGCACTGCCGCAAGCCCCGCCGTGCCCACGCCTGCGAGCACAGTCAGCATGGCTTCCGGCCCATAGGATGCCGAGCCTAGCCCGTCTAGGCCCATGGCCGGCACGCCCTCTAAGGCGCCGATCTTGCGCCCCTCCGCCTCGCGGTTGGCGAGCTTGCGTCCGAGCAGCAGCGTAGTCAGGGACATGCGGGCCTCATAGGGAAAGGAACTCTGGTCAGAGTTGTCCGGGAGCCAACGCGCTAGCGCCTGCAAAGGTTGGCAAGGCAATGGCGGTGCAGTCCCGTCCGCGGGAGACTGTCAGGGTCCCTGTGTTTCCGCCGGGCTGGCCGTCGCTGGCTGTGCTACGGCAACCCGCACGCCTTGGGCCAAGAAGCGTGCCGCTGCTAGGCGGCCGGCGGCGACGGCGCCCCTACCCCACCAGGGTCCGCAGCTTGGCGGCGATGGCGTCGGGCGTGGTTTCGTGGGTGAAGTTGGCGACGAACTCCCCGCGTGGGTCCATTACGTAGATGATGCTGCTGTGGTCCATTTCGTAGTCGCCATCGGCCCGGGGATGCCTGGCGTAATAAACCCGGTAGGCCTTGGCTGCCGCAGCCACCTGCTCCGGCGTGCCGCTCAGGCCGGTGATCGGGGCATTGAAGGCGCGGACGTAGTCTTGCACCACGGCTGGCGTGTCGCGCTCGGGGTCCACGGTGATGAACAGGGCGGCAACCTTCGCCCGTTCCGCCGGAGTCAGGCCGTCCAGCGCGTTCGCCATGTCCTGCAATGCGGTCGGGCAGGCGTCGGGGCAGCGGGTATAACCGAAATAGACCAGCATCCAGCGCCCGCGGAAGTCGGCGTCGGTCACCACCTTGCCGTCGCCGCCCTGCAGGCGGAACGGGCCGCCGATGCCGACACTGCCTCCCGAATCCCGGCGCGTGCCCATCCATGCCGCAGCACCAACCAGCCCGGCGGCGAGCACGCCCGCCGGGGTCAGCATCAACAACCTGCGCCGGTCCATCAATGCATATGTCCCGACGATGCGCTTGCACCAGCGCCCGGCGGCGCGGATGCACCCACCGGCGCCACCCTCACCTGCAGGTCAAGCGGCGGGGCTGATCGGAACCGGAGCTGCATCGGGATTACCTGTCCGGCCACCAGGGGCTGCTTCAATTCCACGAGCATGATGTGGTAGCCGCCGGGCGCCAGCGCCACCACCTTGCCCGCCGGCAGCGCCAGGCCGCCCTCCACTTCGCGCATCCGCATCACGTTCCCGTCCATACGCATCTCGTGGACTTCCGCCCGCCCGGCGACGGGGCTGCTGACTCCCACCAGCCGGTCGTCACCTGGGCTGATGAGGGTCACATAGGCACCGCCCACCTTCTGCTGCGGCGCAGTGGCGCGTGCCCAGGCCTGTTCGGCACGGATGGCGGCGGCCTGACCAGGGTCGGTCTCACTGACCTTGAGGGCATCGGCGCCCGCGGTTTGCCGCCCAGCCCGGGCGATGACGGCATGCCTTGCAACGGTGTAGGCGACTGCGGGAAGCAGTCGGGGAAGGTGGAGCGGCGCGGACACTGGCTTCACCAGGCCGGCGGCGAGGGGCCGCAATGGCGCGTCCTGGCCGGCAGCGGAGTGCAGGGTGACGACGCCGCGGTTGCCGTCTGCAGCTTCGGTATCCGATGGGCGCAAGCCGGGCGCCGCGGCTGCGCTTGGACCGTCTCCAGGTCGGCAATCCGTCAAACGGTGGGCAGATGCCGCGCTGGGCAGGAGTGTAGAGGCCAGCAGGGCAGCGAGCACGAGGCGGCCCGGCAGCAGTGCGGTAAGGGTGCTGCCCAAGGCAAGCGTGCGGCGGCGCATTGGCCGTAAGAGGAAGCTGGTCATAGGGGTCCATCCGGTCAGAGCACGGGAGCGGCCGCCCAGTGAGGTCGGCTGCAAACAGGCGGTCAGACGGGGTGGGCAGGTGGTCCGGTCGGAGGGGTGGCAGCTCGGGCCGGGTGCGGCGGCCCGGTTGCCGGCGGGGGAAGCGCCGCACGACCGGGCAGCCGTGCCGGCACAAGCAGCGGCAGGTCGCAGGAGGGAGGGAGCGCCGCCGGACCGGCCATGAAGCAAGCCGAACACAGGAGGCAGGCATGGTCATGGGCCGGCGCCTTGGACGGGTCCTGGCCCGCCGGACCGTCCGGAACGCCGCTGCCGTGACAGATCGCCGCGCCCTCCAGCCCGGCAAAATCTACTGGCGCAGTCTGGGCGCTTGCGGTGGGAATGCCTGCCCCGAGCAGGCGTGCCAACAGTACCAACACCGCCAGAATCAAGCGGCACATGCTGATCCCGTCGGCCTTGGCTGAGGTCTGAGCAACCATTATGCTTTCATGTTGCCCTGATCTGTGCTGGCCCGCAACAAGGATGGTGACGAGCGGTCTCCTTACTGCAAGGGTAGGTTGGCCCCCTACTCCGCCGCCTCGGCCGAAACCGCCGCCGGCCGCCGCGCCCGCAGCCGCCGTATCCGCCGTGCATCCGCGTCCAGGATGCGGAACTCCAGCCCCGAGGAATGGCTGAAAACCTCCCCTCGCGCTGGCACCCGGCCCGCAAGCGTGAATACCAGGCCGCCGATGGTGTCTATGTCGGCCTCCCGCTCCTCGTCCGTCAAGGTGGAACCCAGCCGCGCCTCGAAGTCCTCGATGGGCAGGCGGGCATCCAGATCCAGGGCGCCGTCCGGACGCTCAATGATCATCGGGCCTTCGACCTCGTCGTGCTCATCGGCGATGTCGCCGACGATCTCCTCCACCAGGTCCTCGATGGTCAGCAGGCCGTCTATGCCGCCGTATTCATCCACCACGAGCGCCAAGTGCATCCGGGCCTGGCGCATCTGTAGCAGCAGGTCCAGCACCGGGATTTGCGGCGCCACCATGAGCGGCCGGCGCAGCAACGTCTCCAGCTTGAAGGCGTCGGGGCGGCCGACATAGGAAAACACGTCCTTGATGTGGACCATGCCCAGGATGTCGTCGAGCTGCTCGCGATAGACCGGCAAGCGGGAATGGCCCTCACGACGTATCTGGTCCTGCGCCTGTTCCAGCGTCACGTCCACGGGAATGGCGATGATGTCGGCGCGGGGGATCATCACGTCGTCGGCCGTCATGCCGCGCAGGCGCAGCACGTTGGCGATCAGCGCGCGTTCCTGCCGGTCCAGCTCCGGGGCGGTGCCGTCGGTTTGGCTGTCGTCAATGGATTGCTGCACCAACTCGGCGATGCTGTCCCGCACGTTGCCGTCGCGGTGGCGGCCGCGAAACCGCTGGCGGACGCGGTGCAGGATGCTGCGGCTGCTGGGAAGGCTGGCGCTCACCGTTGCCGCCACGGATTGGGGACGCCGATGCCATGCAACAGGCGGGCCTCGGCCATTTCCATCCGCCGGGTTTCCCCGGCGCCGTGGTGGTCGTGGCCGTCCAGATGCAGGGCACCATGGACGACCAGGTGCGCAAGGTGGTGCGCGGGACGACGGCCAGCTTCGTATGCCTCGCGCCGCACGACGCCAAGCGCTAGCACGATGTCGCCGCCGTCGAAGGTAAGCACATTGGTCGGCTTGTTGCGCCCGCGATGCCGGGCATTGAGGCGCTTCACCTCGCGGTCAGACGCCAGAACCACGGCACCGACGCCGCCCGCAGCCTTTGCAGCGCGGGAGGCAACAGCCTCGGCCCCAGGCACAAAACGCCGCCATCTCGCATCCAGCACGATAACAGGTGGCCCCGCCGAAGCGGGGCCGGGTCTAGGGCTAGGTTCCATTGGTGTCCTGATGGTCCGCCGGCGGCTCGCGCCGCGGACGGGGGTTGCTGCGCGGACCGTTCTGCCCGACCTCGGGCACCCCGGCATCCCGTTGCGCCTGCGCCCGTTGCTCATACGCATTCACAATTGCCGCGACCAGCGGATGCCGCACGACGTCCCGCACGCCGAAGCGGGTGATGCCGATGGTCGGCAACCCTTCCAAGGTGTCCAGCGCGTCGCGCAACCCGCTGCGCTGGCCCGGCGGCAGATCTATCTGGCTGAGGTCGCCGGTGATGACCATGCGCGTCCCCTCGCCCATTCGGGTCAGGAACATCTTCATCTGCACGGGCGTGGTATTCTGCGCCTCGTCCAAGATGACGAAGGCATGGGCCAAGGTGCGCCCGCGCATGAACGCCAGCGGCGCAACCTCGATTTCGCCAGTGCCCATGCGGCGGATCACCTGGTCGCCGGGCATCATGTCGTGCAGCGCGTCGTATAGCGGCCGCAAATAGGGGTCCACCTTGTCCTTCAGGTCGCCGGGCAAGAAGCCCAGCCGTTCTCCAGCCTCCACCGCCGGGCGCGACAGCACGATGCGGTCCACCCTGCCCGCCTGAAGCATGGCCACCGCCTGCGCCACGGCAAGGTAGGTCTTGCCGGTGCCAGCCGGACCGATGCCGAACACCATCTCGTGGCGCTGCAGCATCTCCATATAAGTGGTTTGGCCTGGGCTGCGGGGGCCGACAGCGCCGCGGCGGGTCTGTATCGCCGGCAGGTCGGACAGCGGCAAGCGCGGATCGGGATCAGCGTCCATCATGCGGATCGCCGCGTCCACATCGCCGCGGCTAACGCCTTTGCCCTGCTCTAAGCGTTTATACAGCCCTGTCAGCGCCAACTCGGCCGCCTGGACCCGGCTGGGATCGCCGCTAATAGCGACTCGGTTGCCGCGGCTCGACAATCGGACGCCTAGCCCTTGTTCCAGGCGGACCAAGTTGCGGTCATGGTCGCCGAATAACAACGGCAGCAGTGCATTGTCGTTGAATTGCAGGGTGACGGCCTTGGGCGCCGCCGGTGCAGCCTGGGAAGCCTGGGAAGCCGCGAGCATGTTCAAGCGGGGATTAGCTCCTGGGTAAGGGTTCCTGACAACGATGTAGGCGTTCCATGCACAATCACCACCGGCACGACCTGGCCGATCAGCGTGGCCGGAGCCTGTACATGGACGGGCTGAAGAAAAGGTGAACGACCCGACAACTGCCCCGGCCGCCGGCCCGGCCCGGTGAACAGCACCTCTAGCGTTTGGCCCTCGGCCGCCGTGTTGAACGCCGCCGCCTGCTCACGCAGCAGCGCCTGCAACGCCTGCAGCCGCGCATCCTGCACCGCAGCGGGCACCTGGCCCGGCGCCCCGGCGGCCGGCGTGCCGGGCCGAGGCGAGTAGGCGAAGCTATAGGCCTGCACGAAGCCGACCCGGCGGATCAGGTCCAGCGTCGCCTCGGCGTCCGCATCGCTCTCGCCGGGATGGCCGACGATGAAGTCGGATGCCATCGCCAGGTCCGACCGGGCATCGCGCAGGCGGTCCACCAGGCGCAGGTAATCGTCGCGGGTATGCCTGCGGTTCATCGCCTGCAGGATGCGGTCAGAGCCGGACTGCACCGGCAGATGCAGGAACGGCATCAGCTGCGGCACGTCCCGGTGCGCGGAAATCAAGTCGTCCCCCATGTCGCGCGGGTGGGACGTCGTGTAGCGCAGGCGTTCCAAGCCTGGGATCTCCGCCAGCGCCTGCACCAGCCGGCCGAAGGTCCACGATCCGCCGCCGGGGGCGTCGCCGTGCCAGGCGTTCACGTTCTGGCCGAGAAGGGTGATCTCCCGCGCCCCCATCGCCACCAGACGCCGCGCCTCGGCCAGCACGGCCAGGGATGGCCGGCTGCTTTCGGCGCCGCGGGTGTAGGGCACGACACAGAACGAGCAGAACTTATCGCACCCTTCCTGCACCGTCAGGAACGCAGTGACGCCGGGTGGGGTGGTGCTGTCCGGCAGATAGTCGAATTTTGCCTCAGCCGGGAAGTCAGTGTCTATCACGTGCCCGGCGGCGCGGCTGGCGCGGGCCACCATCTCCGGCAGGCGGTGATAGGTCTGCGGACCCAGCACGATGTCCACGAACGGCGCCCGGGTCAGAATCTCCTTGCCCTCCGCCTGCGCCACGCAGCCGGCGACGGCCAGGATGGTGCCCTGCCCAGCCTCCGCCCGCGCGGTTTTTACGGCACGCAGGCGGCCCAGCTCGGAGAACACCTTCTCCGCCGCGCGATCTCGGATGTGGCAGGTGTTCAGGATCACCATGTCGGCGTCGTCGGGCGTGGCAGTCGGGACATAGCCCAGCGGCGCCAGCACGTCGGTCATGCGACCGCTGTCATACACGTTCATCTGGCAGCCCCAAGTGATGACGTGCAGACGCTTGGTGTTCGAAGCCGCCCGGCCGGTCGTCGTTGTCACGCAAAAATCTCCCTCGCCCGGACCTGACCGGACGCTTGGTGCGGAGCAATGGGCATTCGCCCGGCAGGGGTCAAGCGGCGCAGCGTTTTGGAGTCCTTTTAGTAGGGCGTGGGGAGTGTGGGGCCGGGAGGGGACGGGCTGTCAAGGAAAAGCCCGTCTTGCGGAGGGAGCAGGCGCAATAAGCTGCCCCGTCACGCAAACGCCGGCTGCTCGGCCCCAGCATCCGGCACGGGCGCAACCACCCGCACCGGGCGGTTCTGCCGCAACGTCGCGGCACCGTCGGCGACCACCTGCCACACTGCCCGTGTCAGCGCCTTGCGGTCCGGATACGCCGCCGGGTCCATCGGCGCATGCAGCAGCACCGTCGCCCGCAGGCCGCGATGCTGCGCCAGGCGCCAGAAGTGGCTGGCCAGGTCCATGTCGCCATACCAGGCGAACACCGGACGGCTCGCTCGGCCCATCGGCAGCCCGGCCAACTGGTCGTAAACCACCGAAACCGGCTGGACCAAGGGGCGCGGCGACCCGGCCCGGTCCTCTACGACCGAGAAGAACACCGACCGGAACGGCAGCACCCGGGAGCCGTCGGAGCTGGTGCCCTCCGGAAACAGGATCAGGCTGTCGCCAGCGTCCAGGCGCCCCCGCATCGAGTCGCGTTCCTGCCCGGTGTTGCTGGCGCGCCGGCTGACGAACACGGTGCGGCCCAGGCGGGCGATGGTGCTGACCAGCGGCCAGGTCCCGACCTCCTGCTTGGCGACGAAGCAGGCTTCCAGGGTGCCGCCCAGGGTCAGGATGTCGAGCCATGACGAGTGGTTGGAGGCGAACACCAGCGGCCGCCCGTCCAGCCGCCGGGCCGGGGTGCCGATGACACGGACCTGCAGCCCCATCAGGCGGCACAGGCTGGCCCAGTACAGCCGGGCCACCACCACCTTGCCGCGCCCCGGCAGCAGCAGCATCGCCGCTTGCATCATCCCCATCGGCAGCGTCCACAGCAGGATGGAGGCGCCCCGCAGCACGGCACGGACTGGACGGCGTCCGGAAAAGCGCGGCGCCTCCGGCGTGGGCGGCACAGTGATCAGACCGGGTTGGCGCACGCGCCGGAGCGGAAGCTTCATGACGCGGGAATACCAAACGGTGTGTGTCGGAACAACGACGGCGGCGTGACAACCTTGGGATGAACATACGATCCCGTGTAACCCTTGCACCTCTCCCGGGGTTATAGGTCAGCATGAGCCTCCGTCCCGCCTTACGCCATGCTGCAGTAATCGCGGCGGCCCTGCTTGCCGCACCCAGCGCCAGGGGCTCGGACCCGCAGCCCTATACGGTCGAGCTGGCGGACACCGGCAACGGCGCGCTGGACCAGGCACTGCGCGACAGCAGCAACTTAATCAAGCTGCGCGAAAGCGCGCCGGCCGGGCCATTCGCCCTGGTAATGCGGGCACAGGGCGACGCCGGGCGGCTGACGACAGCGCTGAACAGCTACGGTTATTATGCCGCCAAAGTGTCCATACGGATCGCCGGGCGGGACGTGGCCGACCCTGCCCTGCCCGCGGCGCTGGAAGCGGCGACGGCGCCGGTGCGCGTGGACGTCGGCATCCAGCCCGGCACGGTGTTCCGCCTGCGCCGTGTCACCCTGGACGGCAACGTCCCGCTTGAGGGCCGCGCCGCGCTGAAGCTGGAGGAAGGCGCCCCCGCCGTTGCCTCGGACGTCCTGGCCGCCCAGGGCCGGGTGCTGGACGCCCTGCGCAAAAGCGGCCACGCGCTGGCCAAGGTGGACGCCCCGGTCGTCATGCTGGACCCGGCGGCGCAGATGCTGGACGTGTCCTACAAGGTGGACGCGGGGCCGCGGGTGAACCTTGGGCCTATCGGCATCGGCGGGCTGGACCGGGTGGACCCGGCCTTCGTGCGCCGGCGGCTGCTGGTGCATCCGGGCGAGCGGTTCGACCCCGACAAGATCGAGGAGGCGCGGCAGGACCTCGCCTCGCTCGGCGTCTTTGCCACCGTGCGAGCGCGTGCGGCGGAGCGGCTGAATGCCGCCGGGAACCTGCCGCTCGACTACGACGTGACGGAGCGCCCGCGCCACGCCGTCGGCTTCACCGCGGCGTTCTCCACCGACCTGGGCGCCAGCGCCGGCGTCACCTTCCAGCACCGCAACCTGTTCGGCCAGGCGGAGCAGCTTAACCTGGGCGCGGCGGTGACGGAACTGGGCGGCAGCGCCAGCCGGGGCCAGGGCTACAACGTGACGGCATCCCTGCTGAAGCCGGACATTTGGGCGCGCAACCAGAACGTCCAGTTGAACCTGCAGGCGATCAAGGAGAACCTGGACGCCTACAACCGCACGGCGGTGCTGGCTGGGGTGACGCTCAGCCGCAAGTTCTCGCAGGCCTGGACCGCAAGCATCGGCGTGCAGGCGCAGCAATCGCGCATCCAGCAGGAGAGCACGACCCGGGACTACACCCTGGCGCAACTCCCCATCGGCCTGCGCTACGACAGCACGGGGCCGGAGGGGCTGTTCGAGCCGACGCACGGCATCAAGGCCGCCGCGACCGTCACGCCCACGGCCTCCCTGGCGGGGACCGGCGGCAACTTCACGATCGTGCAGGTGCAAGGCTCCACCTACCTTAACCTGGGCGCGCCGGGCCGGAGCATCCTGGCCCTGCGCGGCCTCGTAGGCACGGTTCAGGGCGCCAGCACCTTTGCTCTGCCGCCGGACCAGCGCTTCTATGCCGGCGGCAGCGGCACGGTGCGGGGCTACAAGTATCAGTCGGTCGGCCCGCAGTTCGCGGACAGGCGGCCCACCGGCGGCACCTCCATTACGGCGGCGACTGTGGAGTTCCGCCAGCGCATCGGCGAAAGCTTTGGTGCAGTGGCGTTCGTGGATGCCGGCCAGGTCAGCACCAGCAGCGCCGGGTTAGGCAGCCTCCGGGCCGGGGCCGGAGTCGGCGCGCGCTACTACACCGCCATCGGCCCGATCCGGCTGGACGTTGCGGTGCCGCTCAACAAGCGGAACGGCGATGATGCGTTCGAGGCTTACATCGGCATAGGGCAGGCATTCTGATGCGCAGGGTTCGGAAGGTTGCGCTGTGGGTGCTGGCTTTGCTTGTCGCGGTGCCGGTACTGGCGGTTGCGGCGCTGCTGATCGGCCTGAACATCGGGCCGGGCCGGGTGGCGGCGGAGCTGCTCGTCGGACGGCTGACCGGCGGCCAGGTGGTCCTGGCCGGCCTGCACGGGCGCTTTCCGGACCGGCTGCGGCTGGCGCACCTGGAGGTGCGGGACACCGGGGGCGCCTGGCTCCTGGCGGACGACGTGGCGCTGGACTGGTCGCCGCTGGCGCTCGTGCACCGTACGGCGTCCGTGGACCTGCTGACGGCGGCACGGGTGCAGGTGCCGCGTCTGCCCGTCGCCACGCCCGCGCCTGCCACCCCGGCACCTGCCAGCAAGCCGTTCACCCTGCCGGTCCATGTCGTGGCCCAGCAGATCAAGGTGGACCGCGTCGAGGTCGGCGCCCCGGTTGCTGGGACCGCCGCCGCGCTGTCGCTGGAGGGCAGCGCAGACGTGCCTTCGTTGCAGGCCGGCAGCGCCAGCCTCCGGCTGCAGCGGCTGGATGGCGGCGGCGCCTATGCGGCGAAGGCGCACCTTGACCCGGCCAGTATCGGCCTGACGCTCGACATGCAGGAACCTGAGGGCGGGCTGGTGGCACACCTGGCGTCCCTGCCGGCGTTGGGACCGATTACCCTCAAGGCCGGGCTGGACGGGCCGCGCACCGGCGCCGCGACGACGCTCGCATTGCAGGCGGGTCCGCTGCGGGCTGACGCAAAAGGCACGCTGGACCTGGACGGCCAGGCGGCAGACCTGGACGTGACCGGCAGCGCCCCGGCCATGCAGCCGCGACCGGACGTGTCCTGGACGGGGATCGCCTTGCAGGCGCACGTCCACGGGCCATTCACCAAGCCCGACGCCAACGGCACCTTGCGTGTGGACGGATTGCAGGCCGCGGGCGTCGGGGTGCGCCGGCTGGCGGCCGATGTGGAGGGCAACGCCGGCCGGGTCGGCCTGCATGCGACGGCCGAGGGCGTGCGCCTACCCGGCAGCGCCCCGGACCTGCTGGCGGCCGCGCCCGTGCTGCTGGACGCCGACGCCCGGCTCGACGATCCCGCACGGCCCGTGACCTTCGCCCTGTCGCATCCGTTGCTGACTGCCAAGGGAACCGCGCAGACCGGGGGCAACCTGTCTGTAGCCACTGACATCACGGCGCCGGACCTGCAGCCCTTCGCGGCGCTGGGCGGCGTGGACCTGCGTGGACGCACGGAGGCGCATGTGACGGCGGGCGTTGCTGGCGGCACGACGAAGGTGGACCTGGATGGCACGGTCTCCATCACCGGCGGCCTGTCGCCCGTGCCGGCGCTGGTCGGCGAGAATGCCAAGCTGGGCGTGACGGCGGAGGTCGCTGGGTCGGACCTGACGCTGTCCCGGCTGGAGTTCGTCGGCAAGGCCCTTAGCCTGTCGGCGCACGGCAGCAGCAAGGCCGGAGTGCTGGATGCGGAGTACAAGGTTGCCCTGGCACACCTGGCCGTCGTCGCCCCGACACTGACCGGCGCGGTGCAGGCCGAGGGGCGCGCGTCCGGCAGGCCCGACGCGCTGTCCGTCGTCGCCACGGTGACGGGTGAGGTGGGCGCCCCGAATGTGCCGCGCGGTCCTGTCACGCTGCATGTGGCGCTGGATGGGCTGCCCGGCTCCCCCAGCGGCCATGCCGACGCGGAGGGACAGTTGCTCGGCGCGCCGCTCGCCCTGGCGCTGGATGCCAGGCGTGACGCGGACGGCACCCTGCACGCCACCATTGGCCGGCTGGACTGGCGCAGCCTGCATGGCGAGGGCGGGCTGACCCTGCCGGCCGGCGCGTCGCTGCCGCTGGGCCAGGTGCAGCTCCGCATGACGCGGCTGGCGGATTTGGCTCCGCTGGCCGGCCAGCCCGTGTCCGGCAGCCTGACCGCTGATCTGCATCTGGACCCTGGGGCGGCCCGGCTGGAGGCCGAGGCGCGCGACGCCGGGCTGCCCGGCAACCGGGTCGGACGTTTGCAGGTTCAGGTGAGGGTCACCGACCCTACCACGAACCCGGCCGTGTCGGCGCAGGTGTCGGCAGAGGGAATCGTGGCGGGAGGCGCCGCAGGCTCCGCCAAGGTCGAGGTGTCCGGACCACAGGAGGCCCTAGCAGTGCGGCTGACATCAGCATTGCGTATATCCGGAACGGACGCCGCGGTAACCGGCGCGGCGGTGGTGAACGTGCCTGGCAAAGCGGTGGCGCTGTCCGCGCTGCAAGTCGTGGGCAAGGGCGAGACGCTGCGGCTGCTTGCACCGGCCAACGTGCGATTCGGCGACGGCGTGTCGGTGGACCGCTTGCGGATCGGGCTACGTACGGCGGTGCTGGATATTGCGGGCCGCGTATCCCCGGCGCTGGACCTGACGGCCAGCCTGCGTGCCCCGGCAGACATCGCCGCGGCCTTCGCGCCGGACCTGGCGGCCGACGGATCGGTGCAGGTGGACGCAAAGCTGACGGGCACGCCGGCCCAGCCCGCCGGGACGGTGCGGGTCGAGGCCAACGCGGTGCGGCTGCGCACAGGGCCTGGCCGGGCGCTGCCGGCGGCGACACTCGTGGCAACGGTGGGGTTGGGCGGCAGCGCGGCGCGGGTAGACGCGCGGCTGAACGCAGGCAGCGCCGTGCAGCTTTCGGTCACCGGTCAGGCTCCGCTGGGAGCCGGGGCGCTGAACCTGCGGGCGGCTGGCGGATTGGACCTGACGGTGCTGGACCCGGTTCTGGCCGCGGACGGACGGCGGGCGCGGGGACGGGTGCAGCTCGACGCGTCGGTGACGGGCACGGCTGCCGCGCCGCGGATCGCGGGAACGGCGGCGCTGACAGGCGGCGAGATACAAGATTTTGCCCAGGGCGTGCGGATCACCGGTCTTACGGCGAGCCTGCGGGCGGACGGCGACACCGTGCGGATCGTCAGCCTGCAGGGCCGCGCCGGGCCGGGCACGGTGGCGGCGAGCGGCACGGTGGGCGTGCTGGCCCCGGGACTGCCGGTGGACCTGCGAGTCACGCTGCGGAACGCACGCCCGCTGGAATCCGACCTGCTGACCGCGGACCTGGATGCGGACCTGACCCTGCGCGGCCCGGCCACCGGTGGGTTGCAGGCGGGCGGCACCGTGCTGGTGCGGGCTGCGGAGATACGCATCCCCGAGCGGCTGCCGGCGACAATCGCAGTGCTGGACGTGCGCCGGCCGGGCCAGCGCCCCCCGCCCCCGGCCGCCCCTGGCGCTCCCATCGGCCTGGACCTGACCGTAAACGTGCCGCGCGCGTTGTTCGTGCGTGGGCGCGGGGTGGACGCGGAGCTGTCGGGCAACCTGCGCATACGCGGCACCAGCACGGCGCCGCAGGTGGGCGGCGGGCTGGAGATGCGGCGCGGCACCATCAGCGTCGCCGGCACGACCTTGACCTTTTCGCGCGGCAAGGTCGGCTTCGACGGTACAGGGGTTACTGGCAAGATTGACCCGACGCTGAACTTTGCCGCCGACAGCACCGCCGGGTCGGTCACGGCGACGCTCGGCGTCACCGGCTATGCCAGCAAGCCCGTCATCAAGCTGACCAGCGTACCGGAGCTGCCGCAGGACGAGGTGCTGGCCTACCTCCTGTTCAAGCGGAGCGCGAAAGAGCTGGGGCCGTTCCAGTTGGCATCCATCGCCGCGGCGGTCGCCGACCTGACGGGGGTGGGCGGTGGTGTCGGCAACCCGCTGGAGAAGGTGCGGAAGGGCCTGGGGCTGGACCGGCTATCGGTCGGAGGCGGCAGCGGCACGGGCTCCAGCAGCAGCACCGCACCCTCGATCGAGGCCGGACGCTATGTCGGCAACGGGGTGTATGTCGGCGCCAAGCAGGGCACGACGGGCGGGCAGACCCAGGCGACGGTGCAGATTGACATCACCAAGGGATTGAAGGCGGAAACCGACGTCGGCTCCGGCCAGGGCGGAAACCAGGTGGGGCTGACGTATCAGTTCGAGTATTAAGCGGAGGAGTCGTCCGGGAACGCGATGCGGAGACCCCGGCCGCCGTAAATGACGGGGTCAACGATGATGACGCCCTCATTCAAGGGGAAGACGATCAATACTCGTTTGGCAAGGTTGTAGTTGCGTTAATACTGACCAGCCTTGCGCCGCACGAGCCGATCACCTTGAATGCAGCGCTTGGAGCTGCGGTGATCCTGGCCGGGATGGCCGTGCTGGACGGGCGTTGGCTGCCTTGAGGACACGGCTGATGACGCGGACCATTCTGCTGGCCCTGGCGGCCCTCCTGCTCGGCGGCCCCGCCATAGCCCAGGCGCCGGAGCAGCCCCCTGCCCCGCGCAGCCAACCCCAGCCCGGCCCCGGCACCGACCGCAGCACGACGCACAGCCTTGCCTTGCCCGGCAGCACCCTCGACTTTACCGCGACCGTCAGCACCATACGCCTGGCCAACCCAGCGGGCGCGGTGCAGGCCGAGGTCGTGACCACCGCTTTCCAGCTTGGCGGTGCAGCGCCGGGCACGCGGCCGGTGACGTTCGCGGTGAACGGCGGCCCCGGCGCATCGTCGGCCTGGCTGAACCTCGGCGCCATCGGCCCCTGGCGCGTGCCGGTCGGCGGCGCCAACGGCGTTGCCCTACCCAGCAGTCGGCCCGTTGCCGTGGACAACATGGAGACCTGGCTGGACTTCACCGACCTGGTGTTCCTGGACCCGCCCGGCACCGGGTTCAGCCGGGTGACCGGCGGGGACGACGCGCGGCGGTCCATGCAGTCGGTGGACGGGGACATCCGGATGCTCGCCTCCGTCGTCCACCGCTGGCTGCAGGCGCAGGGGCGGCTGGCGTCGCCCAAGTTCATCGTCGGCGAAAGCTATGGCGGCTTCCGCGGGCCGAAGCTGGCGCGGGCGCTGCTGGACCAGCAGGGCGTGGGCGTCAGCGGCCTGGTGCTGCTGTCCCCGGTGCTGGACTTCAACGGGCGGGACGCACCCTATGATCCCCTGCGCTGGGTGGCCCGGCTGCCGTCGTTCGCCGCCGCCGCCCGCGGCGCCGCGGGCCGGGCGGAGCTACGGGACGTCGAGGACTACGCCGCCGGGGACTATCTGCTGGACCTGGTGCGCGGCGAGCACGACGCCTCCGCAACGGACCGGCTGAGCCGGCGCGTCGCCGGGCTGACCGGCCTGGACCCTGCGCTGGTCCGCCGCCGCGCCGGGAAGCTGGACCTGGGCGCGTTCCTGCGGGACCGCGACCCCGGCCGGGTCGGCAGCCCCTATGATGCGACGATCACTGCCGCGGACCCATTCCCGTCCGCCGCCAACGACAACTCGCCGGACCCGGTCCTGGACGGGTTGCGCGGGCCACTGACAGGCGCGATGCTGGACATCTACCGCAACCGGCTGGAGTGGCAGCCGGAAGGCGCGCCGGCGCGGCAGTATGTGCTGCTGAGCGAGTCGCTCGCCCGCGAATGGGACTACGGCCACGGCAACAGCCGGCCGGAGGCAATGACGGACCTGCGGCAGTACCTGGCGCTGGACCCCACGGTCCGCGTGCTGGTGGCGCATGGGCTGACGGACCTGGTAACGCCCTATTTCGCCAGCAAGCTGCTGCTGGACCAGGTGCCGGAAACCCAGCCGCCGGGCCGGTTGGAGTTGCGGGCCTATGGTGGCGGCCACATGTTCTACAGCCGGGATGCATTGCGGGCGGCGCTGCACGGGGATGCCGCGAGGCTGGTGGCGGAGGCGGTTGCGCCTGGAGGCGCGGCTCCCGCGCAACTCGTGCCTGTCGCCCGCTGACCGGTTCGGGTGGCCGAGGCGAGACTGCATGACCGCCGCCCTCGTGTCCTCTTCCAAGCGCCTACCGCGGTGGACTTATGGGCCGTTTCTGGAGGCCCTTTGCTCCCGGCGCACCAAGCTATCCTGCCGAAGTGCCAGGTCGGGCCTGCGGCCATTCGTTAGCAGGACGGCACATCACTCGTAGGCATACCGCTACAGCATGCCGGGATCACACTTGCGGCCGCAAAACAGAGAAATGATCTGCGGCTGCCTGCTCCGGACCGGCGCCTGCCGACTTTCGGAGACCTGCACACGGATGAAGGGCCAAGCAGGCTTGCATGGCCTGCGACGGCCGAAGGACATTGGAGGAACGGACACAAGAGCCCGCTCAGGAGGGCTGGGATGGAGATGCCGGCGGTCCCCTGCTTAGACCCATCGGCAGAAGCAGCGTCGTCGCAGCAGCAGAGTGCGGCGGAGTCCGGATGCGAAGTGGCCAGGGCTGACGATGCGAGCGCCCGCCCGCAAGCAAAAAAGCTGAAGCGGCTTGCGTCCGATCCTGGACGCAAGCCGCTTACGGTGTTGCGGGTCCGGGCCGCCAACTTGGACTTGCGGTCCGGAACCGCCGCACCGCAAGCGCTTCGCAACGGCGGTGCGAACCGGTCAGAGCCTG
>JAABUU010002619.1_pt1 | contig 25081 bp, 23 predicted proteins | sample 5559301 | NCBI WGS metagenome assembly JAABUU01 (sample SAMN10711884, study PRJNA513360) | rock metagenome | isolation source: Antarctica rocks | place: Antarctica: Victoria Land, Richard Nunatak white | reverse complement strand
AGCGGCTCGCGGCCGATCGTCAGCTCGTGGCGTACCGCCATGACGGCTTCTGGCAGGGTATGGACACACTGCGTGATAAGCGCCGGCTGGAAGAGAATTGGCAGTCGGGGCAAGCGCCGTGGAAGGTATGGTGAGCGTGCAACCGGACAATTTCTGGCGGAATCGGCGCGTGCTCGTGACCGGCGCGACCGGCTTGGTCGGTTCGTGGCTCGTCAAAGATCTCCTGGCCGCGTGGGCGCACGTCGTCGCCCTGGTGCGTGACCCTGATCCGCAGTCGGAGTTCTACCGCTCCGGCGACTATCAGCAGATGTCGATCGTGCAGGGGCGCCTGGAGGACTACTGGACGCTCGAGCGCGCCGTCAACGAGCATGAGATCGACACGGTCTTCCACCTCGCGGCGCAACCAATCGTGGGCGCCGCGCACCGCTTCCCGCTGCAGACATTCGAGGCCAACATCCGGGGGACGTACAACCTGCTGGACGTGTGCCGCCTGCACCATGGATTGGTCCGGCGCATCGTCGTGGCGTCGAGCGACAAAGCGTATGGGACACAGCCGGTCCTGCCCTATACCGAGGACATGCCCTTGCAAGGCCGTAATCCGTACGAGGTCTCCAAAAGCTGTACCGATCTCATCGCGCAAAGCTACTATTCCACCTATGGCCTGCCCGTGACGATCGCCCGTTGCGGCAACATCTATGGCGGCGGCGACCTCAACTGGAGCCGCATCGTCCCCGATACCATTCGCGCGTGCCTGCGCGGCGCACGTCCCATCGTTCGCAGCGACGGAACCTTCGTGCGCGATTACATCTACGTCAAAGACGTGAGCGGCGCCTATCTGCGCCTGGCCGAGCGTCTCGACGACCCCTCGATCCAGGGGGAAGCGTTCAACTTCAGCCCCGCGCAGGCGGTGACCGTGCTCGAGCTCGTGGACCATATCCAGCGCCTGATGGATTGTGAGCACCTCGCGCCCGATATACAAAACACGGCCAAGGGCGAGATCCATTCGCAGTATCTCAACGCCGGCAAAGCCCAGCGCCTGCTTGATTGGACGCCGCGCTATACGCTCGACGCGGGGTTGGCCGAAACGATTGCGTGGTATCGCGCCTATCTGGAGGGCCGTGCGCCCGCGGCGCCCGCGCCTATGACAACGATGGAGGCGCGATAGTGGCAAGAGAAACGGCCTGCCGTTCGTGCGGCTACGCGGACCTGACGACCGTGCTGTCCCTCGGCGAGACGCCCCTGGCCAACTCCCTGCTCACGGCGGAGCAACGCGACCGGCCGGAGCCGCTGTACCCGCTGGATCTGGTCTTCTGCCCGCGCTGTACGTTGGTACAAATCACGGAGACGGTACCGCCGGAGCAGTTGTTCCGCGACTATCTATACTTCTCCTCGTTTTCCGACACGATGTTACGGCATGCCCAGGAGCTCGTCGGCCGTCTCATCGACGAGCGACATCTTGATGGAGGCAGCCTGGCCGTCGAGATCGCCAGCAACGACGGCTATCTGCTGCAATATTACCGCGACGCGGGCGTGCCCGTCCTGGGCATCGAGCCCGCGCGCAACATCGCGCGAGTCGCCGAGGAGCGCGGTATCCCGACCGTGGCCGAATTCTTCGGGGTGGAGGTCGCGCAAGGGCTGGTGCGCGAGGGGCGCCGGGCCGACGTGCTGCACGCCAACAACGTGCTCGCGCATGTGGCCGATCTGAACGGGGTCGTCGCGGGTATCGCCCTGCTGCTGAAGCCGGACGGCGTGGCCGTTATCGAGACGCCCTACGTCAAAGACCTGATCGACCACACCGAGTTCGACACGATCTACCACGAGCACCTGTGCTACTACTCACTGACCGCGCTCGACCGCCTGTTTCAGCGCCATGGCCTTACCATCGTCGACGTGGAGCGCCTCCCCATCCATGGCGGCTCGTTGCGCGTCTTCGCCGGTCACGACGGCACGCGGCAAACGGCGCGCGTGCGCGATCTGCTGCAAGAGGAGGATACCTGGGGCGTCGGCGACGCCGCGTTCTATGCCGGTTTTGGCGCGAAAGTCACGCGGTTACGCGATAGTCTGCGTTCGCTCCTTGCGGACATAAAGGCGGACGGCAAGCGGATCGCCGCCTATGGCGCGTCGGCCAAGGGTAGCACGCTGCTCAACTACTGCGGCATCGGCCGGGACACATTGGACTTCGTGGTCGACCGTAGTACGGTGAAGCAGGGCCACTACACGCCGGGCACGCGCTTGCCCATCTACGCCCCCGAGAAACTGCTGGACGACAAGCCCGACTACGTGTTGCTGTTGACCTGGAACTTCGCCGGCGAGATTCTCGCGCAGCAAGCCGAGTTCAGGCGGCGCGGCGGCCAATTTATTATCCCCATACCCGAGCCAAGAGTCGTATGAACGCAATCAAGCTTTTTTCTCTCGCCCCCCCTGCCCCCTCCGGGGGAGCCTGGGGAGAGGCCTCCCCCCAGACCCCCGCCAAACACTCATCGCGGGTGTCAGGGGGCCTGGACATGGGAGACGTCCTGCGGTTTCCGCTCCCCTCCATGCGCCGCGTCCGTCCGCGGCTCCTCCATGCGCCGCGTCTGGCTGTCCGGCCGGGGGCGCCCGCTACCGCACTCACCAGTACCCTCTCCATCATCCACCGCACTCTCTTTTTGGCGGGGGTCTGGGGGGAGGCATCTCCCCAGGCTCCCCTGGAGGCGCGCTGGACCGCCGGCCGCAGCCGGCGGTCCAGTCAGCCATGGGCGGGGGGGGCGAGAAGCGACATCCAGGCTTCCCCGAAGGCGCGCTGGACCGTCGGCCCGCGGGTAGGGTCCAGGGAGCCAGGTAGCCATGGGCGGGGGAGTCGCGCGTCATGAGGTTCACCGAGACCGCGCTCAAAGGCGCGTACATCATCGATGTGGAGCCCATCGCGGACGAGCGCGGGTTCTTCGCACGCGCTTGGGGGCAGGAGGAATTCGCGGCGCATGGCCTGTGTCCTCACTTTGTCCAGTGCAACATCTCGCACAATATGAGGCGCGGCACGCTGCGCGGGATGCATTACCAAGTGACGCCGCATGAGGAAGCCAAAGTCGTGCGCTGCGCCAGGGGCGCCCTCTGTGACGTCATCATCGACATACGGCCGCGCTCCGACACTTTTAAGCAATGGATCGCGGTAGAGTTGAGCGCCGCCAATTACCGCATGCTCTACGTCCCCGCGGGCTTCGCGCACGGCTTCCAGACCCTGGAGGATGATACCGACGTGTTCTATCAGATGTCCGAGTTCTACCACCCCGAGTGCGCGCGCGGCGTACGCTGGGATGATCCGGCCTTCGCCATCGACTGGCCCACAACGGACACGCGCATCGTATCCGCTAAAGACAGCGGTTATCCAGACCTGGTATGACGAAACGGATTATTGTCACGGGAGCGACCGGCTTTATCGGCCGGCAGACCTTGCGCCCGCTCGTCGACGCAGGCTTTGCCGTCCATGCCATCAGCTCCAAACCCCGACCTTTGGATGACGGCGGGAAAACCGGGGTTACATGGCATTGTCACGACATCCTGGCCGATCGGGCCTTCGATCCCTTGTTCGCTGAGATACAGGCGACGCATCTATTGCATCTCGCGTGGTATGCCGAGCCGGGGCGTTACTGGACATCCCTGGTCAATCTGGATTGGGTCGCCGCCAGCCTGGACCTTGTGACGAGCTTTGGCAAACACGGCGGCCAGCGTATCGTGGGCGCGGGTAGCTGTGCCGAATACGATTGGCGCTACGGGTACTGCTCCGAGTTTGTCACCCCGACCAACCCGGCAACACTCTACGGAGTCTCCAAAGATGCCTTGTGGCGGCTGATCGAGGGGATGTCCGGACAGCTACGTCTAAGTAGCGCATGGGGCCGAGTTTTTTTCCTGTACGGCCCGCACGAGCATCCCAACCGCCTCGTATCCTCCGTCATCACGTCGCTCCTGCGCAATGAAGCAGCCCTCTGTACCTCAGGCGAACAAGTGCGCGACTTCCTGCACGTCCATGATATTGGACGCGCGTTCGCGGCGCTGGCGGCGAGCGACGTGTTGGGTCCCGTCAACATCGGGTCGGGAGAACCGGTGCGCGTGAAAGATATCGTGCAAGAGATCGGGCGGCAGATGGGCGGGGATCGCCTGCTTCATCTCGGCGCCAAGCCTTTGTCCGCGGCCGAGCCGCCACTGCTCGTCGCGGACAATCGACGACTGGCTCACGAGGTGGGTTGGCGGCCGTCCTACAATCTAGAGCAAGGGTTAGACGACACGATACGCTGGTGGCAACAACGAGAAGACAGCCGCGTTGACGATGAGTGAACGCCGTGACTCAGGTCGTCTACCTATCGCTCCTCGCGGGTTTGGGAATACCGCCGCTGGAAGCGATGGCCTTCGGCACGCCCGTCGTCTGCTCCAACACCAGCTCCTTCCCCGAAGTCGTCGGCGACGCCGCCCTCACCGTCGACCCGCTGGACCCCGAGGCCCTCGCCGGTGCCATCGCCACGATACTAGTACCTTTCGCCTGAAAACATTCCGCATATTCGGTGGCCCGTTCCCCCGTGAGCAGCGCGAAGATCGAGGGTCTTTTCCGCGGAGCCATTTCCGTCGGACGGTACTAGATAACCCCGACCTACAAACATACTTATCCGTTCGAGGGGTACGCCATGCGGAGACCTTCTCTTGGGACACCGTCGTTAGGGCCATCGTCGGCGTATATCGCTCTGCTATATGAGATAGCGATTTAAGGATGCTAAACAAATGCTGAAGGGAAACAGACAAAACGTGCAGAAAAAGATTACCGCTACTAGTAGTGGCGTCTTACTATTGAATAGCTCGATGCAGATGTCCTACAATACTTTGCGTCGTTGGATTGAGTCCCGCACGGATATCTCGTACGTAAGAGTATATGAACAGCAAAATGTGGATACCATTCGTCAATGGCTTGCGCCACGAATGGTACAGGCGATCGCAGGCCACCGTGACACTATAGCCTCACGGATAGTACTGAACAATTTCACATTGTCCTTTGGTCAATACAAGTTCATCATTGTTCTTTGCCTTAATGACGAAGATGTAATGACAGGGCGCACCGTGTATCGCGTGCTCGCTGAAGCGTTGTTAAGTGCTGATATTGTTTTAGTTGGACCGACTGCAATCCGAATATGGCCGGGCGGTCGCAAAACCCCCTTTTACCCAAAACGCATGCGCGAACTCCTCATACTTGGTGTGACGAGTACGCTAGGGCTGGGAACGGCGGGGATTGCTCTAACGATGGTTGCGCTCCAAGAGGTGCTTGTTCGGCGTAGGTTACTGAAATGAGCGCGGTTAGCGTCATAATCGTCAATTGGAATGGAAAGGATTTGCTAGGTGAGTGCCTGGATTCACTGCGCCTACAAACATATCTTCCTAGCCAAGTAATCGTTGTCGACAATGGGTCGGGCGATGGCTCACAGGCAATGATTCGTGCCCATTATCAAGAGGTAACCTTGATCGAAATGGGCGAAAACAAAGGATTTAGTATCGCCAATAACGTTGGCATCGAACGCGCTACAGGCGACTATATCGCACTGCTAAACAATGACTTAATCGTTCACCAAGAATGGATGGCGCGCATGGTTGCCGCTCTTGACGCCGACCTTTCCTTAGGATCATGCGCGTGCAAAATGCTGCTCTACGATCAGCGCACTATCCTCGACTCTGCCGGTATTACCGTACGCACAAACGGCACTGGTAGGAACCGTGGCCTCTTTGAGCGAGATGGTGAATCCTATCAACATCCCGCACGTGTATTTGGACCTTGTGCGGGGGCGGCGATGTATCGGGCGACGTTATTCGAAGACATTGGGGTATTTGATGAAGACCTTTACATCTACTTCGAGGACGTAGATCTCGCTTTCCGGGCGCAACTTGCCGGTTATGACTGCCTTTATGTACCGCACGCAATCGTCTATCACCACCATAGCGCTTCCGGTGGCCGGTTTGGCAAAAAGTATTTCTATGTTGCGCGCAATAGTCTACTCGTTATTCTCAAGAACATGCCGACGCCGTTGCTTCGCCGTTATCTGGCCCAAGTCGTAGCTGTTTCGCTCTCGTACGCAATCTACAGTGGCATGATTGGGGAGACTAGAGTGTATCTGCAGGTCTGCGCAAGTACACTACGCTTACTACCTCGTATTCTGTATAAGCGTCGCCGGATACAACAGGCCGCGCGTCGTGATTCGGAGGAAATTAGAGCCATGCTAACTTAATCCGGCAAGACTTGATCGTGAAGGTCACCAATACCGCGCGAGAACAGATCACCATCATGCGCCTATAAATGGCAGCGCCATTGCTCTGCACATCAAACCCGCAACCTCACTTTGCGGAAGGCAACGGCCCACGAATCCAGGCGTCGCAAATGGATAGTCGTACGGTAAGGACATCATCTGCTGTTTACCGCGCGAGGGCATGTGCCAGAACCTGGGCATACGCCGCAAGGTAACGATGCCTTTCCGGCAATGGCTGACGGCGGTCTAGTAGCAATGATGTCATATGCCCGAGCGCCGCGAGCGCGATAGCAGCGCGCAATACAAAATATTGCCACTGTGAATGGTGCAGACGATAGTAGCGTAGCGGCATTGTGTAGGTCCACACTAGGCGTGTCGCTGAGATATGGGACCAACTCTGCCCCCCGAAATGCACAACCTCGGCGCTTGTTAAGTAAACGGTTGACCAACCTCCTTGCCAGAGACGGTAACACAGGTCCAAATCCTCGGTGTTAAAAAAGTATCCCTCGTCCAATACTCCTACTTGGTCGATGGCCTCGCGCCGTAGCAAGAGACACGCGCCCATCACCCAATCAACATCACCTGTTTGCGCGCTCATGTGCGTGTCACGCCGCCGTCCGTACCAACGCGTCACAACTCCGACGAGCGGCCAGCGATTAATCTGCAAAGTTACAAGGACATCATGCAGCGTGTGCGGGAATGGATAGACTGATTGCTGCAGCGAGTGGTCTGCATGGAGTAGTCGCGGACCCAGTGCTCCGACGTGTTGATGTGTGTCCATATAGCGCGCCATCTTCTCGATCGCTCTATCTAACACGACGGTATCACTATTCAGTAGGAGGAGGTGCCGGCCATGGGCATAACCGAGACCTTGGTTGTTAGCGGCGGCAAACCCTGTGTTACGTGCGTTGACGATGAGCTGAACGTGGGGAAATTCTTGGCGGACCATCTCCGCACTATCATCGCGCGATCCATTGTCAACAACGATAACCTCAACGCTGTCGTCCATCGGAAGAGAGGCGAGACAGTCGCGCAAAAGATCTTTAGTATTCCAATTGACGATAACAATTGACGTGCTGATACGTGGGTCAGGTACTCCAAGAGGCTTGAACAGGGATGCGGCTACCTCCGCCTCTCTCTCCACCACTACTTGTAAAACGGGTAAAGTGGCCGCCATTCTATCCTCGCTCCCATTGTTGCTTCAGTCGGTCTCGTACCCCTAGGTAAGCTCTACGGCCTAGCAGACGCGGCATCTCACGTCCATAGTAGGGTGCTTGACGTAGCAAAACATGCTCTAAGACACGCTCAAAATGTCCCGGATCCAAATATTGTTGTGGTATGCCTAGCTCGGGCTTTACGCCTCGTTTCAAGGCGTAGTCGCGGAAAACATCATACCATCTGTGCGCCGTGGCCTCAATCGATCGCTGGGCGTGTACCCACTTATACGCGCTAGCCCCGATGCGCTGTCGTAGTGCCTCGTCATCGACAAGGCGCATGATCGCTGTGGTCCAAGCCTCAGGCGTGTTTTCCTCGACCAAGATACCGCCATAGGTGGGGACGTCCTGATATGGGACAATGGGCGAAGCGATCGTGGCTGCGCCCGTGGCCGAATACTCGAGATACTTAATGTCGGACCTGGCACGGTTGAAGTCGGTGTCGTAGAGGGGCGCAAGCCCAATGTCAATGCGTAGGTCCGAGAGCAGACGCGGATACTCCGTCGCGGGCATGAAGTCATGGTGTGTATATCCAGCCATTCCCTGCAACTCGGGGATCGGGCAGGCAACCGTTACCACACGCGTATGTTTGGCATGAGTAAGGAGTAGGCGCCGTAGGCCAGGCGCAATCAAGGGTACATCGTCTCGATGGGCGATTGTCCCGCAAAAAGCAACGGTAAGGGTGTTAGTATTCCTCGTCAGGCGCGTGAACTGATGACAGTCGACGGCGTTGGGGACGACGTGCGCCCGAACTCCTAACTCGGCGCATCGTTCCGCGATTACCTGCGTCGATACTGTCACGGCGTCTGCGGTCAGAATGGCACGACGCGTCGTTTCCTGACTCGTCCGAGTGCCGACCCATTGCAGCGCGTCGAAACTGTCAGGCTCTTCGAGCAACCAGTCGTCGATGTCGACTAAGACCGGCGTACCGATGCGCCGCGCCTCGCGTATGAGAGGAAGCATGAGATAATGTCGCGGTCGTGCCACCCAAACAATATCCCAGTTAGGCAGGTCACGTAGGAGGCGCTGAAAGGCAGCGGCGCGCCAGGGCCAAATTGGCTCCAGCACGTATTCGACTTTTCCAAGGGCTTCAAGCGTGCGTAAGGGCGTGTAGATGCGCGCAAAAGTACACGGTTCCGCAGGGAGACAGTGGGTGAGTGCAAGGACCCGAAGGGGGCGTCTGGGCTGTTCCATACGGACGATAGTATAGCAGACAGAATAGTTTAAGTATGTCAACGCGATGGGCGCGAGATTATGCTACAATTCTCATTGGCATCCCCACCCCCCGCGAAGTCAAGGTAGAATGTGCACGTCATGATGGGAACAGCTTCGCCTAGCATCCCAACAACCCTGTCCATCATCGTCCCCACTTACCGCGATGGCGCACGTATCTACGCCAATCTCGTCAAAATTGATCGCGCTTTGGCTTCTATTGGTGAGACCTACGAAATAATCGTCGTTTCGGATGGCAATGTCGACAATACGCATGATGAGGCGCGGCGGCTTGATGCGCCGCATGTGCGCATCTACCACTACACACGCAATATGGGCAAGGGATTTGCTCTACGCTATGGCATGGCGCGATCACATGGTGATATAGTTACCTTCATCGATGGAGATGGTGACATCGATCCAGCCTTGATCGCCCCGTACCTACAAATTATTCACAAAACTGGAGCCGACATCGTGGTCGGCTCGAAGCGTCACCCCGATTCCCAGGTGGTCTACCCGCTGCTTCGCCGGATCTATAGTATGACGTACCAGGCGCTATTGCAAGTACTCTTCAATCTTGAGGTGCGCGATACGCAAGTCGGCCTCAAGTTGTTTCGCCGCGAGGTCCTGGCTGCCGTGCTACCGCGTATTGTCGTGAAAAGATACGCCTTCGATCTAGAGTTGCTCGTTGTTGCACGCCATCTCGGATTCTCGCGCGTCGTTGAGGCCCCCGTACATATTGGACAGCGCTTCAGCAGCACCATTAATCGGCGTGCTATCATGAGTATCCTGTGGGAGACGGCAGCCATCTTCTATCGTAAGAACGTTTTACACTATTACGACTATCGTCACGTCCCCGTAGCCCTCGATGCCCTGTCCGCCATCACCGAGGCAGAGGTGGCAGCGGCTGTGAGCGCGGACGAGCAGCGGATTGTACACAACGTCGCCCACTGGCTTGTCGAGAGGCCTGCCCGGTTGCTAGAAAGCTGCTATACTGCCGCTCGTATACGCTTTGGATATGGTATGGCAGCCAATAATGATACTGGCAGCGACAGTCCGGACAAATGCGCAGAGGGCACAGAGGATAGATGGCGTGCTAGCGTTTAGAACGCCTTTAAACATCCTTGTAACATATAGAGCGATCCTTGATTACAACGCGCGAACCCCATAATTTTGATGATACACCCGAGTCTCCTGATAATAAGCAACGCATGGCGACGCGATCGGGTATCTACGTGCGCCATTGGCGCAAGCTTTTGACACAGCTTGTTGTCGTCCTTGCTGTTGTTGCAGTTGCTCTCGCGCGTTGGGACGGCGGCGCCGCTTTCTTCCTGGGCTTACTGGCTGCATCGCTTGTCGGATTGGTTGATGGGCGCGTCAGTATTGGAATGGGTCTGCTCGCCGTCGCTGCCTGCCCGCTCTTACTTATCGCCAACCGCGAGGCATGGTTGCAACAGTCGACATTCGTCAATTACTATTTTGCTAATGTTGGCCTTTACGACGCGGGTGTTGCCGCCGACCTTGTAGCTGTGTGGGCATACTACTTATTATGTATCGGTGTAGTGGCGCAAATCGTGCGCTATTTTGTAACGGGAAAGAGACGTCAAAAGTGAATAAGATACAACCCCTTGTGAGACGCCAACTATTCGACAAGGTATACATGCCGGCTTGCTGCCGTGCCCGCGCTGGCGCCGCCATCCTCTCACTGGGCGTCATCGCGATCACTCTCACGGGCTGCGGCTTAGACACGGTCAACAGCGTGACATCCCTGTCGACTCCAAGCTCCTCGTCTGCCAACGCAGCAAAGGACTTCGCCGCAGCTCAAACGTTGCAGAATGCTGGTCACTGCAGTCGTGCTATCCCGCTCTACCTCAAAGCCATCCGCGAGAACGGCCTGTATATCAATGCCTACGTAAACCTTGGGGGATGTTACCAGAGCCAGGGATCCGCTAACGCAGCCATCACCGAGTATAACAAGGCTATTTCGGCTGACCCTCGAAACTGGTTTCTCTACTATACGCGGGCTGGAGCCGAGTCCAGCCTTGGCATGAACGGCCAGGCTACCCTCGACTACAATACCGCGCTCGACATTGCGCCCCCTGTAGTAGATACGTACCGTAGCATCTCGCAAGGGTTCAGCAGCTTCAATGATTTCGCTGACGCAATTAAGGCTGAGAACAAGGCTATCACTCTTGCTCCTAACACACCCTCTTTTTATGAGGAGCGCGGCACCATTTACCTGACGGCGCGGCAGTACACCGACGCCTATAACGATTATAAGAAGGCGATTGCTGTCGCTCCTTACAAGCAGCTGCAAGCGACCGTTTACGCCGATCTGGCGACCGTTTACGCCGGTCAGGGCAACTATGATTCGGCCTTTACAGCAATGCGCGCGGCTATTGCGGACGATCCGGGCAATGCACATATCTACGTCCAGTCGGGTAACGTCCATCGGGATGCTGGGGCTAACCACTACGCAGACGCGATTAGCCTGTACAACAAAGCACTCGCCTTTGTACAAAAGGGTCCCGACGCGGAGGCAGCGCACGAAGGTATCGGCGATGTGCTTGGCGACGAAGGCAAGACCACGGAGGCGATCGCTGAGTATCGGCTGGCGATGCGCTTTACGACAGATCCTTCCGGCCTCAAAGCCAAGATCAAGGGATTGCAGCAGTCCGGACAATCGTAATGCTTGATGTGGTTACGGGCCCCGTTATGGGCCGGTTGTTGGATGGCGTAAGCGCGACGAAGCCGCGCCATATCGTTATCCTGAACTGGCGTGACATCAACAATCCCCAGGGCGGGGGCGCTGAGAAGGTGACACATGAGATCGCGCGCCGTTGGGTAGAGTGGGGGCAACGAGTAACCTTATTCTGTGCCTCCTATCCCGGTGCCCTCTTGGAGGAAACGATCGATGGGGTGCGCGTGATTCGGCGTGGCCATCAGCACACCGTGCATTGGGAAGCCTATCGCTATTACAGTACCCACTTGCGAGGGCGCTGTGACATCATCATCGACGAGGTCAATACTGTCCCGTTCTTCGCGCCCCTGTACGCGCGAGAACCTGTTCTAATGTTTAGTCATCAACTCGCGCGTGAAATTTGGCGCTATGAGGCCCTGTTCCCTCTGAATATGGTGGGGTATGTGATGGAGCCAATATACCTACAAGCCTACCGGCGGACACCGATCATGACCGTTTCCGCCTCAACAGAGAACAGCTTGCGACGGATAGGGTTGCCTGGTCCTTATCACCTTATCCCCGAGGCGGTCGACACCCATGCGCCGGATATTCTACCAGCGATGTCCACGAAAGACCCCATACTAACACTCGCATTTGTCGGCCGTGTGGTCCCATCGAAGCGTGTGGATCACATAATCCGGGCGCTGGCACTCATCCACCGTGTTGGACAACCGGGAGCCGAGAAGGCGCGTTTATGGATTATCGGTTCGTGCGATAACGGATATCGTCGGACCTTAGATCACTTGATTGCTGCATGCGGTCTCGCGGAGTACGTCACGTTTTGGGGGCGTGTCGATGAGGTGACCAAGGAGCAACTATTGGGGCGCGCTTATATTTTTGTAATGACTTCCGTCCGCGAGGGCTGGGGGCTGGTGGTGACAGAGGCTAATATGTTGGGAACACCAGCGGTTGTCTACGACGTTCCCGGCTTGCGCGATTCGACGCGCGATGGTGAAACGGGACTGGTATGCCACCGGAATACTCCTGTTGCCCTCGCACGTGCCATTCTGTCCCTGCATGCCGACCCCGTCCTGTATACACAGCTGCGCGAGCGGGCATGGACCGTCGCGAAGGGCTTGAATTGGGATTGCACCGCCCGCGCCGCGTGGGACGCCGTAGAGGCGGTGCTGGCATGGTGAGTGGGGGGGGGGGCAGTAATGAGGTATGGCCTGACGTCACTGTCATCATACCGGCCTATAACGCGGCGCGGGAAGTAGGCTTGTGTTTGAGTAACATACACGAGCAGGATTATCCGCGCGAAAGAGTGCGAGTGCTCGTGATCGATGACAATTCGACCGATGACACGCAACAGGTTGCCGCTACCTACGGTGCGACGGTGTTGCGTAATGGGTACAAGAATATCGAGCGCGGCAAGAGCATCGGGCTCGCCCACGCGGAGTCGGAGTTCGTCTTCTTGCTCGACTCAGATAACCGCTTGCCCAGTCCAGATTGGCTGCGTTGTGCTGTGACGATTTTGCGCGATCAGCCCGATGTCGTTGGCGTGCAGGCCGCGCGCTTCACCTACGATCCTGCGGACCCGCCAGCTAACCGCTACTGCAGCCTATATGGGATCGGCGACCCCGTCGCCTATTATTTCCGCAAGCGCGATCACTTGTCGTATCTCGATGAGGGATGGACGTTGAGCGGAACGCTCGTCGAAGAGCGTCCCGACTACTATCTGGTGCGTTTTACCCCTGAGAGTATGCCGACCGTTGGGTCGCAGGGCTTCCTTACGCGTAAGAGTTTGCTGCTGCAGACGAATTGGACTCCCGCGCTTTTCCACGTAGACTCGAATCTTGAACTCGTCGCCGCGGGACATAATCTCTACGCTTTCTTACGGCGCGATGTGACCCACGACTACGTGCGCTCGGTTCGGCATCTCAGCAGGAAGTTAGAGCGCAATGCGCTGTTGTTCTACGCACAGCGCGACGAGCGCCGCCACCTCTGGTCGATGAGCCACTGGACTATTATAGGATACCTGCTGACCATGACGACAGTTGTCGTGCCGCTGCGCGACGCGCTACGCGGATACTGCAAGCGGCGCGACCCCGCATGGTTCCTACATCCACTACTCTGTATCTACGTGCCGGCGATGTATGCGCTCCTTGCCGTGCGGTCGCTCTGGCGACCCCTGCGCACTGTGCCGCGCACGAACCCGGATGAGGCGCGCCCCCAATTGGAACAGTAAAGACCTTATGGCAACTAATGATACGATCTCGTCCCCCCTCCTTTCTGTCATAATTGTCAACTGGAACGGGATGGAGTTCCTGCCGCGGCTCTTCGCGTCGTTGCGCGATCAAAAACTACGCGATTTTCAGGTGATCCTAGTCGATAACGGCTCGACCGATGGATCCCTGCGTCTGACGAGAGAGGGTTATCCTGAGGTCAATGTCGTCGCGTTGGGCGAGAACTTAGGCTATGCCGAGGCCAACAACAATGCTGTAGAATTGTCGTGTGCCAAGTATCTCTTTTTCCTGAATAACGACACCTATCTGCCTCCCGACGCGCTGGAAAGGCTTGTTTCGGCTGCCGAGGCGGATCCGTCGGCGCAGATCCTCGCTCCCTGCATCAAAACGTACGATGGGGCTGGGGTTCTGAGCAGGGGGATTGGCCTCGATGTGCTAGGGTTTCCTTGCGGCCAGGATAAAGTCTTCTACGCCGATGGCGCTGCCCTGTTTATCCGTCGCGATGCATTCCGGCAGTTGGGAGGCTTTGATTCAGGCTACTTCATGTTTTTTGAGGAGACCGACCTATGTTGGCGCGCCTGGTTGCAGGGCTATCGTGTCGGAACAGTTCCAGGTGCGGTCGTGTTCCATATGGCCGGCGGGACAGCAGGGTCGTCGACCATTGTCGGCGGGCACTACACGACGAGTCGTGGTAAGCGCCGCTTATCACATCGCAATCAGGCGACGACGTTACTCAAAAACTATGCGGTTCCGACGCTTGTCATAATCCTACCCCTATTCACTGCTGCTACCGTGGCCGAGGTGGTCTTGCTGCTCGTATCGGGCCAGCGATCCGCCATACGTGAGGTGTACTTGCCAGCATGGCGAGATCTCTTGCAGCATCGTGCCCATATTCTGTCTATGCGCAGAAGGGTCCAGTCGACGCGAACAGTGAGCGACTGGACGATCTTGAGGCATTTAAAATGGAGATTGGCGATGTTCGACCATCTGCGTACCGCTGGTATTCCCACAATCAAATGACGGATTAGGAGCGAATATCATCAACATGCGAGAATTGCTAGCGGTAGGCCAGCATGTCCAGCGGCCGAGGGCGTTGGCTGTGCTCAATAAGAAAGCGCGCATACAGTTATCCAACTGCCGATGGTCTATGCAGACTCACATGCGACTCTGGGATTGGCTTTTCTGGTTAATTGGCCCATTCGTCGCTCTGGTAGCGACGAGTCAGTGGTTTACACCAGGTTTTTTGCTCGGCGGCGGCGATAACTTTCCTGGCGTATATCCGAATCCGGGAAACTGGTTGGCGCGCCTGCCGTATTCCTGGGATTTGACGGGTATAGGTGGCCCAACAGGCCTCATCGTGCAGGCTCCTCAGATTATCATAATCTCCTTGCTGCGCCTTGTCTTCGACCCGGCGGGGGCGCAGCATGCCTTCTATGCGCTGCTCCTTGCGGCGGAGATTTTGTCGATGGTGTTTCTTATTCTCACTATATTCCCAGGGCATCGTCTGGCCAGCCTACTCGGCGCTCTGTTCTATACTTTTAATCCAGCAACTGTTACCGTTCCTCCTGGCTTCGTCGGTATATATGTAGCAGCTCTGCTGCCTTGCATCGCTGCGCTGTTCATTCGTACCGCGACCGGACCCTTGCGGCTGCACCGCTTGCTCTGCTTTAGTGTGATCACTGGTTGTAGCGGGTTTCTTTTTATGAATCCACCTACCTTTGCTATCTTGTTAATGTTTTTCTCTCTCCTAGCCGTGTACGTCATCATTCGGGATCGAGCGACAAAGGGAAGAGTCGTGCGACGGGTAATCCTACTTGCTACCATCGCCCTCCTGTCTAATGCTTACTGGATACCCAGTGGCTATTTCTCAATATTCGGCCTTGTGCATCAAGGAGTGGGCGGGCTGGCTGCGACCGTTGACAGCTATGGATTTGTGTCGTCGCGCGCCAGCATTCTAAATCTGTTTTGGCTGAACTCTACGTGGGCTTGGGATGCATATTTCCCTTATTCGGTGGTTTACAGAACGCCTCTTTTCCTGTCTATTATCTTTATCCCTACGTTGCTCGCCTTCTCAGCGCTCCTAAATCGGTCTATACCGCGCCCCATTGTTTACTCCGCATCTGTTATAGCTCTGATCACGCTGTTTCTCTGCACCGGTCAACATCAGCCGTGGGCGCCTATCAACCTCTTCCTTTTTCATCATGTACCGCTCTATTGGCTGTTTCGCGAGCCTAATACAAAGTTCATATATGTGCTGCTCGTCGTGTACGCCATACTTGTCGGGTATCAAGCTGAATGGGTCGTGCAGCGGGTGGCGCGTATGGTGCGCCAGAGGATGGCGGCTGCCGCTACACACGCTGGTATCGCAGTTGTGTTCGCGGGCGTCTTCCTGCTTTTAGGGTTCCCGCTTGTAACGGGAGCGTCGGTCGGTCGTGGAAACGGTGCTACGCATAAAACTGGATTTCTTATCCCACACTATTGGTATGATCTTGGTCAGTACCTAGCCCGTGTTGGTCCCACAGACGGAGTCCTATTGCTACCAAATGATGACTATTATCAGATGCGCTATATATGGGGCTACTATGGATTAGATGGCATGGCGAACGAAATGCTTTCTAATCGTGTCATCCCTGTAAGCGGTGAACTGGGCTACATCTCGAACTCCCAACACGGCAGCATCACGAGCCGAATCCTGCGGATGATGCAAAACGGTAGCCCTGGCTCAATTGTGCCCTACCTCGCCGGTCTTGGCGTAGGGTATATCGTACAGCGCAATGATATCGACGCGACTGAGCCAGGGCGTCGTGTTCTCACGCCGTCGCAGGTGCGCAACTTTTTGCAGGGACAGCGCGGCATACGCCTCGTACAAACCTTCGGCAAGCTTGACTTGTACGAAGTCGATCACCGCTATTATGTTCCGCCCGTGTATGCTGTCTCTGTGGCACGGAGCGACCTCACCGGTGCACGCCTGGATAGGGCAATGACGCGCGATCTGGAGACAAAACTCAGTATTCCCTCCGATCCTGCAGCCCCTGCAGCACTCACCGTGCCACAAGTCATGCATCTGTCCGTTACCCATGAGAACCCGGTGCGCTACGTGGTTCATATTGGCCCAATAAAAGGGCCTATCCAACTTGTCTTGTCCACGTCCTATCATCCCTCTTGGCATGCCTGTCTTGTTCCCGATGGCGCTGCGTCGCCGTGGGCTTGCGCGTTCGGGGGAAGCGCCCCTAGCTTGACCCATGTCCACGCGCTCGGCTTTCTTAACGGTTGGGTCATCAATCATCCTGGCCGTTATACAGTGATCATCGATTATGGATTCCAATACATTGCCGATTTCAGCATGCTTATTACTATGCTAACACTAGGGGGCTTGTTATTGTCTTGCCTCGCGCAGTGGCTACTCTCGTTGAGGCGGACGTTGTTGCCGGCACAGGCTGGCGTCTTACGCTCGCACAACATTCAACCAGAGACGGCGGTTGGTGATGTGTGAAATCACGGGTAGTTGTTATGGCAGGTAACAAGGTGGAGTTGGCAATGCGAAAGGACAAACCTTTCAAATCGCCGCTTCGCTCACATCATCGCTTGCGAACAAGTCCTGTATGGGGCGTTTCTCTATTAGTGGCGTTGGTCGCGGCGGTGTACCATACATGGCTTATCCCTACCCTTATTACCGCAGGTGATTTCCCCTACTTTACCTTGGCACACTTGAAAGAGGGACTGGCGCTCCCCGCGCTCTGGCAGCCGGCAGCAGGAACGGGGGAGTATGATATTCTTGGGCTTCCCATGTTCCCTATTGCATTTGCCCAAGGGCTTTTCGCCCATGTGGGGATTGGTTGGGTTGTAAGTGAGCGTCTCTTCTGGATCATCCCCGCCGTCGCCGTGCCTGGTGCCGCGACGTACGCTGTCTCCCTCTCGCTATTTCACCGCCGCCTCGCGGCTTTCATTGCCGCTTTGGCTATCGTGACAAACTCTTATATGTATATCCTGTACGAGGGGGGGCAGTTTGGGGTCGCTATTGGGTACGGCTGCATGCCGCTTGTCCTGTGGACCTTCGCGCGTGGTCAGCGTCATGCCACCGTCAATTCTTATGTCTTAACCGGCCTGTGCATGGCCTTCCAGGCGATTTATGACATTCGCTCAACTTACATAAGCCTGGGCGTGTGTCTCATCTACGCCTTGTTTTACCGCAACGACATCCAAGAGGCGAAGCGGGGCATGCCGTGGCTACCGCTGCGCCTAGTTCGGTCGATTGGGCTGATCCACCTCGCCGTCGCACTCCTAGTCTTCGCCTTCGTTCATGCATGGTGGCTGTTGCCAGCGTTTTTTGTCCGTGCGCCCGCCTTGCCCTCCAGCTACACCGACGTAGGAAACCTGCATGCGCTTAGCCTCGTGAACTTGAGCGATGCCCTCGCCCTCTTCCATCCCTTCTGGTTCGCTAACGATGTACGTATTGCCCCTATCAACCCGCTTTTCTTCCTCGTCCCGCTCCTTGTGTTCGTCCTCTTGTTACGCAGCCGCTATGATAAACCCGTACTCTTCCTAGCCACTATTGCCTTAGTCGCTACATTTCTCGTCAAAGGTGACAACGCGCCGTACGGCATCGTTTATGACTGGCTCTTCGTGCACACGCCCGGTTTCTCGCTATTCCGCGATGCCTCGAAGTTTTATCAGCCGCTCACGCTCGCCTACGCTCTGCTCTTAGGCGCTATCGCGGACGGTGTGTGGCGCGTTGTCAAAGGGGTAGGGGGGCTGCGAAGGACGCTCTTGGCCCCTGTTCCTTTCTGCTTCCTCGCTCTTGTCATTTTGCCCGCGACGCCTGCATTGCTTCACCAAGTACGCGGGACCTTTGCTGCCAATACCGTGCCCACCGACTACGCGCAATTCAACAGCTTCGTTGACCGGCAGCGGGACTTCTTTAGAGTCCTATGGGCACCGGCACGTCCCCGTTTCGGGACATCCACCAATCTCCACCCCGCGCTCGACGCCGATCTAGGCAGTCCCTGCTGCATCGCGGCACACACCGGTCCTGCTGGTCAACCATGGGCCTGGCTTGGTGCCCCCTCAGCGACCCAGGTGCTGCGTGTACTGTCGGTGCGCTACATCGTCGTGCCTGACGCCACCGAGGGCGACGTCATCGGAGTGTCTGGAGCGCCCACAGGCTTGAGTGCTCCCCCGCATGTCGTTCTGTCCTCTGTCCGCACTTTTCTACCCCTTTGGCGCGAGTTCTCAATTGGCCATCTGCACGTCTTCGTCGACGAAAACGCGTTGCCCTTGATTTCCGCATCGCCCGTCGATACCATCTCTATGTGCGCTACTACCATTGGTCGGTGCGCTGTAGGCGACTCCGTATTGTCACCGTACCTTATGCACAAGCTGGGCGGTCCTGCTGTAAGCGCGTACACTACCGGTACGTCGTGGTACGACATACCATTACGCGCTACGCCCCAACCTTTTTACATCGTCCTCTCGCAGACATATGATACGCGCTGGCTGGCTTATATTTCTCCCAATGGCACTTCTCCATGGCTTACCCTCTTCGCGACCCCACTTCCAGCGATTGACCACCACGTTATTAATGGCTACGCTAATGGATGGTTAGTGCGTAAGCCGGGATCGTATCACGTTATCTTGGTATACTGGCCTGAGCGGCTTGTACTATTCGGAATATGTATAGCAGTTGCTGCCGTACTAGCTTATAGCGCTGTCATTTTACGTGGTTGGTCACGGCACAGTTGGGTGCGTCGTATCAGGGGCACTCATGAGCAACCAACTGCCCTATCATAGTTAGGCCTTGACGTAGTTCTGAAGAGATGGTGATTTTGGAGACGGTGTTAGACGAAACGATGGTAGTAGAAGACAGCATCGCGCTGGATAACGGATCTTGGTATCGCCGGCTACTATCGAACACGTATCTGAAGAACAATGTCCTGGTTCTGGGAGCAGGCCTACTCAGTGGGGCTGGAAATTACCTCCAGCACCCTTTGATGTTGGCTACCATTGGTCTCGTCGGCTATAGATCAGTAGTCTCCCTCGTCGCGCTATCAACTGTCTTCCTACTTCCCACACAGATTCTAAGCACAGTCATGTCGAGGTATGCCGCGACGCTTAGCGTCGACAACCAGTTCGGCCAGTTAAATGACCTCGTGCGACGATTGACGGCCGTTATGTTGGCGATTGGTGGCCTCTTTGCGCTTGTCTTCATCCTAGCGAGCGGACCCATCGCGACGTTTTTGCATGTTGGCTCGGTGATCCCGGTTATCTTGCTGGCCATTGGTTTTGTCGTCGCTTTTGCGGCTCCCGTGAATGGCGCGGCGCTCCAAGGGCTGCAACTCTTCTCTTGGAGCGCTCCACTAAGCGTTTTACCCCTTGCCTTGCGCTTGCTGCTCATCATCGTACTCGTGCGACTGGGACTCAAAATCGATGGGGCTATACTGGCGATTACGTTGAGTACCATAATCGTATATCTCATTAGCTTTCAACCTCTACGGCCATTGCTGCGGACCCCGCGCGTGCCCCTTGGTTCGCTACGCCCGCTTCTGTCGTACTCGGTCACGGCAATTCTGGCTACGATCGGCAATGCCTTCCTGTTCCAATCTGATATCGTCCTCGCAAGTCATTTCCTGTCGTCGGTCCCGGCAGGGCTATACGTCGCAGTGGCTACGCTGGGCAAGATGGTACTCTTTATTAGTAGCGCCCTCACAGCTGTACTACTGCCCCAAGCAGCTGCCCTGCATCATCGTGGTAAAAGCACGATCGGTGTCGTCTTACAATCGTTTTTTGCTATGTTAATACTTTCTGCTGTGGTCGAGGCTATTTTTATCATCGCTCCAGGCCATGTTATTCATGTCCTCTACCACTCATTAACTGCTGTCCAAGCAGCAGCAGCGGCGGCACAGCTACCATGGTACGGCTTGGCTATGCTACTATTCGCCCCAACACAGGCGCTTATAACGTACTTCCTTGCCGTCAACGACCGAATCTTTGCCTATCTTATGCTCGTGTTCAGTGCATTGCAAGCTGGTTTAATTATCATGCGGCACGGTTCGGTGGCCGAGATTGTCCAATCTGTCATCATCAGTATCAGCTGTATGCTAGTAACCTTATTGGTGCTGTTTACGGTGCGCGTACGGTATGAACAGGCGCGCACTCGCGTTGCGTTGTCCATAGATTGAATGTTAGGATAGGCTATGAAACGATGCCTACTGACATTAAAATGCTAAAGTGCCAGGTTATGGCAGACTCATATTGACGGCTACGACTATCATATTGTGCGGCACCCATATACAGGGGCTAGTAGTCCGTCAAGCGAACTTTGGCGAGTTGGCAGCGACTGGGACCGCCGGCTTCCAGCCGGCCTCGGTCGTGGGTACATGGGTTGGTGTGCCCGACCAGGACGGCCGCAACGGTGGGCCGGCTGGAAGCCGGCGGTCCCAGTAGGCACGCGCGAACTGTCTGTTTCAGCCTTGACGGACTACTAGTGGGTCACGCCCCATTTAAGTGGATATTGCTAGGACTGCGTTTGCACTCGTTTAGCCGATGGCACATGTCCATCTATTTGCGGCGTGACCCACTAGTGTTATTTCTACAAGTGGCGACAGAGGTTTACGGTAAAGTGAGAACGATAACATGTGCATCTATGCACGATGAGAACAAGGAGTCTACTCGCTCCAGTACACTTTCTGTGACTGTCGTTATCCCAGCATACAATGAAGAGGCTAATATCGAGCGACTCATCCAGCAAGTCTTGGATGAGCCATGGAGCGATAGCGTAGTTCTCGATAAGCTTATCGTGGTCGACGACTGCAGTGATGATGACACGCCAGAGATCATACGGTTGCTGGCGAGCAAGCACGACCATCTACACATCATCAGGCATGAGCAACGGAGTGGCAAGAACGCGGGTATTCGTGACGGTATAGCCGCGTGTAGGTCGGATATCATTGCCATTCTCGACGCCGACATTGGTCTGCGTCGGGGATGCGTGACGAACACGGTGCAACTTCTTGCCGATAATTCGGCGTTCGCGGCCGCGTCTTGTGTCAACGAGCCGTTGCAAGCACGTACCTGGCGTGAGCGAGCGTCACGGTTTCAGGCTCTGATACTCACGGAGGGGCGTAGGTTGGGGCGAGCATCGTTGCTGCGGGTCTATGCCATTAGGACGGTCGCCATCCGTGATTTGGTGCTGCCCGATACCACTCATGACGATCTTTATATTCCACGCTGGCTGCGCAATCATGGGTATCGTTATGCCGTGAATCCGCAAGCCATAGCCTACACGCGGTCTGCGACGGGGCTGCGAGATTTTGCCAAACAGACGTTGAGGGCATGGCAAGCGCTGGACGCGCTGGAGCGTGTGTTGCCAATTACACACCCCATAATGGTGGAATACGGTGGAAGACTCCTGACGCTACGTATCATAGTTCGGGCAATCAGGCGCGAGCCCCTAGGTTTCCTGCTGTATGTCCTATGGCGAGGTATTGTCACCGCGACTCCCACGACGTTGTGGCTACCAACGGTCGAGCACACTAAGCACGACCAGTCTGCGTCGACGAAAGATCTCGGCATATAGTGTTATCAGCACGGATGAGCCATGATCGATGAATACCTCGACACTATCATTCTCGCCGGCGGCAGGGGCACGCGCTTGCAGAGCGTCGTGAGCGACCGGCCCAAGCCGCTGGCTGAGGTGGCGGGGCGACCGTTCGTGGAGTGGCTGCTGCTGGCTCTGCGGGCGCAAGGGGTGCGTCGGGCGGTCCTGGCGACGGGCTACAAGGGCGAGATGGTCGAGGCGCACTTCGCGGACGGCGCGCGGCTCGACATGAATCTGGCCTACGCGCATGAGACTGTCCCGCTGGGGACAGGCGGCGCCGCGCGCTATGCCCTGGACCAGACGTCCACGGAACGGGTCTTGGTCCTCAACGGCGATTCCTTTTGCCCCTTCGACGTGGCGCGTTTGGTCGAGGCGCATGCTCGTACGGCGGCAGGGGCTACGCTCTGGCTCGTGCCCATGGATGACTGCGGCCGCTATGGGGCGGTCGATGTCGCGGACGATGGCTGCGTGCGCTCTTTCCGGGAGAAGAGCGCCGACCTCGGTGCCGGCTTGATCAACGCGGGCGTCTATCTCTTCGAGCGGCGCACCCTGGAAGCTATTCCTACAGGGCGCGCTGTCTCACTGGAGCGCGAGACGTTCCCTGCCTTGATCGGTCAAAGCTTGTATGCTACTGTCGGGGAGGGGCCGTTCCTCGATATCGGGACGCCCGCGTCGTATGCCTCGGCCGAGCGGTTCTTTGCCGATAATCGCGCGCTCTGGAACGACGCTCACGATTAGAATAATTGGAATAGTACATGGATATGGGACGCGCCTCGTGGCGCTCCATGGGTAGGATCTGTGAATAGTCGGATGGGGGCGCGTGTGTTCCTTGACACCCCCGCACTCCATGCTACAATGGTCCTGGTAGTAGGACGCGCGTCCTACGGAGGAGGGGCGCCGGTGGGCGAGGCGCGGGAGTACGGCGTTGCACGGCGTTGCACGAGAAATGGGCGGCGGGCTGAGCGTGGCGCACGGGCGGACTGAGCGCTATGCACGGGCGCCGCGCCCGTGCATAGCGCGGCCGGACGCGTCTCACCATCGTGGGGCGCGCCCGTCGGATGGGTCCGTATCCGTTGATCCGCACGCGCCATGGTTGGTAGGGGTCTGGGGGGAGCCATCCCCCCAGGTTCCCCCAACGGCGCGCTGGACCGCCGGCCGCGGCGGGGGGGCTAGTCAGCCATGGGCGGAGGGGGAGGAATTGGTGGTAGATGACGCTTGAGGGTGATTGGCCGCGCGATAGGATGCGGGCGCACGTAGATGAAAGCGCGCGGGTGACGCGGCGCATCGTCGATACGTGTGGTGAGCCTATTTTGCAGGTCGCCGACGCGATGACCGAGACGTTCCGCGCCGGCGGCAAGGTGCTGCTGTGCGGCAATGGCGGCAGCGCGGCCGATTGCCAGCATATGGCGACGGAGTTGGTCAGCCGGCTGACCGCCGATTTCGTGCGTCCCGGCCTGCCTGCCATTGCCCTCACCACCGACACGTCGTTCTTGACCGCTTACGCCAACGACTGCGGCTACGACGGTGTCTTCGCCCGGCAGACGCAGGCCCTGGGGCGGCCCGGCGACCTCCTGATCGGCATCAGTACCAGCGGCGGCTCGTCGAACGTCATCCACGCCGTGCACACGGCACGTAGCATCGGCATGCGCACGGTCGCCCTGATCGGCGCCGGAGGCGCCCTCGCGGAGTTGGCTGACGTCACGATCGCCATCCCGAGCACGTTTACGCAGTACGTGCAGGAGGCGCACCTCATGGTGGAGCATATCTTGTGCGATCTGGTCGAACGCCACCTGTTTGGGGAAGAGGGTGAGCGTCCGCTCGGGGAAAGGGGCGCGCGCGCGTGATTATCAGCCGGACTCCCTTCCGCATCTCGTTCTTCGGCGGCGGCACCGACTACCCGTCCTGGTATCGCGCGCATGGCGGCGCCGTGCTGGCGACGACAATCGACAAGTATTGCTACCTGACGGTGCGCCGCCTCCCGCCGTTCTTCGAGCATCGCTTCCGCGTGGTGTACTCCCAAATGGAGAATACGCGCACGGTCGCCGAGATCGCTCACCCCGGCGTGCGCGAGACGCTGCGTCACCTCGGCATCGACTATGGCCTGGAGATCCACCACGACGCCGATCTGCCGGCGCGCAGCGGCCTGGGTTCCAGTTCGTCGTTTACGGTTGGCCTGCTGCACGCTCTCCACGGCCTGGAGGGCCGTATGCCAAGCAAGCGGCAGCTGGCGGCCGAGGCGATCCACGTCGAGCAGGATCTGATCGGGGATACCGTGGGGGCGCAGGATCAGGTCCTGGCCGCCCACGGCGGCTTCGACCATGTGCGCTTCCTGCCCGATGGCGCGATCACGGTGACGCCGCTGACGCTCTCCGTCGCGCGCCGCGCCGAGTTGGATGACCACCTGATGCTGTTCTACACGGGGATTAAGCGCACGGCGTCGACGATCGCGCAGACCTACGCGCGGGACGTGGAGAGCAAGGAGCGGCAGTTGCGGGCGTTGGGCGCCCTGGTGGAGCAGGGTATCGACGCCTTGAGCGGCGCGGGGAGCATTGCCCTCTTCGGGGAATTGCTGCACGAGGCCTGGCAAGCCAAGCGCGCCCTGAGCGACAGCGTGTCCACTCAGGAGATCGAGGAGATCTACGAGGCCGCGCGATCGGCCGGCGCCACTGGGGGCAAGGTGCTCGGGGCCGGCGGCGGCGGCTTTATGGTGTTCTTCGTCCCGCCCTTTGAGCAGGCCAGGGTGCGGCAGAGCCTGCGCCGGTTGATCCATGTGCCCTTCCACTTCGAGTCGTCGGGCAGCCAGATCGTGTTTTTCGATCCTGAGGAGGAATACGCGGCCGCGGAGGAGGATCGCTGGGGCCACGACGTCGACAGCTTTC